>Ga0163154_10000763_pt1 | contig 50245 bp, 49 predicted proteins | sample OliLakLV19MP9P1_FD_148649 | JGI IMG/M metagenome (GOLD analysis project Ga0163154, IMG submission 148649) | Freshwater microbial mat bacterial communities from Lake Vanda, McMurdo Dry Valleys, Antarctica - Oligotrophic Lake LV.19.MP9.P1 | ecosystem: Environmental > Aquatic > Freshwater > Lake >...
CCTTCAGGTGGTTTGCACACCCTGTCTGTACAGCGTATGCGGCAGACCTACTGCCATCTTTTATATAACATTGAAAAGAACTTATCCATTCTTTTCATTCGTGACACACCCGACCACGGAGGCAGCCTCACACCCTTGCGCTAAACGGAGCTTTTTAATTTCAAGAGTTACCTTGCGCCATACGGTGTTTTTTTTTCCAATCAATATAATTTGGTAAATCTATTAAATCAATTAGGTTGTTTTCTGTTCCATCTTTTTTCAAAAGCCCGACTTCCAAAAAATGTATTTCCAGAGTCGCCGCTTTCTCCCCTAAAATAGAGTCCAATACTTGATGTATCGCGAAAATTATTTTCTGCTCGCTATCTGAAGTGAAATTATCAATAAGAACTTTGATACCTAACATATTTGGATGCCTGGCACTCTGTAAAGGTATAAATTTCATTTTTTTAGGGTCAAACAATGACCCGTCGTACTCAGTAATAAAGTCATTTCCCCTTGGTGGTTTAAAGGGAATTATTTCCCAATTTTTAACTTTTGGAGAACAGCGAATTAACTTTTCAACATTTTCAAAATATTTTATATTGCCCTCGGCCGTAATTATTAGTTCTCTGTTATTTGAATCTATTGAATCCCCTATTTGAAAATAAAGATGATCGCAGTATTTGTGCAAATGCATTAAAAATTCATCTAATAAAGATTCCTTTTGAGTTTTATCAATATCACTTAAATGTGTATATTCTGAGCAATTATATTCAAACCAATTCCAGAATTTCAATTCGTCACTTTCCATTATATTTATTTAGTAAAATAATCAATAATTTTAATGAGAGTTGCTGCAAGAGGAAGTGCAACAAAACTTACGGTATTAGATTTAGCCTTGTCGGCTTGTAGCTTTTTTTCGCCAGGGGAGTTGATTTTATTGTAGTTTCCGTAATCTAAACCTACCCCTCCATCTCCTCTAATTCTTTTAGCCTCATCTTTAAATCCTTGTTCCTCCGTGGCAGCAGGAGTCCAATCAGTTCTTACTAAAGGATCATCATGGTCCGTGGTCTTTTCTTTTGCAGATTGTGCAGCCCTATCTTCTAAGCCTTTGCCATGATATCTATTCTTTTCATGATGATTAGTGTAAGAACCAGAGCCTTGATCGTCAATCTTATCTAAAGTCTTTACAATAACCGGGGCAAGTTTATCAGCCACTTTTTTACCTACAACATAACTTACTACTGCTGCTCCAGCAGCAGTAAGAAGATCAACGGCAGCAGGTAATAAAAAGATACAAGGTCCGCATTTGCCACTAGGGTCGCTTATTTTACTTGGATTATCCTCTGCAAAATGATATGGACTTAACCGTTCTTGCTTCCCAATATTTGATAAAGGATCAATCTGAATAAACCTACCAGTTTGCTCATCATAGGTTCTTGCATTAAAATCGTACAGTTCTAATCCACTACCATCGCTAAACTCTTTACTCTGGATTTCGTTGCCATTAAAGCCTTTTTTATTGATTAAACTCCCTGCTGCCTTAGAAGATATTCCCGCCATTGTCAACCCGAACGGATAATAATGCGTCTCCTCCACCAATGGTCCGGTTATATGCGTTACTGCTAAGTTATCAAAGAACACATCAATATTAGGTGTTTCATTACTTAGGTAAATATACAAATATCCATTCTTATTGATTGGTAAATTTGTTCTTGTGTGAGTGGTATATACAGCACTTGCACCTACCTGCTCAAATCCACTACTACTGCTTACATACTTGAACTGCTCATCATACAAAACCCAATTTATATAGGCTTTGGGTTTGCCTGTAGTTACTACCTGGCTACTTAAAAACTGACTGGTATTTGGCGAAAGCAAACCACTATTTGTAATATCAGCAGCAGTACCCTTTCCGCCTACACCGGCAAAAGAATTGGCTAAAGCACTGATAATGTCTGTTAAAGGACTTACAGGAGTACCAGGTGTGTTTCCACTATTCCACCAACTATTTACCATTACGTTAAATTTATCGCCTGCCATTACTTTTAATGTAATACTGGGGCCCACTTTCTGGCTGCCACTTGCTGCACTTACTTTGGCCACATGCGTATTACCTGCGGGTGTATTGGCGGGGTACCCTGATGGTGGCAATACCCTGGTTTGTGGCAGATTTGCATAAAATAATTCTTCGGTTACTTTATTTACACTATCCATAGTAGCTAGCGGATACATGTTTGTTTTTACCTCATCTGTAAGCACCATGCGTATGTTGCCCAAATGGTCTTTCAGCATATAATCGTATGCAAATCCATTAGCAATATTGCCAATTGTCTTTGGTCTTATCCTGCCTTCTTCATGGCCTACAAACTGCAAGGAGTCGTTTACATAATTGAAAGCTCCCAGGTATAATGTTGTGGTAACCTCCAACAGGCGCAGGACTCCGTCCTGTGTCTCCTTGTTACTAATCTTCGATAAATCTGCCTTAACCTTCCCGCCTAAATTTCTGCAACTTAAAATAAGTTGCACTGCGCCAAAACCATTCAAAAGGTCCATAATTAAAATGTTTCATCCACCATTTACTAAAATATACCTGGGCAATAAAAACCATTGTACCAATAGCAAATGTTGCGCTATTACCAATTACATCCATCAGGTTAAGTCCATAACCGTAAAAAAGTACTACGCCAACCATTGTCTGCATTATGTAAGTAGTTAACCCCATCCTGCCCAATGGCGCAAGGTTGAGCAATCTTTTTTGCCAGCCTGTTTTTTGAAATAATAAAATAAACCCCGCAACATATACCATCGAAAGTGCGGGACTAAAAACATCTCCTAAAAATGATAATATCAATCCCCACAGGCCGGTTAATTGAAATATTTTTTCACCCAGTGTAAAATAGAGGGCAATCATGGAAATACTAAAAATGGCCGTGCCCCATAGCCATCTTTTTATTCCGGGAAGATCTTCCCGAATATTTTCAAATATTCTTCGTTTTGCGATATACAAGCCTAAAACAAATAAACCAAGTGTTACACTAAGCCTTCCTGAAAAAACCTGGAAGGCCATTTTATTGGCAAATTCTTTGGTGATATTGGTTTTTATAATACCGATATAATCCCCTTTTTTCAACATGTTGAAATACGCCGTAGCCTCTGCCTGCATTTTTTTCATGTCAAAGCCTTCAGGCATGCCAGTTGACTGGCTTGTGTTGGCGGGCTTTTGAAGACTTTTTACATAATCGATGGTTCTAAATATATAGCCGGGCATATTCAAAATAAAAAAGAAAGCCCAGAATAATAATGCCTTATTACCGGCCTTGTAAAAAAGTAAAAGGAAAAAACCCAACACAGCGTATATGGTAAGTATGTCGCCGCGGTAATGGATATGGTTGATAAAACCAATCATGAAAAGCAACAGTAGCCTCCACGAAAACCTGGCTAAAAATGTTTTCCCTTTTTCTTTTGAACGCAACAATTGTATACCAAAACTTAATCCGAATAAAAAAGAGAAAATAGTATAAAATTTACTAAAAATAAGTATATCATGAAAGGTCTGTAAAAAGCCATCAAAACTATTTTTTACAGCCATATTTTCGTGCCCGGGAGGTGGCCAGCCAGCGTAATACTGGTTGGCCATGTGGGCTATAATAATACCAAACAAAGCAAAGCCTCTGATGGCATCTACAATATCAATCCGTTGAGATGTAGCAGGAGCAACTGTTGTATTCATGGTGGTTGTTTTTTAAATCAATGCCCATAAATACAACAATAATTTTACTATACTAAATTTTTTAAAAAAAATATTCTCAGTAAGAATCTATTGTCTCAATTCCTTTGCTGCCTGATCCAATATTTAATTCATGGGTATTTCTATCGCCAGCAATTCTGCTGTTTCATTTGCTGTGATGATGAAAGAGTCGGTATCGTAAATACCTAGTGCATCTCTTTTTTCCAACCCGATATCGTTCACTTTTACTGAGCCATTTATCACAACTAAAAAAACACCGTTTCCTTTAAACCCATTATCGTAAGTCAATGTATTGCCGGCATCCAGTTTTGTAAGCGAAAAACGGGCATCCTGGTTAATCCACAAAGCTGCATCTTCTTCTTTGGGCGATACTACAATTTGCCATTTGTTGTTGCGATCATTTACATCAAAGTTCCGCTGATCGTACCTTGGCTTTATATTGTTCACTTTAGGAAACACCCAGATTTGAAATAAAGTAACCGGATCAGTTTCAGAAGCATTGGCTTCGGAATGTTGTACGCCAGTGCCTGCGCTCATAATCTGAATATCGCCGGCTTTTATAACACCTTCACCACCGGTGCTATCCTTGTGATGCAAGGCACCTGTAAAAGGTATGGTTACAATTTCCATATTGTCGTGCGGATGTGTTTGAAACTTTCCACCCCCGGCAATAAAGTCATCGTTCAATACCCTTAATAAACCAAAATGCACTTTTGCAGGATTTTGGTATTGACTAAAGCTGAAATAATAATTTGGCCTCAGCCAGCCGTAATCGGCACTGCCCCTGTCCGAGGCTTTAAATAGGTTTGTTTTCATTGTAATTGTTTTAATTACTGTTTAAACATCAAAATAAAAGCCAACTTTAATTCCTGCCAAATTAGTAAAAAAATTTCCGTATTTCCGGGGTAAAAAATTAGGGGCATTTCAATTGTCGCTGGGTATTTTGCTCATAATTGATATAATGTACAAGAGTGATTATTAATCCTTTTTACCAAAAAAGGATTAATAACAAAATCAAATTTGCCACCGAAGTCTAATTGAAAAACTTCTGCCCGGTTCATAAAAAATTTATTTCCTGATTCATCTTTTTTCGATACGGAAAAAAATCAATGGGTGTCCGGGTGAAAAAATTTATTTAAAACTGGTCATTTCATTATAGTCCAACGGCTGAGAATTATCGTCTTCCCGGTTTTCGTTGTATTCCACAATAAAGTTATTGCGGCCTTCGCCGGTTGCAATCAATAAAAACCGTTGCTGCGATAATTCGAGTAAATTTAAAAACAGGAAAAGTGCATGTATCCTTGATTCGCACACTTCAAATATTTTTTCAAAGGAAGATGTCTTGGCTTCCCTGCAATGCGTAAGCATATAATCTCTGCATTCTTCCATGCTGTAATTGTACTGCACTACGGTATGAACCGGTTTGTTGTTTCTTTCATGCAGCCTTTGTGCTACTTTTTCAAAAGCCTTCATCAGCTTAAACAGTGTAACAGCCTGTATTTCGGTTCCCTCGCCAGCCTCCTCACCTATTTGTACCAGTTCTTTATGGAGGTTGCCTCTTTTAAACATCAGCAGCCTTGTCTCTTCCAGTTCTGCCATTTTTACGGAGGCTTCTTTAAAGCGTTTGTATTCCAGTATTTTTTCAATCAGTTCCAGGCGGGGATCTATTTCATTACCCTGTGCATCAATTTCTTTCCGGGGTATCAGCATTTTGGCTTTAATCCGCATGAGTGTGCTGATGAATAAAATAAATTCACTGCTCAACTCAATATTTAATTTTTCTGACTGATGAATAAAGTCTAAAAAATCGTTGGTAATTTTTGTAATCGGAATATTATAAATATCAAGTTCATCTCTTTCGATAAAGAAAAGCAACAAATCGAAAGGACCTTCAAACTGGTCTAATTTAATTTGATAAGAAGGGGTATTCAATGTGAAATAAATTAAATGATAAAAAAATCTCCCCTGTTTTTAGCAGGGGAGACGCAAATATATTGATAAGAAAAGAAGAATTATAACTTGTAAGCAAAGCCAACACCGAATGTGGATAATACCTGCAAACCCAATGCGCTTGCAGGCCTCTGCGGATTTTTTACATCATCATCATACAGCATATCCAATTGGTAGCTTACATTGAAAAATTTTCCGATTTTTATTTTAAACTGGTTAGTCCAGAATAAATCCACGTTTTGTGGGTTTTTAAGATAGTTGCTGTATAAATCCAGCTTGCTGTAATAGCCCACCGTTTTAAAAATATCTTTTTTAACAGTAGCGGTTACAAAAGCACCCAATTCGGTACGTATTGGATTGGCTGGGTCTACGCCGTACAATGTTGCCAACGGCGTTTCTGTTTGCCCGTTAAAAACACCCCCCTGGCCTAAATAACTGTATGGGCCATTGGAAGCAATTGTAAATCTGGCAGAAGCGGGCGAACCAAAAACAGAAAACCAGGCATTGGGTTTCCACTCTGCACCTGGTGCAAATGTGATATATGCAGGAGCAAAAAAGCCGGAATTTCTTCTTTTTTCTGTGGTTCCAAAATAATCATATTCATACCCGCTTGTTATTTGAGAACGCAACTGAGCCAATGCAGTGATACTAACTTTTTTCCATTTAAGCGGCATGTATCCATACTTTGAGATAAAGTCCAGCCGGTCATTTACTTTACGTAAACCCAAAGTGGTGGTATTTAAGAGGCCATAATTCACATCCAGGATATTATCCCATGTTTTTCTACCCCATTTTCTGTTGGCAAAAACATTTAAAGCTATAGCTGTGGACAAGGAAAATTCGTCTCCCCCGGCGGCAATCCAGTTACTGTTACCCACTTGTGTAAGACTAAAATTTAAGTTGGCACCATATATCCACCCTTTCTTATTTGCCTTTTTAGACGTATCGGTAAGGATGGTTTTGGAAGCTGCATCTTTTAATTCCTGCACTGTTTTATCCTGTGCATTTAATTGTAAACTCAATAAAGCAATTGCAAACAAACTCAAAATGCATTTCATATTAGTATGGTATTGTTAATTAAAAAAACGGCTATCACTTTGATAGCCGCTGCGAAAATAGATTATATTTTTTATTTCCTTAAAGCATCCCTTATTTCAATCAACAATTTATCAGTTGAAGAAGGTTCTGCAGGTGGCGCAGGAGGCGCTGCTTCTTCAACCTTTTTAGTACTGTTTATAGCTTTAATTACTGCAAATAAAGAAACAGCAATAATGAAAAACTTGATAATAGCTGATAAAAATTTTCCAATTTTTACAGCACCCCATACCACTTTGTCAATGTCTTCTATCTGTGCGGCTTTTAATGCAGGGGTAAGTATGAGGGGCGTAATAACATCGTCCACCATGGATGAAATAATTGCTCCGAAGGCCACGCCGATAATAACTGCAACAGCTAACTCAACGATATTACCTTTTAATGCAAACTCTTTAAACTCTTTAACCAAACCCATAAATAATGTTTTAAATGATGTACAAAAAAAAATACTGCCGTAAACATAAAAAAATTTTCTAAATAAAATGAATAATTAAACTATTAACAACAACTTTGCGGCTTGGAAAAAAAATTAGTGGACTGGCTGCTGTTTGCTGCACTCTCGGTAATTTGGGGCAGCAGTTTTATTTTAATTAAAATAGGATTGAACAATCACCTGAGTCCTTACCAGGTTGCGGCTATCAGAATTGTATCGTCTGGCATTGTATTGTTCCCCATAGCTATTGGTGCATTTAAAAAAATTCCTTCTGCTAAAATAAAACTGGTTTTTTTATCGGGCATGTTGGGGAGCCTGTTACCTGCATTTTTATTTTGTATTGCGGAAAACGGAATAGATAGCTCTTTAGCTGGTATGCTCAATGCGCTTACACCCGTTTTTGTAATTGTAATTGGTGCAGTTTTTTTTAAAGCCAGCACCGGAAGAAATAAAATTACAGGCACTGCCATTGCTTTTGCCGGCAGTGTATTACTTGTGCTAAGCAAGGGCGGTATGCAGGAAAGCAACCACCTTTTGTATGTGTCCTTTGTTGTATTGGCCACCATAATGTATGCAGTCAATCTAAATATGGTTACAAAATATTTATCTGATATTCCATCTTTACAAATAACTGCCGTGGCGCTTACATTAAATGCGATACCTGCATTAATTATATTAATTGCTACCGGTTTTTTTTCACTGCCATTTCAGCAACATGATATATTGGTTGCCACAAGCGCATCTGTAGTTTTAGGAATAGGGGGCACCGCCATTGCAACTTTTTTATTTTATGCACTGGTTAAAAGAGCAGGAGGGCTTTTTGCCAGTATGGTTACTTACGGCATACCATTTATAGCGGTAGCGTGGGGTATTTACTTTAAAGAAAAATTTGAATGGCCTCAGGTAGCCTGCCTGCTGATTATATTATCGGGTGTTTACCTGGCCAATAGAAAAGTAATACCAAACTAAATTTCATTTCAGATCATTGTGCGTTGGCTGAAATCCATGCATCGTCTTTGTGCGCTGGCTTTGGTAAATACCGGTTGGACTAACTTATAAATCCAATCGGTATAAGTGTATAAGCAGCAAGTATTTTTTTCTTTCATTTTTGTAACGAAACATACAATCATTTTTTGTAAATGGTAGTAAGATCAGGAAGCTGTTTGAAATAATTTATATGCAACCCCGACAGCGGTTAAAATACCGATAGCTATCGGTACAGTCGGCGGTTGTTGCAGCAAAGGCTTTTCAAATTTACGCAACTACTTACAGCCTGTTTCGATTCTTCGAAGGGCTAATAGCCGTTGTTACGGTTGGCGGATATTTATTATGATTAACTTCAACAGCTTTCTAATTATTTTAAAAAAACACTAATAAAAAATCCCGTTTTTCAAGAACGGGCTTTTTTATTATACTATGCAAGGAATATAATAGTGAGTTGGTTTTTCTACTACTTTTAGACAAGCCTTAGCAGATACGAAATCACCCTTAGCAGCAGACCTTATTGCCTTATTGTTAATTGGAACAGGAATATTACAAGCAGTCTGAATTAGGTAATAAGGTCGGTTATATTTAATTAAAAACTCTACTAAGTTTTAATGACAAAGCAACTTAACAAGTCACTAGTTTATCCCTTGGGAAGTATAGTCAATGAAATTATGGTTTGTTTATTGACGGAGCTACTTCTTTCGTCACCGCCTTGTTCTTTTTAGGAGCCTTGGGCGGCGGTGGTGGAAGTGGTGGTGCCGGTGGTGGCGGTGGCGCATCCTGCACAATTACTGGTGGTGTAAATTGCACATCCTCTGTTGGAGGAGGTGGAGGAGGAGGTGGCGGTGGCGCATCCTGCACAATTACTGGTGGTGTAAATTGTACATCCTCTGTAAAAGGAGGAGCAGGAGGTGGCGGCGGTTTTGGTGCTTTTACTGTCGTTGGAGGCGGTGGCGGCGATGGTGGCGATTTTTTTTTGTTGGTCTGTGCCATTAATTGGGCTGCCAACAGCACGGCAGTAGTAAATAAAAATATTTTTTTCATACAAAAAGTTTTGAAGTAGATGCTGCATAGAAAAAATTCCATAAAAAAATCCCCCGAAATTCGGGGGACTTAACAGTTGGTTTTGGTAAACGGCGTTGGTAATCAGCCTTGGTTTGTATGCGGCAAGCATAAATCGATAAATAAATTTTAAACCAGGACCTTGTACTATTATAGCAAAATATGATACTAAGGTAACTACCCTACTATGACAAGGGCATATTTAAATATGCTGCACAGAATAAAATTATTTTTAACAAAAGAAATTTTTAAGTAAAAAAATTGATAATAAATAAAGCTAAAGATTCATAAAATCAGAAATTACAGATTAATAATGAATTTTCACTTACCGGATTTTATCAATTAAAAACAAATTGTAAGGGCTTTTATAAAAATTGGAAAAGGCATATTTAAATGCAGGTATTCGTTTTTTTTGCAACAATCAAGCAAATCACATTGGATAAACTCAACGGGTAAGACACTGAATTAATTCTTTACCTTTATTGAAATAAATAGATGGCAGCTATTTAAATTAGTTAGTTGATAACAAAAACTTACATGGTAACACAAAAGGATTTACTGGTATTGCTGTTCAAAAATAAAGTCCTCAAATAATTATTTGCCTGTATTTCTATTAAAATGATCAAATTCCAGGTGATATGAACTTATTTAAACTTCCAAAAACTCAAGCTTATTTGTATTCGGCAATTTGCGGTATAATTTTAATACTTATTGGAACTTATTCCTTCCTTGAGGCCCTTAAAACAAATGAAAATTTTGAAATCTTCTTACGTGGACTATTTCTATTTCTTTGGATAATATTTGCAATAAACTATACAGTTCGTTACATAAAGAGAAAAAAATCGACTTGGAAATAGATAATAAAGCTGCAACAATACATTGACAAAATACCGGGCAGTACAATGAAACTTTTAGATTAACAACTTGGCAACACTGCACCTGGCAGTACTTATATTTATTTACTTTTATTGTTAACTTGTTTTTTATTTTTTTAATTTATCATCTACATAAGTCATAACCAGCAATGAATTGCCCTAATTTCACCAGTTTATAACGATTCGTGTATCATTTTAACAGGAAACGGGTAAACAAATTTTTATAATCACCTAAATAGTAAATTGCAGCAATTTTTATTTCATGTGGAGTATTTGTAAAAAAGAATTTAACCAGTTTTTTAGCAGCCTTACCGGTTACATTACCATTATATTGTTTTTATTGGTGAACGGATTGTTTCTGTTTGTACTAAAAGACAGTAATATTTTTGATTTTGGCTATGCAACGCTTGATCGTTTTTTTGAGCTATCGCCATGGGTACTTATTTTTTTGGTACCCGCAATTACCATGCGTTCGCTGGCAGATGAATTTAAAAGCGGCACTTTCGAAATATTACAAACCCTGCCTGTTAGCCGCTGGCAAATAGTATGGGGCAAATATGTATCTATTTTGCTGGTGTTGGCTTTTGTAATTGTGCCAACCTGTGTGTACATCATCACTATAAAAAGCTTGAGTTCAAGTGGCGGTATTGATAGCGGCGGCATTGCAGGCAGTTATATCGGATTGTTTTTACTGGCTGCAGTATTTGCAGCCATTGGCCTTTGCAGCAGCAGTTTCACTAATAATGCAGTGGTGGCTTTTTTAATAAGTGCTTTTATCTGCCTCATTTTATATTTTGGCTTTAATGCCATTAGTAAATTGCCGGCTTTTCAGGGAAAGGCAGATTACTACATTGAAATGCTTGGGATTGATTTTCATTACCGCAGTATCAGCAGGGGGGTAATGGACAGCAGGGATATGATTTATTTCTTCAGTATTATTTTTTTATTTTTATTGATTACGGTTAAAAGCCTTCAAAAAAAATAGCCCAATATCAAAGCAAATAATAAGTATGAAATCAGCGGGTATTAAAATATGGGAAAGTAAACTATGGTTGCCCATTACAATTATTATATTGGTATTTATAAATTGGCTGGCGTCCGTTTATCATACAAGGATAGATTTTACAAATGAAAAAATATTTACGCTGTCGGCGGCAACCAAAAAAATATTAAGAAAGCTGGATGACAAGGTACAGGTAGATGTTTTTTTAAAAGGCGAGTTCCCGAGTAGTTTTAAAAAACTTGCAAATAGTACTGGGGAAGTTTTAGAGGAATTTAAAGAAATAGCAGGCAATAAAATCCAGTTCAATTTTATTTCGCCAGATGATTTAATGGAAGGCACTGATGTAAAATATGGCGATTCGCTTGCTTCGATGGGACTATACGCCATCAACTTAAAATCGCAGTTAAAGGCAGGTGAACAACAGCAGCTACTATATCCTTTTGCATTGGTGCATTATAAAGATGCTGTGTTGCCGGTTAATTTATATTCAGGTAACAAATCACTCATCACGCCAGTAGAATTAAACAATGCCGAAGCATTGATGGAATTTAAGTTTGCCGATGCCATCAATAAAATTACCGAACCGTCTAGGCCAATGATTGCTTACGCTGTTGGAAACGGAGAACTTTCGTCAGCAGATATCCGTACCTACGATTTGTTTAACTATACTTTGAAAAAAGACTACAATGTATTTACTTTTAACCTCAACACACAGCCTGCTATACCCGATACTTTTAAAACCCTGATGATTGTAAAGCCAACAATCGCTTTTAGTGAGGAAGAAAAATTAAAAATAGATCAGTTTGTAATGAGGGGAGGAAGGCTGCTGTTTTTTATTGATAAACTGGAAGCGGAACTGGACAGCTTGAAAAGTATGAGCAACGAAGTGGTTGCTTACGACAGAAACCTACAATTGGCCGATTTGCTTTTCCGTTATGGTGCAAGAATAAACAGCGACCTGGTAATGGATTTACAGTGTGATTTTTTACCCTTTGTCACTAATGGCAAAGACCAGATTGATTACCTGCATTGGAATTACTTCCCGCTTTTTGAAACAAAATCAAATCATATAATTAATAAAAACCTGGGATTGGTTGCAGGCCAGTTTGTAAACTCAATTGATACAGTACAAGCAGAGGGAATATTAAAAACAGTATTGCTTAGCTCATCTGCCAATGCAAGAACAATAGCCACTCCTGCATTGATAAGTGGCGCCGAAAATATCAATGCACCGGAAGATGGAAATTTTAAAAGACCGAATATACCTGTAGCTGTTTTGCTGGAAGGTAAATTCCGTTCACTTTTTGCCAACCGGCTCTCGCAGGCTATGAGGGATACCTTTGAAAAATACAACATGCACTTTGAAGGCCAAAGTAATATAGAAAATAAAATAATTGTAGTCGCTGATGGCGATATAGTTTTAAACAGCATTTCTAAAGGAGAACCCATACCAATGGGTATGAACCGTTATACAACAGGCACACAATACCAATATGAATTTGCCAATAGAGATTTTTTAAAAAACTGCCTCGATTATCTTATCAACCCTTCCGGGCTTGCAGATGCCAGAGGAAAAAGTTATACGCTTCGCTTATTGGATAAGAAAAAAATAGATGAACAAAAGAGCATGTGGCAGGCAATCAATATTACATTGCCCATCATATTGGTTTTCCTGTTTGGATTTATTTATCAATGGTGGCGAAAAAGAAAATATACCAGGATTAATAGCTTAGTAATTAAGTCGCGTTAAAGTCATTCTCCCGTTTATGTTTAGATGCCCGCCCGGCTGAACGCCGTTCGGACGGGGTTTAGAAGTTTAGATGAACACCTAAATAAAAGACCATTAATATAACAATGGGAAAAAGCTGATAGCGAAAATTACCGGCGAAAACGGATTAGCTAAGTTTATCACATTCGGGTTAAAAATTTAAACCAATATTCACAGATTTTAAAAAGTTACATGCCCAAATTTTCAAATTAAAATAATGGATACTACTCAAATAACCTACCTCGTTTTTGGCCTTGTAATTACGTTTGCACTCATTTTTGATCTTGGTTTACTTAGTAAAAAAAATACGGTAGTCAGCATTAAGGCAGCACTTAAACAAACTTTTTTTTGGGTATTACTTGCTATCGGTTTTTTTGTTTTTATGTGGGTAGAAAAAGGTCAGGTACTGGCTTTACAATACCTTAGTGCTTACCTGATGGAATGGAGTTTAAGTATTGATAATATTTTTGTTTTTATTTTAATTTTTTCGGCCTTTGGTGTAAAAGAAAAATATTATGGCAGGGTATTACTCATCGGCATTTTAATGGCAATCATATTCAGGGTTATTTTTATTACGGTAGGGGTTGCATTGGTTGATCGGTTTAGCTGGATATTATATTTGTTTGGAGTTTTTCTTTTGTACACAGGTTACAAAATGTTTGTATCTACCGAAGATGAGGAGTTTAAACCACAGGAATCAAAAATATACCTGTTCTTAAAAAGGTTTTTACCCCTCGTGCAACATGATGGTGGAGGCAAATATATTGTAAGAGAAAATGGCAAACCTGTTTATACCAGCCTGTTTGTTGTAGTAATATTGTTGGCTGCAATTGACCTGGTGTTTGCACTCGATTCAATCCCTGCAGTTATGGGCATTTCAAGAGATAAGCTGGTAATTTTTACCTCCAATATTTTTGCTGTACTTGGGCTCAGAAGCTTATTCTTTTTACTAAGGGGAGCCGTTTCAAAATTTGATTATCTGCAGCAAGGCATTGCCATTGTACTGATTTTTATCGGTATCAAAATGCTTACAGAACATTGGATAAATTTATGGATAGATAAAAATATACAGGTATTAATTTCGCTGGGCGTAATATTATTTTGTATCAGTGGTTCTATTTTTTACTCCATTTTCATAAAAAAGAAAGGAGTGCCGGAAGATGTTACGAAGTAAATTTAACAGGTAGTAAAAACAATGAGCCAATAAATGCAGTCCATTTTTAAAATAGCAAGCCACATTAAAGCCACTTGGGCTCTGCAGCAGGATGACGTAAATATTGAACATATTTTAATTGACAGCCGCAAATTAATTTTTCCTGCCACCTCTATATTTTTTGCATTAAGTAGTTCCCGCAGAAATGGTATGTTATTTTTGGAGGAATTATATGCAAAAGGTGTAAGAAACTTTGTTATTCGGGAAATACCTGAAGCCTCAGAAAAAAAATATCCGGCTGCAAATATCCTATTGGTAAAAGACGTACTTCAATCACTCCATTTATTAGCCGCCTGGCATCGAAATCAGTTTTTGTTACCTGTAATTGGTATTACTGGCAGCAATGGAAAAACAATTGTAAAAGAATGGCTGTACCAGTTGCTGCAAAGCGATTACAACATAGTACGCAGTCCTAAAAGTTACAACTCACAGATTGGGGTCCCATTGAGTGTTTGGCAAATAAATCAGCAACATACGCTGGGTATTTTTGAAGCAGGCATTTCGCAGCCAGATGAAATGCAAAAACTAGAAAAAATGATTGCACCTGCCATTGGTATTTTTACCAATATTGGGGATGCACACAGCGAAGGTTTTTTAAATATCAGGCAAAAAATAAATGAAAAGCTTCAACTCTTTATACGGAGTAACGTATTAATTTATGGGGCAGATAACCTGGAGTTAAATGAAACGATTATCAATTTTGCCTTTAAAATAAAAGACAAAACTCCCCTTGAATTATTTACCTGGGGTACCAAAGAAACGACTAACCTGCAAATTATCTCAATAGAAAAAAAGGCAGGCAACAGCATCATTACAGCCAGCTATATTGATAAAACTACTGAAGGCCAACCATCAACCACCTATCACCAGCCGCAAACAATCAACATTCCTTTTACCGACGATGCCTCCATAGAGAATGCCATCAATTGCTGGTGTGTGCTTTTGTATTTAAAAGTAAACGAAGCTACCATAGCTGCAAGAATGAAACAGCTGCGTACAGTAGAAATGCGGCTTGAATTAAAAAAGGGTATTAACAATTGTTCGGTTATTAATGATAGTTACAGCGCTGATATTAATTCGCTCAATATTGCATTGGACTTTTTAGCACAGCAACAGCAGCATCCCAACCGAACTTTGGTGCTAAGTGATATTTTACAATCGGGCAAAAACGGCCAGGAACTGTATAGCACCATCGCTGCCCTGTTGCAGCAAAAAAAGATTAACCGCCTTATCGGCATCGGTCCTGAAATTTCAAAACAACAAGCCGCTTTTAAAGAAATAAAACAAACAGTATTTTTTAATTCCGTTGCAGATTTAAAACAACAGTTTCATACGCTCCATTTTTTTAATGAAAGTATTTTATTAAAAGGAGCCCGTATTTTTGAGTTTGAACAGATAAGTCATTTGCTGGAAGAAAAAGCACACCAGACTGTGTTGGAAATTAACCTTTCCTCCATTACACACAACCTTAAAAAATACCAGCAGTTATTAAATCCATCTGTAAAGCTGATGGCCATGGTAAAAGCTTTCAGCTATGGCAGCGGCAGTTTTGAAATTGCCAACCTATTGCAGTTTCATAAGGTAGATTACCTGGCTGTTGCTTTTGCAGATGAAGGTGTTGAGTTGAGAAAAGCAGGCATCTCATTACCCATCATGGTAATGAGCCCGGAGGAGGCAACTTTTGATGTAATTGTACAATACAACCTGGAACCGGAATTGTATTCCTTTACTGTCCTTCAATCGTTTCACCAATACCTTACAACTGCAGGAATTGAATATTATCCTGTACACATCAAGCTGGATACAGGCATGCATCGCCTTGGTTTTGAGCAAAGCGATATGGCTCAATTAAAAAAATATCTTACACAATTTACCCGGTTAAAAGTACAGACGGTTTTCTCTCATCTTGTGGGAAGTGATAATCCTTTGCTGGATGATTTTACAAAAGAACAGGCAACCATTTTTAATGATTGTTGCCAGCAATTGCAACAAGTAATAAGTTATCCATTTATAAGGCATCTTTCCAACACCTCGGCTATTATTCGTCATGGTAACCTGCAATACGATATGGTGCGGCTCGGTATTGGTTTGTATGGCGTAGATAGCAACAGCAACATGCAGGAGCAGTTGCATAATGTTACCACGCTTAAAACCAGTGTGGCACAAATAAGGATTGTAAAAGCAGGCGAATCGGTTGGCTATAACAGAAGCGGCATGGTTACTAAGGACACAAAAGTTGCCACGGTACGTATTGGTTACGCAGATGGATACCCCAGAACTTTAGGCAATGGAAATGGTAAGATGTGGGTACAGGGAAAACTAGCGCCCGTTATTGGTAATGTATGTATGGATATGACGATGCTGGACGTTACCGGTATTGATATTGAAGAAGGTGATGCCGTAACTGTTTTTGGAAAAGACCTGCCCGTGCAGCAACTGGCCAAATGGGCAAATACTATTACTTATGAAATACTCGCCGGTATTTCGCAACGGGTAAAGCGGGTTTATTTTGAGGAGTAATGGTGAATGATGTATAAAAAACATAAATACTTACAAAGACTACACAGCAAAAAATACCCAATATCCATTTAAACTTTCGGATACAAAAATTTTGCAGAACAAAACACCCCTTTTGCAGGCAAACACTCCCCACTTGCAAAAAGGATTCTATTAATCAATAAGGCCCTGCTATTTTTGATTCATTACATCATAAGCGCAATCATTATGGCAAACTATTGTTTACAAACAGAAGGCTTGTCTTTTTCCTTTTCAGAAAAAGAAACAATTTTAAACAACATCAACCTGCAGGTGGAAGAAGGCAGTATTTATGGCTTTCTTGGCCCAAACGGCGCAGGCAAAACAACCTCACTACGGTTGATATTGGGGCTGCTAAAAAAGCAACAGGGCAGTATCAGCATCTTTGGAAAACACTTTCATGAAAACCGGATTGAAATTTTAAAACGCACCGGCTCGCTTATTGAAAGCCCTTCGTTATATGGCCACCTTACTGCCGCAGAAAATTTGTTACTGCTGCAAAAAATCTATCGCTGCAAAAAAGAACGCATTCAAAAAGTTTTAGCACAGGTTAACCTTGCAGCAACGGGCAACAAAAAAGTAAACCAGTTTTCGTTGGGCATGAAACAGCGGCTGAGCATAGCTGTAGCGTTGCTAAACAATCCATCGTTGCTTATACTAGATGAACCCACCAATGGCCTTGACCCAAATGGCATCATTGAAATGAGAGAATTACTAAAGGCCATTAACCGGCAGCAGGGAGTTACAATTTTGGTATCAAGCCATTTACTGGCAGAGATAGAAAAATTAGTGACACATGTAGGTGTAATACACAAAGGCAGCCTGCTTTTTCAGGGCACTTTGTCCGGGCTGCAAAACAAACAGCAACAGTCTTTTGCCCTGGCTTTTGAAACCAGTGATGATGTAACTGCCCTGCGGATAATACGTGATAATCATTTACAGGCACAAACAGAAAACGGAAAAGTATTACTCACAGCACAGCCACGAGAGACTATTTCATCCATCAATGAGCAATTGGTAAAAAGCGGTGTGGCCGTGTATTCCATCCATACGGTTAAAAATGATTTGGAAACAATTTTTATTAACTTAATCAATAATTAATTATGCATTTTATATATAGTTTGCAAAGCGAATGGATAAAAACAAGAAGAACCGCAGCTTCCTGGCTCGTAATAATAGGAGCATTTTTTATTCCGGCAATTATTATAGTTATAAGATTTGCAAGGGCAGATAAAATACCGGCATTGTATAAAAATCCAACATTCTGGCAGGAACATTATTTTGAAAACTGGCAAATGATGGCTTTTCTGTTACTGCCCATGGGGATTATTCTTTCTACCAGTTTAATTACGCAACTAGAGTACCGCAACAATAGCTGGAAACAACTGCATACAACTCCACAGTTATTTTCCACCATTTTTTTCTCCAAACTTTCGGTAATTGTATTAATGATGCTGCAGTTTTTTATCCTGTTTAATTTGGGTATTTATTTATCGGCAATTATTCCGTTGCTGTTTAATAAAAATGCAGTTTACCCGCCACAGCAAATTCCCTATATCCCTTTTTTAAAATACAATGCAATGTTTTTTATTGGCTGCCTGCCAGTTATTGCACTACAATACCTGTTGAGCCTGAAATTTAAAAATTTTATGGTGCCGTTGGGCATAGGTATTGCACTCCTGGTGGCTTCCACCTTTGCCATTCAATGGAAATATGGCTACACTGTTCCTTATACTTATTGTGCTTACGCCTACCTTCAATTGGGCAATACGAATACAAAAGCAGTGATGCCTGTAAACATCCAATTGCTATCGGCAATTGTAGCCGTGGCTTTTATTGGTGCAGGCTACCTGCTTTACATCAGTAAAAAAGATAAGTGCTGATTTGAATTACTGCATAGAAATTTTTAAATAAATTTGATAAATAGCTGTTAAGTATGAAAAAGCCTGTGATAACATTACTGCATATTGGTTATTGGCTGGTATATGTACTGCTGTTACTTGTAATATTGCTCAGTTTAAAAGCAGGCACCAACCTCTCAAAAAGCCCCTTGTTTTTAAATTACCGTCTTGATATCTTTTTATCAGCACTTACCATTGTACCTGCAATTGTTGGATTCTATATTTTTTATTCCGTGCTGTTTTCTAAATTACTGGAGAAAAAAAAACTACTGATATTCTTTCCCGCAGCTTTTGCAGCGAGCTTTGCCGGGGCTTTTGCAGGTATGTTATGTCTTTTTTTATTGTCACTGCTTCAAGTAGGGAATGGTATTTTCACAGATGGATTTGCTTCAGCTTTACCTGCCATCTTCATTATGGCTATCATTGCATTGCTAAATGGCGTAGTGGGTTTGGTAATGAAAGGTTTTATCACCTGGTACGGCGATATCAAACTAAAAGAAGAGCTGGCTCAAAAAAATTATGAAACAGAATTGGCATTGGTAAAATCACAACTGGACCCTCACTTTCTATTTAACACCATCAATAATATTGATGTGCTCATTGAAAAAAATCCGGCAACAGCGTCCCATTACCTCAACAAGCTGTCGCATATCATGCGCTTTATGCTGTACGAAACAAAGACAGAAAAAATTCCCCTGCAAAAGGAACTTGAATACATTGAAAAATACATAGAGCTGCAAAAGATAAGAAATGCCAATCCTGATTTTGTTCATTATTCAGTAAACAGCAACTGTAGTGAATTAATGATTCCGCCGATGCTTTTTATTCCATTTATTGAGAATGCCTTTAAGCATTCAGAAAACAGGAAGATGGAAAATGCAGTTCATATAAGCTTTGATATATCAGCCGGTGCAATTAATTTTGAATGTAAAAATACCTGTGGCAAAAACAACCTGTTTAAACAGGCATATAGCGGGCTGGGCAACGAGCTTATACAAAAAAGACTGTCGCTGCTGTACCCGGAAAAACATACGCTCAGCATCAGCAACTCAAACGAAATGTACAATGTGAAACTTGAAATAAACTGCCAGTGAAAACAACCTGCATTATAATAGAAGATGAGCCGCTGGCAATGGAGCGTACAAAAAATTATGTACAAAAATTGCCTTACCTGCAGTTGCTTGCCTGCTTTGATAATGGTATTGATGCACTCCAATTTTTAAAGCAACAAAATACTGATCTTATTTTTTTGGACATTAATATGGCAGACCTTTCCGGCATACAATTGCTTGAAACAAAAAATATCCAAAGCGAAGTCATTATCACCACGGCATACCAGGAGTACGCCCTGAAAGGGTTTGATTTAAAAGTGGCGGATTACCTGCTAAAGCCATTTACGCTCGAAAGATTTATTCAGGCGGTGGACAGGGTGCTGCAGGTTTTGACAAAGAACAATGTACCTGCGGATAAAAAATTCGTTTTTGTAAAAACAGCCTACCGGCTCGAAAAAATAATGCTGGATGAAGTACTTTACATTGAAGGCATGAGGGATTACCGCCGCATTGTTACCGCATCTAAAAAAATAATGACGCTTGAAACTTTTAAAGAATTTGAAAGGGAAATACCAGCTGCTATTATCTGCCGTGTACACAAATCATACATGGTAGCTATTGATAAAATTGATTCGGTTGAAAAAGACCTGATAACGATCAACGACATATCCATACCCATTTCTGATACCTACAAAAAGAGTTTTTTTGAACAGATTAATCAGGCGGAAAAGTAAATAACCTGCGGCTTTGCTAATAAGCCGTTAACAAAATTGCCAATTAAGCGGCCATATATAAACTAAATACTTCAATCTACTATCTTTGCGCCCATTATGAAGGCAAGAAACGTTACACTCATCATTCTTTTGGTAGTACTGGCCGACCAGGCTTTAAAACTGTATATCAAAACACATTTTTATATGAATGATAACCGCAATATTTTAGGGGAATGGTTTCAGTTGTACTTTGTAGAAAACGAAGGCATGGCTTATGGCTGGAAATTTGGTGGTGATTCCGGTAAAATGATCCTTACTTTATTCAGGTTGGGTGCGGTAATATTTGGTGTATTTTACATAAAAAGTATCATACAGAAAAAATACCACCGTGGCTTTATCGTTTGTGCAGCATTAATTTTTGCAGGTGCTTTAGGCAACCTTATTGATAGCATGTTTTACGGATTGATATTTGAAGAAAGTGTACAAGGCAGCATGGCAGTAGCTAAAATTTTTCCTGCGCATGGTTACGCAGGATTTTTACATGGAAAAGTAGTGGACATGTTGTATTTCCCCATTATCAAAGATGTATATTTTCCTAAATGGGTACCAATTTGGGGCGGCGATGATTTTGTATTTTTCAGGCCGATATTTAACCTGGCGGATGCAGCTATTTCAACCGGCGTAATCAGCATATTAGTTTTTCAAAAAAGATTTTTTAAACATCAGGATACAGAACCGAATAGCACCGTTGAAACCAATGCAGTGGTAAATGATGATATACAAGTTTCTTAATAGGATTTATAGTTTGGTTTTTTAACCTTGTAACATAAAAAAAGGACAATAGCCTGATAGTTATTGTCCTTTTTTAAGATACTTCTAAATCCTGTTTTTATAAAAACTTCTTTATCTCTTCCACCAATTCGCCTTTTGTAATGGGCACACCCATTATTTTATTATACCCTTTGGCATCTACAAAATAAACATCCCTGATGATTTTAATTAACTGTCCATTGTTGATTTCCGGAATCAATACATGGTCAAAATTGTGCAATATTTCTCCCAGGTTTTTAGGGAAAGGACGTATGTAGCGCAGGTGTGCATGTGATACGGCCTTGCCTTCGTTTTGCAAGTCTTTTACAGCGCTTTTAATGGCTCCATACGTACTACCCCAGCCAAGTACCAGTACTTTACCGGTAGCTTCACCGCTATCCAGTTGCTGCTGCGGAATATAATCAGCAATCATATCCACTTTTGCCTGGCGTGTTTTCACCATATGCTGGTGGTTCTCGCTATCGTAACTTATATTTCCGGTAATGTCTTGTTTTTCCAATCCGCCAACCCTGTGTTCCAAACCTGCTGTTCCTGGAATAGCCCAGGGTCTTACTAATTTTTCATCCCTTTTGTAAGGCATAAAATTTCCTTTTTCACCCACATCTCCAATCGAAGCAAAAGCTGTTTTTATTTCAGGTAAATCTGCAGCTACCGGGTATTTCCAGGGTTCTGCCCCATTGGCAATATAACCATCGCTCAAAAATATTACAGGTGTCATGTGCTGTACACTTATTCTTACAGCTTCAAAAACGGCGCTGAAACAATCGCTTGGTGTAGATGCTGAGATTACAGGCATCGGGCACTCCCCATTTCTACCATAATAGGCCTGCATTAAATCGCTTTGCTCTGTCTTGGTAGGCAAACCAGTACTTGGTCCACCACGTTGTATATTAATAATCAGTAAAGGAATTTCCAGCATTACAGCTAGTCCCATGGCCTCGGCTTTTAAGGCCATACCCGGACCGCTGGTAGTTGTAACACCCAGCGAACCGCCGTAAGCAGCGCCAATGGCCGATGTGATGGCAGCAATTTCATCTTCTGCCTGGAAGGTTTTGATACCAAAATTTTTATACTTACTTAGTTCATGCAAAATATCACTTGCCGGCGTAATGGGATAACTACCCAAAAACATAGGCAGGCCACTTTTTTGTGTGGCGGCTATTAAACCATAACTCAATGCCTGGTTGCCCATAATGGAGCGGTAATTACCAGGTGTCATTTTAGCTTTGGCAACGGTGTACCGGGTGCGGAATGTTTCGGTAGTATCACCAAAATTGTATCCGGCTTTCAACGCTTTTACATTGCTTTCAAATATCTCTGGCTTTTTGCCAAATTTGTCTCTAATAAATTCGATGGTATTGTCCATCTCCCTGTTGTACATCCAATACAAAAAACCCAGTACAAACATATTTTTAGCCCGGTCTTTTTCCTTCATACCCATGGCAATATCTTTCAATGCCTCCCGGGTCATTTTGGTTACATCCATCTTTATTACCTCGTAACCATCAAGGCTGTTGTCTTCCAAAGGATTTAAGCCTTCGGGATAGTTTGCCAGGCGTAGATTTTTTGAATCGAAACCATCTGTGTTGGCAATAATGATCCCACCCTTTTTTAAAGCATTTAAGTTTACTTTTAAGGCAGCGGCATTCATAGCAACCAACACATCGCAGGCATCGCCTGGCGTAAAGATAGCATCGCTGCTAAACCTAAGCTGGTAACCACTTACGCCCGGTAAAGTACCTAAAGGCGCCCTTATCTCAGCCGGAAAATCCGGAAAAGTAGCCAGGTCGATACCCAGCATAGCTGTATTGTTTGTAAACTGGCTTCCTGTTAACTGCATGCCATCGCCGCTATCGCCTGCAAATTTTATTACTACGTCCTGTAATACCTGCTCCTGAATTGTACTCATGGTTTAGATTTTAAAATTCCTGCAATGTACGTTGAAATTTACTTTTTTTGTGGGCAGATAAGGGTTCTTTTTATGCAAAGGGAGATATCTTTTTATATAAATTGCATGAATACAACATCTGTATTTTACGAAACGGAAAGTTTAACAAAAAATAAATATTGAAGACACTACTCACCATTAATCTTCTTATAATAAAATATTATTACAACGTAATGAATCCTGGTGCTATGGTATTTTGCATGTTTCTACAGCTTGGCACAAAAACTTAAACATACCGGCAACTATAAATTTGAAGTGAACTCAAAATAACCCGGCTTAAAAAAAATCTTAACAGAGCATATATTTTCTTACTTCATAAAATTGATTAATTTTACTTTACTAAACATATAAAACTATGGATCTTTTTAAATCGGGCAACCCCACATTATCAGAAAAAGCTTTTCAAAGTGTAACCATCACCAATTATGCCGACAGCATGACGTTGAGAGGTACATTAAACAAATTTGGTTTCATGCTGGTAATGCTTCTGGGCAGTGCTTATTTTTCCTGGAAAGAATTCCAGGGAGGCGGTAATGTTCAACCGTATATATGGACAGGGCTTATTGGAGGACTTATTGTTGCCATTATCATCATGTTTAAAAAAGAATGGGCACCTTATCTTGCTCCACTTTATGGCTTGTTGGAAGGTTTATTTTTAGGTGCTATCTCCGCCTATTACAATGAGGCATTTGCCACTAAGGCTCCCAACATCGTAATGAATGCTGTAGGCCTCACATTTGGAACAGCCATCGCCATGTATTTTTTATACAGTTTTAAAATCATTAAAGCAACAGAGAAATTTAAGTCGGTAATATTTACTGCAACTGCAGGTATTGCTGTCTTTTACCTGATTGCAATGGTTTCCGGTTTCTTTGGTGTTAATATGGCTTTTTTGCATGAAGGATCTTTGCTGGGTATTGGCTTTTCGCTGGTGGTGGTAGCCGTTGCAGCACTGAACCTGATTTTAGACTTTGATATGATTGAGCAGGGAACTGCCGCAGGTGCTCCCAAGTATATGGAATGGTATGGTGCTTTTGGATTAATGGTTACCATTGTATGGTTGTACCTGGAAATTATCAGGTTGCTTTCTAAACTTTCCAGCAGAAATTAATGAATGAATTAGTGCGATAAAAACAAATATTATTTATAAGATGAAAGTATTATTAGACATAAAAGATACCAAGGCGGCCTTTGTAATGGAATTGCTACAAAGTTTTTCTTTTGTAAAGGCCAGGCAGCTTTCTCCTTATAAAGCAAAGGTTCTTGAAGATGTAAAAGAAGCAGTTGAAGAAATGAGAATGGTTAAAGCCGGTAAATTAAAAGCAAGAAACGCTGAAGATTTGTTCAATGAATTATAAGGTAAAATTCATCCCAAAATTCGAAAAAGAATTAAAGCGGCTTGCCAAGAAATATCCATCTTTAAAAAATGAGTACATTGCTTTGGTACAAAGTCTTAAATTTGAACCAGAACAAGGAATATCGCTAGGGAATAATTGCTATAAAATAAGAATAGCTATAGCTTCAAAAGGAAAAGGAAAAAGTGGTGGCGCACGAGTAATTACTTATGTACAAGTAAGAAATGACTTGGTTTATTTGTTCACCATATTTGATAAACCGGAAAAGGAAAACTTACCAGACAAAGAACTACAGTTGTTACTTAAATGGATTGATGAATAAATTAAAAAGGTTACAACCTCAACAGGACGTAACCTTTTTTTATTTTGCAAAATATTATCTACATAATCTATAACCCTGCAATTAACGCTTTCACTTTCTCCCCGATAAAATCTCTTACTTCATTAAATTCTTTGGGCTCCATGTGTTTAGGGTCTGGTATTTGCCAATCGATAAATTGTTTGGCAGGCATCCATGGGCAGGCATCGCCGCAACCCATTGTTACCACTGCATCAAAGGGCGTAAAGGCTTTTACTTCTTCCAGGCTTTTACTATCATGGGTGCTTAAATCGTAGCCCAACTCTTTCATAGCTGCTATAGCCTTGGGGTTTACAATGCCGCTGGGCCTGCTGCCGGCACTGTAAGCTTCTACATTTTCTGCGCCATATATTTTGGCAAACGCCTGGCTCATTTGCGAACGATTGGAGTTTTCAATACAAACAAAAAGGAGTTTCTTTACTACTGCTTTTTCAGGAGTATTTAATGAATTAGTTAGCATAACTTTTCTTTATTTTTGATAGATTTAATGAAATTTTATGTTTGATGAGAAGTCGCTCTTAGTATTGTACTGCTTCTGCAGAATAATATTTTTTTCTGAACCAAAAGGCCACATTAACCAGCGCAATTAATGCAGGCACTTCTACCAACGGGCCAATAACGCCTGCAAATGCCTGCCCACTGTTGATACCAAAAACACCAATGGCAACTGCAATGGCCAATTCAAAATTATTACCCGCTGCCGTGAAAGCAATAGAGGCATTTGTTGAGTAATCTGCTCCCATTTTTTTACCAATAAAAAAACTAACTACAAACATGATGGCAAAATAAATAACCAATGGAACTGCGATTCTTATTACATCAAAAGGTATTTGAACAATCAGTTTTCCTTTTAAACTAAACATCACTACAATGGTAAACAACAATGCAATAAGTGTAATGGGAGAGACAAAAGGAATAAATTTGTTTTGATACCACTCCTCCCCTTTAAGTTTTAATAAAATATACCTGGTTAAAAATCCTGCTGCGAAGGGTATGCCCAAATAAATAGCTACACTTTTAGCAATTTGTGCGATGGTAATATCCACTTCAGATCCGTTAATGCCAAATAATGGGGGCAGTAGGGTAATGAAAATATAGGCATACACACTGTACAATACTACCTGGAAGATACTGTTCAGTGCAACCAGGCCTGCAGCATATTCCCTACTGCCTTCAGCCAGTTCGTTCCATACAATTACCATGGCAATGCACCTTGCCAGACCAATCAGAATCAAGCCAGTCATATATGCCGGATAGTCGTGCAAAAAAATAATAGCCAGCAGAAACATAAGTATTGGGCCAATAACCCAATTGAGTAATAAGGAAACACCCAGCACTTTTGTATTCTTAAATACCTCTTTTAATTTATTATATTTCACTTTGGTAAAGGGAGGATACATCATTAATATCAACCCTGTTGCCAGGGGAATATTGGTGGTGCCCGTTGAAAACGAATTGATGAAAGTGGATGAGGAAGGAAAGAAATACCCAATACCAACACCAATAGCCATAGCTAAAAAAATCCACAGGGTAAGAAATCTATCTAAAAAGCCTAATTTTTTTCGTTCCAGTGCCGGGGCACAATTATTTGCTGACATAAATATGCAGTCTTTTAATTTAAAAAGGAAGTGAGGTTTTAAAAACCTGGCTTCTATTAATTATTTATTAGCAACAGCCACTGCCCGGCTCGCAGCAATTCTTTTCATCTTTTGCTGGCTTATCGGCATACACAGTAATGCTGGTAATTTTTGTTTTGCCATTTTTATACGTTTCAATTTCAGCAGCACTTAAATAATTAACTAAAATATCATCCGGAATATGGATGGCTTTATCTTTTTGCAAAGTGATATTTTTAAACCCGGCAGCTTCAATAATTTCTAAATAATCCTGTTTTTGAATAGCGCCGCTAACACAACCTGCATATAGTTCAGCCACTTCTTTCCATTTAGCAGGCAGTTCGCCTTCCAATACAATATCAGAGATAGAGAAATGTCCACCGGGTTTTAACACCCTAAAAATTTCGCTGATCACTTTATGTTTGTTGGGCACCAGGTTCAACACACAGTTGCTTACAATCACATCCGCATAATTACTGGTAACGGGCATATCATCAATATCGCCCAGGCGAAATTCAACATTGTTTAATCCAAGCTTTTCAGCATTGTCTCTTGCTCTTGCAATCATAGCTTCTGTGAAATCAACACCCAGCACTTTACCTTTTTCGCCCACAAACCGACGGGCAATAAATGCATCGTTTCCTGCACCGCTACCTAAGTCTATTACCGTATCTCCCTCTTTTATTTTTGCAAACTCCGTAGGCAAGCCACAGCCCAAACCTAAGTCTGCATCCGGATTGTAGCCTTCAAGTTGGGTGTAATCATCCGCCATAATATTGTACACTTCATCTCCACAACAAGAGGAGGTAGCGCCACAACAAGAGGTAGCATTCTGTGTTTGATTTTGTTCCGCAATAGCGGTATACTTTTCTTTTATGAGTTCTTTAATTTGTGTATCACTTTTCATGGTTATCTTTTGCCCCTGGTCCCTAAAAGGGGTAACAAGGATTTTATAAAATACTTTCAAATATCATATTTACCCCCCTTTAGGGGATGGGGGGGAGCCTAACAACAGGCTTTTGCATTTTGTACTTTCAGTTTATTAAACAGGAAGCTAAATTCTCCCATAAACATTTCAAATGCTTTCCAGTTGATGCAATAACAACTGCGTGGGCCATCTACCGTACCATTAATTAATCCGGCATTTTTTAATTCTTTCAGATGCTGGGAAACGGTTGATTGTGCAAGCGGCAAAACCTCTACAATCTCACCACAAATACATTCGTTTTTTTGCGCCAACACTTTCAAAATGGCGATCCGGGCAGGATGAGCCAAGGCTTTTGCAAACGCTGCCAACTCCTGCTCTTTTGGAGAAAATGATTCTTTTTTGTGTATCGCCATAATTAAATATTTATTTTTTGAAAACTGCAGAAAAGGAATTGCTGTATTGTTTTAAAGGGCGTAACATGATCTGTTGTAATGCATCGGATTTTAGCAAACCACTTTTGTAAAGTTGCTGTCAAAATATTTTCACTGTATTGTTTTACAGGCAGGCCGCTACATTTTTCCGGACCGGCGGTAGAAAAAGTCCCTATAATTAACTTCCCTTTGTGGCTGATGTGCTTTTGTGCTACCGTGAGATATTTATCAATTTCCGGCGCCGTAGTTAAAAAATGAAAGGCAGCCCTGTCATGCCAGCAATCGTATTGTTGCTCGACATTAAGCTCTAGTACATCTGCAACAATCCAATTAACAGCCAAGGCTTTTTTACCCAACCGCTGTTTTGCTTTGTTGATAGCTGCAGCAGAAATATCCAACACAGTTATATTTTTATATCCCAATTTCAAAAGGTTGTCAACAAAGCCGCTATCGCCGCCGCCCACATCAATAATTGCTGCATCGGTGGGGATAGCCAACTGTTTTACAAAATCCAATGATTGCAGCGGCGTTGGCTGATACCAGCTAACCTCGTTAGCCTGACGGGTAGTAAACACCTGCTCCCAATGTTCTTTTTTATCCATGTCTTAATTTTATATCGCAAATATACGATTTAATGAAAACCAAGAAAATAAATTTACACTCACATAGCTGAGATATGTCAATTTTACTCCAGTATTCATACTACATTAATTTATTGTGTAAAAGGATTTTTTTATTTATACACTATTTTAAAAGGGGTAAATTAAAAGCTGCATATTAAAAAGCTGCTTGCAAACGTTATACACTTGTTGGCTGGTTTTAAACAATTGAAAAATGAAACCAATAAACTATCAAACTATAGCTAAGCCAATAGGGCATGCTAATTATTTTTTAACGTCAATAGGCCTGAAGAAGCCATTACGCCAAGTGTTGCATGATTAATATCAATACTTTTGTGGCAACTCAAAAAAAACAACAATGCATACTATTTTAATTACCGGCGGTGCCGGCTTTATCGGATCTCATTTAACCAGGTTGTTTGTAACAAAATACCCCGGGTACAAAATTGTAAATCTTGATGCGCTTACCTATGCTGGTAACCTGGAAAATTTAAAAGACATTGAACAGCATGCTAACTATAGCTTTGTAAAGGGAGATATAACTGATGCTACCCTGTTAAAAGAGCTATTTGATATCCATCAGTTTACTGCCGTATTGCATTGCGCCGCCGAAAGTCATGTAGACAGAAGCATTACCGATCCACTTGCATTTGTAACCACCAATGTTGTAGGAACCGGCACGCTGTTGCTTGCAGCCAAGCAAAACTGGCACTGCAATTATGACGGCAAAATATTTTATCACATCAGCACCGACGAAGTGTATGGTTCTTTGGGAGCAGAAGGATTTTTTACAGAAGAAACAGCTTACGACCCACGTAGTCCATACTCGGCCTCCAAAGCATCGAGCGATCATTTGGTGAGGGCATTTTACCATACATACCACATGCCGGTTAAAATTTCAAATTGCAGTAATAACTATGGTCCGTATCATTTCCCGGAAAAATTAATTCCGCTGTGTATACATAATATTATCAACAATAAACCCCTGCCTATTTATGGTAAAGGGGAAAATATTCGTGACTGGCTTTATGTAGAAGACCATGTAGGTGCCATCGATGTTATTTTTCATTCAGGTAAAGTTGGAGAAACCTACAATATTGGCGGGCACAACGAATGGACCAACCTTGCATTGGTTAAAGAACTGTGCAGGCAAATGGATACCAAGTTAGGCAGGCCCGCTGGCGAATGTGAAAAGTTGATTACCTATGTAAAAGACAGGGCAGGTCACGATTTGCGTTATGCCATTGATGCTACCAAATTAAAAGATGAATTGGGCTGGCTTCCATCGCTGCAATTTGAAGAAGGCATATCAAAAACGATAGACTGGTATCTTAGCAACAGCGAATGGCTGAACGCAGTCACCAGCGGCAATTATCAGAATTATTATGAAGGGCAATATGATAAGAGGTGAAGAAGAATGAGTGGTTGAATGTGGTTTAAGGTTGTTGAAAGTTGTTGAAAAAATAGTTGAAGACACTAATTGAAGATGGTTTAAGGTTGTTGAAATTAGTTGAAAACACTAGTTAAAGATGGTTTAAGGTTGTTGAAAGTAGTTGAAAATTGCTTAATTACATTAGATGAAGATGGTTTAAGGTTGTTGAAATTAGTTGAAGATGGCTTAAATATTTTGATGCGTATCCGTAATTTCGATTAAAATATTTTTGAGCCAGACTCAATAGCTACTATGAAGCCTTTGTGGCGTCGCACTCTTGTACTGTATCAAATAATTGAGCATTGTTTATTAACGTAACCGTATTACTAATTCGGTAAAACCAAATAGAGGATAGTTTAAACTATTTTTTGTACGGTTTATATTTGTTCGCTTTTCTAAATTGCAAATATTACATAGTCTTTTCTTATAACTTTTGTTATCTTGATTTATTAACTTTTAAAATTTTAAATCATGGACTACAAATTTTCATTTGAAAAACTCGAGGTGTGGCAAACTGCAAGATTATTGGTAGGTGATATCTACAGAGTCACCCAAAAATTTCCAGAATCAGAAAGGTTTGGATTAACAAATCAAATGAGAAGATCAGCCAATTCAGTTTGTGCCAACCTTGCAGAAGGTGGAACAAGAATTTCAAGTAAAGAACAAGCGCACTTTACATCTATTTCTTACGGCAGCCTGATAGAATTATTAAACCATTTAATTATCTCCAATGACCTGAATTTTTTAGAAGAAGAAAAACTAATTGAATTGAGGGCAAAGATTCAACCGCTTTCCATAAAAATAAATAATCTAAGGTCTAAACAAATGTCTTTTATAAATAAGTTGAAAATGATTATCGCTATATTCTTTATGCATTAGCAGTTAAACAATTAAAATAACCTAAAATCACATTAAACCACCATAAACCATATTAAACAATCTAAAACCATATTAAACAATCTTAAACCATATTAAACAACCTTAAACTATATTAACCAATCTTAAACCATATTAAACAACCTTAACCCATATTAAACCATCTTACTAAACAATATTCAACAATCTTAAACATCCTAAACCAAATAATGAAAGGTATAATACTAGCAGGCGGCAGCGGCACAAGACTCTATCCCATCACGATGGGTATCAGTAAACAATTAATGCCTATTTATGATAAACCAATGATTTATTATCCACTTAGCACCTTAATGCTGGCTGGAATAAAGGAAATTTTAATCATTACTACGCCCGATGACCAGGAACAGTTTATCCGGCTGTTGGGTGATGGCTCTCAATGGGGCTGTAAAATTGAATATGCAAAGCAGGAAGTTCCCAATGGCCTTGCGCAGGCATTTGTAATTGGCGAGCAATTTATAGGGACTGATAGCGTTGCATTGGTATTGGGCGATAATATATTTTATGGCTCCGGCTTTAGTAACCTTTTGCAGGGCTCAGCAAACCCGGATGGTGCAGTAATATTTGCGTACCCGGTTAGTGATCCCGAAAGATATGGTGTGGTGGAATTTGACAAAAACTTTAATGCCATCAGTATTGAAGAAAAACCATTGCAACCCAAAAGCCATTATGCTGTGCCGGGTTTATACTTTTACGACAATGAAGTAGTAGCTATAGCAAAGGCAATTCCGGCAAGCCCAAGGGGTGAATATGAAATTACTGATGTAAATAGAATTTATCTGCAAAATAAAAAGCTTAAAGTGGGCGTTTTAAACCGGGGCTTTGCATGGCTCGATACCGGCACATTCGATTCGTTGAGTGACGCCTGTGAGTATGTAAGGGTTATTGAAAAAAGGCAGGGACTTAAAGTAGGCTGTCCGGAAGAAATTGCATGGCGTATGGGCTTTATTACCAGGGAAGAATTATTGGTGCAGGCAGAGAAATTAAAGAAGAGTGGCTACGGTGAATATTTAAAACGGATTGCCCATTAAATTGTAAAGTTTAAATAAGGGTAATTGGGGATAAAAATCGGTTGTTCAATCAATCACAAAAAGTTTCAGCGTAAAAGAAGCCTTTACAAAATAAAAAAACGTTTTATCCCAATCTGTAAAAATGTTGTTAGAATGCCATGATCGTTTTGTTTTCAGCATTTGAGATTAATGGGTGTACAGGGGATACTTGCAGTATTTTTTAGCAACAATAAAATTCTCAAAAACTTATTGATTGCTGGTTTAACTGGTAAAAATAAAATTAGGTGAAGGAAGTTTATATCGCAGAAGTCACCTTGAAAAATAGTATTGATTCAGAAGTTAGCGGTATCCAAAAATAAACAATCGAAAAAGAATTCGCTTCGATTCATTCATAATAAATGACAACCATATCCAATATTCTCAGGCACAGCAAAAGCTTTCAGCTTAAGAGTATTGCTATATATACCTTCTCAAATTTTTTTAATAAAGGCATTTCTTTTTTATTGCTGTTTTACTTTGCCCATGTTCTTAGTCAACGAGACTTTGGTATCCTTAATTTATTCAGCAACAGTATTCTTTTTTTAATGCCATTTATTTCACTGGGCATTTTGCAATCTGCCAATACAGAGTTTTTTAAAATTGAAAAAAAAGAATTCAGAAATTTTTTCAGCACAACATTGCTTATGCCCGTTGTGGTGACCTTGCTGGCAATATTGCTGCTCTTTATTTTCAAAAATCCGCTTCAGCAGCGTTATCCTTTTCCATCGTTGTTTATTTTGCTGATACCCGTTATTACACTATGTAGTTTTTTGAATGAGCACCTTATCAATATGGTTCGTAATAACAACGACCCTGTAAAATACCTGTATATAAACATAGGAAGGTTGCTGGCAGAAATAACACTGGCCATTTTTTTTATTAGCGCTTTAAATTATGGCTGGATAGGCCGGGTAATGGCGATATTTCTTTCCATGCTTTTTATAGCAACTTATGCATTTATATATTTTAGGGAACAACAGTTTTTGTTTGGGCGGATAAAGAAAAAATATATTTATGATGAGCTGCAGTACAGCGTTCCCATTATTGTAATGCAGCTAAGTGTGTTTTGCATGGGCTCTTCTGCAGGATATTTTATAGAACATTTTACACATGATTTTGCTGCCGTGGGCGTATTCAGTATTGCTGCTACATTTGGCTCTGTCATTATCGTTTTGTGTACTGCATTGCTGCAATATGTGTATCCAAAAATTTATAGTCTGCTCTCCGAAAAAGATGTTGACTACAATGCCATTGGCAAACAGTTTATTTTTTATGCAGTAACCATGTTGCTCGGCACCATTGCTGTAATTATACTTACGCCATTGGCATATACTATTGTACTAAAACCATCTTACTCGGGCGGCTTATCTTATTACTTCTTTATCTGTATTGGTTATTTTTTCTGGTCAATCAGCTATTTTTTTTATGCATTTATGCTGTATCATAAACAGAAAAGAAAAATACTATTAGCTTCCATTATTTCTATTACAGTTAGCATACTATCACATTATTTTTTCATCAAACAATTTGGCGCTTATGGCGCTGCCGTATCTATGAGCATCATATATTTTATCGTCCTGATTATTACATTATTATTTGTTTACAAGCAAATAGTCCCGCTTTTTCAAACTAAAAAAATTGCTGAATACTATGACCACCATGATTAATACCAAACCAATATACAGCCTTTTGGAAAAACTAACTTTTGGACAGGGGCTGTACAAAACGGTGAATGCTGTAAGATTGAAATTACCAGCAAAGTATATCCGCTATTTCCCTTCGGACTATGAATCAGAAAATTATACTTTCTTAAAATCGTTTTGTAAGCAAGGGGCTGTAGTTATTGATATTGGGGCTCACATCGGTTTGTTTAGTGCAATAGCTGCAAAGCTGGCAGGCGAAAATGGTAAAGTGTTTTCGTTTGAGCCTGCGCCCAACACGTTTCCTGTTTTGCAACAGACGATTCGAATAAACAAACTGGATCATTTAATGGAACCCGTAAACCAAGCCATGAGTAAGGAAACCGGAACCACTACTTTTTTTATTTCTGCAGATGAAGCGGATGTAAGTAATAGCCTGGTATCGTATAAAACAGACCGCAAGTTAATAGGTGTGGAAGTGGAGATTAATACAATTGATAATTTTGTAGTTGAAAGAAATTTGACGCAACTTGATTTTATTAAAATTGATGCGGAGGGTGCGGAGTATGATGTACTGCAAGGTGGAATTGAAACCTTCAGAACCTTAAGACCCCATATTATACTGGCAATACACCCAGAACCAATAGCAAAGAAAGGCGATACAATGGAAGAAATATACGACCTGCTTGCAGCCATCGATTACAAGATTTTATACAATAAATCTCCCATTTCCAGGGAATTGTTTTGTGCCAGAAAAGATATGTTTGATTTACAACTGATACCAAATTAAATTGATTTCAACAACAATTTAATCTATGGAAATTATCTTCTTATCGGAAGGGGCACAGCTACTGACGTGAAAAAAACAATTGTACATATCATTGATAATATGGCACGGGGCGGCGCTGAAACCATGCTTGCAAGTGTTATCCGGCAACTGCCTGAGTACAATAATATCATCGTGACCTTACACCCCGAAAATGAATTCGGAAAAGAACTGGATGGGGTGCCAATATACTGCCTGCACCTGCGTTCAAATTTTCAACTTCCATTAGCCGCATTAAAACTAAAGCGTTTTATCAGTAAAAATAACGTGCACATTGTACATAGCCATCTACTATGGAGTACGGCAATTGCAAGGATGGGTACACCAAAAAAAATCCCCCTCATCACTACTATTCATACTTATGCAGCATCCGCTATTGAATACAGCAAGTGGTACATGAGGTTAATAGAAAGATTCACCTACAGCATAAGAAAAAGTATAATTGTATCTGTAGCCAATGTATCACTGGATGCATATTTCAGCGTACTTGGCTTAAAACCACATCAGGCATATACCCTGCACACATTTGTTGATACTGCCATTTTCAACAATAGCGACCATAATAAAAAAACAGGTAGTACAAAAACGTTTAGGTTGGTTACAGTTGGCAACTTAAAAGAGGCAAAAAATTATTTCTTTCTATTAAATGCATTTAAAAAACTAACGCAGCAAAATATAAGTCTTGATATTTATGGAAAAGGCCCGTTAGATGTGCCCATGCAAAAAATGATTGATGAATACCATTTGAACGTAACACTAAAAGGACAGGCAGAAAACGTTCAGGAAAGATTAAAAGAATACGACCTCTTTATAATGTCTTCCCTTTACGAAGGGTTTTCCATAAGCGTTTTGGAAGCCATGGCATTGGGTATGCCGTTGCTGTTAAGCGATATTGCCTCATTCAGGGAACAGTGTGAGGACACAGCAGTTTATTATAATTTAAAAGACAGCAATGACTTTATAACAAAATTACTTGGTTTAATAAATAACAGGCAGCAACGAGAAATATTGGGCAATGCGGCAAAAGAAAGGTTGGTACAAAACTTTACACTCGATAAGCACATGCATCAATTAAAAAAAATTTATACCAGTGCTTTCTCAGGTATTGAACAGCCGGCCTATTCGTAATAATATTTACCTATTTTCGTTTTTACTCAAACCCCCGGTACATGTGCGGCATCGCAGGCTATATTTCTATTACCAACTCAATTACTAAAGCCCGGCTAATGCAGGCTACGCAATTGATACAGCACCGAGGCCCCGATGCAGAGGGATTTTATTTTTCCGATGATAACAAAGTCGGTCTTGCACACAGGCGACTTTCTATTTTGGATTTATCTGTTGCGGCTAACCAACCCATGTTTTCTGCCGATGGCAGGTACTGCATCGTTTTTAATGGGGAAGTGTATAATTTTAATGAGCTTAAACAACAACTGAAAGATAAGGGTGCTACCTTAAAAACAAGTTCTGATACAGAAGTGATATTGGAATTGTTTGCTCAAAAAGGCCCGGCTTGTTTTGCTGCAATGAACGGCATGTTTGCATTTGCTATTTATGACAATAAAGAAAAAGTAATAACGCTTTGCAGAGACCATGTGGGAATAAAACCGCTATTTTATTATGCAGATGAAAGCAATTTTATTTTTGCATCAGAATTGAAAGTGATCAAACAACTGGCAGAAAAAAAGTTATCCATTAATAATAAAGCCATCCCATATTTTTTGCACCTGGGGTTTATTCCCGAACCATTAACCATTTACAACAATACTGATAAATTTCCGGCTGCTCATTTCCTGCAACTTAAATTGGAGGTCAATTCATTTACAGATGTATCTAACGAAATTACGCCCTTCTGGAAGTTAGCAAATGCCATACAGCCTGCTGTCACCAGCGATGAAGCTGCTGCAAAAAAGCAGTTGAACAATTTGTTGTTTGATGCGGTGGAAAAACAATTGATAAGTGATGTTCCTATTGGTACTTTCCTAAGTGGCGGAATCGATAGCAGTCTTGTAACAGCAATAGCAGCAAAGGTTTCCGGCAGCGCTGCCATCAAAACGTTTAGTATAGCCATTGATGACGGCAAATACAATGAATCGAAATATGCCCGGCAGGTGGCAGCACATTTACATACGGAGCATCATGAATTTAGTGTAAAAGAAAAAGAAGTACTGGAACTGGTAGATACGTTGCTGCCGGCTTATGATGAACCCTTTGCAGATACGTCGGCTTTTCCAACCATGATGGTGAGCCGGTTGGCTAAAAAGCATGTAACGGTTGCATTGAGTGGTGATGGTGGTGATGAATTATTTCATGGTTATGGAATGTATGAATGGGCAAAGCGTTTGTCAAATCCTTTGATGCCGTTGGTAAAAGAGCCCTTACATTTCGCATCTAAAATGATGGGCAATAAATACCAGCGTGCCGGCAATCTTTTTGATTACAACAAGCAACATTTGCGTACACATATTTTTTCGCAGGAACAATATTATTTTAAAGAAAATGAATTAGCAAAGTTGCTGGTGCATCCACAATTTAGTTTTGATGCCATCAATGCATTGCCTGTTGCAGCAAGAAAATTATCTGCAGCAGAGCAACAATCGTTTTGGGATTTTAATCATTATTTAAAAGATGACTTGCTGGTAAAAGTGGACAGGGCCAGCATGCAATATGCCTTGGAAAGCAGGGTTCCCTTACTCGATTACAGGCTGGTAGAATTTGCCTATAACTTAGCCCCGGCGTTGAAAATCAACAACGGCTGCATGAAGTATTTGCTGAAAGAAGTGTTGTACGATTATTTGCCAAAAGAAATTTTTAACCGGCCAAAATGGGGCTTCAGTATACCTTTGGTAAAATGGCTGAAAACAGATTTAAAATATTTACTGGACAAATACACTTCAGTAGAAGTCATCGAAAAATACAATGTGATAAATGTTGAGGTTGTGCAAAAAATGAAAGTGCAATACTTAAGTGGAACTGATTATTTATTCAACAGGCTGTGGCTGATAATTGTGCTGCACTGGTGGCTGGAAGAAAAAAATCACTAGCAAAAAAATGCAAAAAAAAATTCTTTTTATATCATACGATGGCATGACCGACCCACTGGGACAGAGCCAGGTAATTCCCTATTTGCAGGGGCTTAGTAAAAACGGGTTTCAACTATTTATACTCAGTTGCGAAAAGCAATCGGCATTTCTGCAAAACGAAACGGCCGTTAAAAAAATGCTGTCCGGTTACAATATACAATGGGTGCCGATAGATTATACCAAAAAGCCGCCGGTACTATCAACAATCAAAGACATTATCAAGCTTAAAAAGAAAGCCAAACAAATTCACCGGCTGTACGGCATTGATATGGTGCATACAAGGCCGGGTATTCCGGCATTGGTAGGCTTATGGATGAAGCAGACAATGGGTATTAAATTTCTGCATGATATACGGGAGTTTTATGCAGAAAGCAGGGTGGATGGCGGTATGTGGAATATGAACAATTCGCTTTACAAAATAGTGTACCGCTATTTTATAAAAAAAGAAAAAGAACAGGTGGCCATGTGTGATGGGATTGTATGCCTCACCTATGCAGCAGAAAAAATTATCCGGCAATTACCTGAATATAAAAGCAGCGGTCCCCTGGCAGTAATTCCCTGTAGTGCAGACATGCAGTTGTTTAATCCGTCAACAATTACCACTGCACAAAAGCAGCAGTTGCAAAAGGAATTAAACATTGGCGAAAAGGATTTTATCATCAGCTATCTAGGCTCTATTGGTGGCTGGTATATGACCAGCGAAATGCTCCGGTTTTGTAGGCGCCTATCTGACAAAATTCCAAAGGCAAGGTTTTTATTTATCTCTCCGCACCTGCATGATGTAATAGCCAGCGAAGCGGCCAAGTACGGACTGCCAGCGGATAAACTGATTGTAAAACATGGCAGGCGGGCAGAGGTTCCTGCGCTATTATCATTGAGCAACTATTCTATTTTTTTTATCAAACCCTGCTATTCAAAACTCTCCTCCTCCCCCACCAAACATGGAGAAATTATGGCCATGGGCATACCTGTAATTACCAACAGCGGCGTGGGTGATGTAAAAGAAATCGTCAACAAATACCACGGTGGTTATGTGCTGGATGATTTTACGGATAAAACATTTGATACTGTTGTTAATTCTATTCTTGGCAATAAATCATTTGATGCTGATGAAATTCGCAGCGGTGCAAAAACGTTTTATTCGCTGGAGAAAGCGGTGGAAAAATATACAGCAATATATAGGGAAATACTTTTTAAGAAATAATGCTTTTATATTGTAAGAATATACAAATGTGGAATTAGATTAGGGGATTTGTCAAAATAGAAAACTGGCCTTTTTAAGTATTCCAAAGTCTACAAATATTCTCAACTTAACTGATATCTTTCGTTTTCTTACACATTTTAACGGACCAGTTGGTGATACATGTGGTTGTTGATGAGTACACTAACAATGGCTTCCGGGTTGGCATGTGCTAAAAAAATAGTTAACGTTTAAGATCAACAAAAGCAAAAAAACTGTCTTTGTATTCAACAAAAGTTTTTACCAAAATTCAAATTCCAGTCCATCAATTTCTTTAAAATGATTGTCTTTAAAAGCAACAGTGAAATTATATTGTATGGCAAGTGCGGCTATACAAACATCGTTGGTAGGTATCGGTTTTCCTTTTTTATACAAGGAGGCAATAATGTCGCCATAATGCTTAGCTGTTGTTATATCAATGTTGATGATGGTGGTAAGCGTTAAAAAATCTGTGAGTAATTTTAAATGTTTGGCTTTGTTTGCTACGCGGTTTATGCCAGTAAATAATTCCCCAACTGCAATTACAGGAAAAAAGAATTCCTTTTGTTTGCGGAGTTTATCTGCAAATTTTTTATTGCCATCGAAAATCTCAATTACGATATTAGTATCAATGAGGTAACTATTTCCAGTCATCAGGATTAATTGTTTCAGCAGTTTCCTTTATAGCCTTTCTCATTTCAGTTGCATCTTTCTTTGATAGTACGCCAACGAAGTCACTCAGAGAAAGTTTTTTAGGTTTCGTTTTTCTGGCTTTCTTCAATACCGTCTCCAACTCTGACAAAAGATGGTCATTGTTCACTTTCAACACCTCTTCAATCAACTGTATTTTCCTGGATTCTGCGTACATGATTGTTCGATTTAATCTCAACGAATTTACATTTATTTTTAATCCCTGTCAAAATCAATAGACAAAAATTAAATGGCAATTATATTTAAGTTCGTAGAAGTTAGTTTTAACGAGGATTTCAGTAGATATTTTGATAGAATGAAAGCGGGGAATCTTGATTTTAAAGCAACCGCTCATTTAAAGAAATGTAGTAGCGGACTCTAATCATTTTCCGGGTTTTTCAATGAATTGTACGATTTCAATTGTTGTTCCACATGTTCCATCAGGTAATGGTTTTTAAAATCAAACCATTGTTCTCGTAAAACAGGATAATCGTACAACAAATATTTGAATTGCTGAAAAGGTTTTCGCAGTCGTATTGCATCTTGAAACTGACGTTGAATTTTTACTTCTTCAATATTATTGATAAATGTTTCCATCATACTGAAAGACTCAGATGATTCCAATGCTTCAAATGCTACAAACTCTTCAGGAGCAGATTCCACCTGCTCCATTACATCCTCCCAAAACTCTTCCTCAAAACCTGCATGGCCTCTAAATTCATCGGGATAGCTTTTTACTTCACCGGTTGGAATGTGATAAAAACATTTCATTCCGGCATCAAGTTCCCCGGCTATTTCCTTTATTTGCGCTGGTGATATTGCTACTGGCATCATGATTTTGTAAAAATATTTCTTTCATGGAAATAAAAAAAAGAAATAGAGCATTTTTTGCAAGCTTCTTCTTTATGACAGGCACAACATCCCCGGCTCTTTATTCCTTCGTTGGTATGTATTTGCAGCATCTCAACTACAGGCAATACCGCTGATAGTATTTTCACCATCAGCCGAAGGATATGAGATGAAGCGTTGCTTGCAGTAATAGTATGAATTCATATAAGCTCAAGAATGAGGGGCAGGCAATGAGCCAAGATTTCCTATGCCAGCTGTTTACTAAAGTTGTAAAATAAAAGGACTATAAATAAGCAATACAATAAAAGTGTTGCTGGTTTTTTTATGGTTTTTTATTAATCCGGAACGGGTCTTGATAAGCATTAAAAATGCGGAGTACTTCAATTGAAAGAGGGTGCATTTAAAATTGTCGCCTTTGCGTTAAGCTGCTTTTTTAATCAACGCCACCACTTTATCCCATTGTTTATTCATTGATAGTACCCTTAGATTTAGCATATTTTGAGCACCCTTGTTACTCCATCGTTGCCCTGATTGTTTCATCCTTTTTTGCACTACCGTTCTGTGTGCCGACTCTATTGCACCTGAACCTATTATTCCAGCTCCTATATTTTTATATCGTTGGTAATCCATTCTATACGCATTGGTGGTGTAATAATTAATGATTGATAAGGCATCTTTGCTTTCACAATTTTTTCTTTTTATATTGCCGATGACCTTTGTTACTTTACTTTGTAATAAGAGTTCTTTTTGTTTATCAGTCCATTTTTTAAGTGCTACCTGATTTGTAAAAATAGAGCTTGCAAATTGATGCAGGTGTTCACAAACATGATAGTAATCCAATATCGATACCGCTTCAGGAAAAGCGTCTTCTATCCAGTTTTTAATCCAAGTCCCCCCATCAGCGATAAATACTAAACGCTTTCCCAATCTTCCATAAGATTCTATTAAAGTGTCCATCTGTTTTGTAAAATCTTTACTGTTTCCCAAATGCGCTACATATTGCGAATGCCTTATCCAGCTTAGCTTTCCATTTGGATCAATGCAGGAGCCGCTCGTAAACATTCTGCCAACTTTCACTTCCTTCCAGCCCTCATCACGGGTTAGCAACATTGAGCCATCCGCTTCTACATACATTACTTCTTCCTTCTTTACAGGTTCCAGCGACCGGCAAACATTTACTTCCTTTTCGGCTGCCTTGCCATACCAATCTGTTACCAAATACACTTGCGATGCACTCACTTGAACATCAATAAATTTTTCCAATATTACATTGCATCTTTCATAGCAATCTAACTGACCAGCGTAAACTAATAACTCTTGCAAATGCGGACTTATTTGAAACCCATTTGCGCCTTCACTAAAGGCATGCGTTTTATTTATACTCACTTTCCAAAATATGGTAAGTGTTTTTTTTTACGCCTGTCGGCTGGCACTGTACTTATATTTGCTTCTAATACCTCTCGGCCAAGATCACGCCAGAGGAACTCAAACTCTTTTTCATAGTCGTAAAAATTGTCAATTTTATTCAAAGCTTGTAATTCAGCATACCGCTTTTTAGCTAAGGCAACAAAGTTTGCTTCGGTCATGGGTTGGTAGTTTGGTTTCTCAAATTTAGGCATTTTTTAATGCGACAATTTTAAATGCACCCATTGAAAGATTGCTGTTGTTGATAATGAAAAAAATGAAGTATCGAAATTTTATTAGCTGTTTTCACCTCACGTTTTTGTACCGATAACTATAAGCAGTTGGCATGGCAGCAATATCCTGCAAAGCAGCATGTATTTCATCTGCAAACCTACAACCGAGGTTGGTGACACGGCTATTGTAAAACTCCAAACCGTCTTCTATATCATGAATAGCATACTGTGTAAGGGGGATATGGAATAACTCATTCAGGCTGTTTAAAACGGTTCTTAACGTTATCCCACGGAATGGTATAGTTAGCATTGTCAGCAATAGCCTGCAGTCCTGTATCCAAAGCATCTTTTTACCATTGGGGAAGTTCTGCCTGTTGCTGTTCAATATCTTCAACGGCATCTACTTTAAGGAGGTCGTCAATTAAGGCGGCGGCATATTCTTTTTTTATTTTGATGTGATATATTTTGGGCATAATGCAAGAGTTTAAAAGACCATTACTTTTTTAGCCTTTCTCTTTAAAATTTTATTAAGAATAATGAAATAACTGTATTTTTTTGTGCGCTCTTTAAGTTGTTCAATATCCTCCAGGTGGTTTAATTTTTTTTCGAAAGAAGCATTGACGCCTTCGCATTACCCCGTTCCGGGGCATTGTGAAGAAGCAATTGAAGCATATCATACACCTATTTATTTGCTGCCACTCTATTAGCCAAAGGTTTCCTGGTGATTTGTCCACGCCGGACTTTGCCGCAATGCTGCTGCACTCGCCACTTTCATTAATTGCTCTTAATGTATGAGAAATAACTCAAGCCTCCTTCTGAATAACGGCGAGACCTGCAAACCTGCGCACAGAGCTGATGCAGAGACTCGCCTTGGAGATTAAGGAATTAAGATCTGAAAAAGAATCCAGAAGACATCATTAAGTGATGAAAACCATGATCGTCTTCAAAAATATCTTTGCCAAACTTGTAATCGGTTGGCAACATTCCTTTTAAATATGCTTTTGATAAAGGTTTGATCTTTGTTATAGTTCTTGGTACTTCCAGACTTAACATGTCCCAAATATCATTAGCTTTATCCATGTGCCTGCTTAAGATTGGAACATCTTTATTACAAAACTTCCGAAGAATTGTTGCTCCTATACTTGTATGATCATAAAGTTTATTTGATACTGTGATAAAGTTTTTCTCATGTGGCACGTATGGAGAAATAACGAATGTAGGCACCCTTGGGCCATATGTGGCCTCATTAGTACTGAATCTTTCATTTGCTGCCAATGAAGTAGGTGGCACATGATCATAAAACCCACCGTTTTCATCGTAAGTTATCAATAGCAGCGTTTTATTCCATTTGGGGCTTTCCTGCAACGCTTTTATAATATCATACATCAATTTCTGCCCTCTTCTCATATCGGCTGGCGGATGATCATCATTGCCCGGCGGTATATCAATAAAATCCGGATCAATAAAAGATACACTGGGCAGTTGGCCATCTGCTGCTTTTTTATAAAATTCCTCCATGGCTACAACATTGTCCATATCAAAAGTATATTTTCCATAAAGCCGCAGGGTACAATATTCTGTTTCAAAATAATTCCAACTGACCTTCTTTTCAGATAAATGATCGAAGAGTGTTTTTTGCTGAACAGGTCTGAAATCTTTAAAATGTTCCGGGTGATTTTCAAATATCCTGCCTTCATCAGTTATTAAAACATCTCCATGCAGGGTGATAAACCTATTGGTAAGTGTAGGCCCCGCATGTGAACAGAACCATTGGTTGCAGATAGCAAACTGGCGGGCCAGGTAATCAGTTACTGGCAGTTCTGCACCGGTATAATAGCTCATCACTGTAGGCAGTTGTTTGTTGATCATGCTAGGAGTCCAGTCCTTCAGCCGCATTGCATAATCACGTACAAACCCCGACATATCAATTTCACCATTTTTGTTCATCATCTGGGTAAGCATATTCTCACTCTCATGCGCTGGGCCAGGGTCAATTTTTGTTTTGGTTTGCCTTGTTACAGAAAAACTGTTGCCATCCTTGTCTTTATTAAATTCATTTCCGGTGAGGCCATTAATTTCATGCTTATTCTTTACAATGCTATCCATTGAAAGGTAGCCTAGCATTTGATCGTAAGACCTGTTTTCCATCATCAGCACAACTACATGATCAACTTTTTCCGAATTAGGAGGAAGGGGAACAGGATGAATGCGGCCAATACCAGCGCCTCTTTTTACAACTTTTTTTGCAACTGCTGCTCTTGACGCTATTGCAGTATCAGACATCTCAAGAAAATCATCAATTAATTTTGGTTTTTCTGGAATAAAATCCGTGTAATAGATATTAATGTTTTGGCTGTTGGATGCTACATATAATACACTGTGGTAATCGTATCTCCCCATAATCCAACTAAACAAAACATCTGCATAGCCATATACACCAAGGTCTAAAGATTTATAAATTTTATCTCTTTTTTCACGTACTGCGTCTCCTGCACCAGCAATTTGATTTAACATATCTGATGCAGTTCCTAGGTTTTTAAAATAGCCGACAATATCATCAAGGAATTTGCATTTTACTTTTAATGAGGGAAAATCAAATTCAAAAATAATCTCCCGATCCCCCAAACCAATATCCGATATAGGCCATGGCATCACCAACTTCCCCTTTTTAAAAACTATTTTCCACTCAATATATGGTTTGCTGTTCCGGCTAAAAATCTTGAAACTGAAAATTATATCATCCACCGTGCAATCAATGACTGGCAATGGATCATTAAGTATCTTGTATTGCGGAAAGCCATAGAGTTTAGCAAATTCCTCATCAAAATAAAGAAACATCTTCCCCGTGTGATCTTTATAAAATTTGATAAATCTTTTATCCCTTTTGTTCCATATCTTATCAAAAGCATTTTGAAAAAAAGCCATCGGTATTTTTCTTGTAAGCATCGGGAAGGTAGAAACATAATTCATTTTTACGCCTAACCCCTTAATATTTTTTGTCTGGCTTTTGTTTTTAATTGATAAAACATATTTACCTGATTTTGTGGTAAGGCGCTGAAATATTACACTGGTACCCCTGGCAACAGTTACATTTTTCAGAAGGAGCTTTGTTTCCACCGGCGGTGGTGTGGGATTCATTACAACTAAATCAAGAGGTAATCCATTATTTATAATAATGCCTTTATTCAATTTCCTTGATCGTGCCGCACGTGGCACTGCCGCCTGTGACTCAAAGTTCATCACAAATTGATACCCCCCCATCTCTTCAAAATCGGTATCAGCATTTACAATGCCGTAATCATCGGCAATTGAATCGACCTTATTCAGTAAATATTGATAATACTTTTTTAACCCGGTACTCAAATTGACCATTCGGGTTTGCCCCGGTAAAATTGGAAAGAAATTAGTATCTCCTTCTTCGACAAAATAGCTTAAAGGCATATCAATGATTCTGCGTACGTACTTCATATTGTAAGTTTTAGTATTAAACAATACAAACAAAATACAATCCTGTATTGGTAAATACAAGCTCTATTGTAATTTTTTTATTCTGGCACAGCAGCTTATATGTTTGAAAACGCCATCAAGTTTTTTAGGTGCATTCCCTGGTTAGTCATCACAGCATTCCCAAAAAAATTAAAAACACTTATGTGAACCCTAATAAATTTAAACTCTATAAACAAGCATTTCATTATCCCAAATTTTAGTGCCTTCAAATTGAGGTTGCAATATGCGGCGGGGTTTCGCTGGTTACAGCATTTATTATATATAGATTTCTTTGACGAAAACCGCCGCCGGGACAGCGTACATTATTGGCTTTAGCAGATCCCAGCCTTGCAGATTTTTCAATTAATGGGGAAGCCTGTAGCGAAAGAAAGTTGGTTATGGCTTCGGTTGTTAGCGAAAATACCAACAACACTCTCCGGGACGGCTAATTCTAAAAAACTAGTTAGAGTTGAAGATTAACAGGGGCAAAGAGAAACGCCTTGGAAGTTTCATTATTTAAGAGGTAGACCCGGAGCGGAATCAAAAAATGTAAATTACCATTTGGCCGTTTTACAGCAAGTACTTATTTTTAACTATGCTTTTTAAAATTATTTTATGAAAACAAAATTATTGTGGTTGTTTTTTATCCCGGCATTGTTGCCAGCCTGTAAAAAAAATGAAGACATTGATAATACCAGAAGCTATATCACCGCAACTATTGATGGTAAGTCTTATTCCACTACCAATGTTTTTATTACTAAAAACCCCGCCACCAATGATCTTTTATTTTTTAATTCTTTAACGCCGGATAGTATTTCAATTGGTTTTCAATTAACCCCTGCTTCACCTGCATATCAACCTGGTACTTACTCATTCAGGCCAGGCAGTACCACAGGTTCTTTACTTTTAAGTTTTACTATTGAATCTTTCAACTTAAAACCAAAACTAACCTGGATAACAGGTAATGAAAACAACCTTGATTATTTTAGTATAGAAAGATCAGGGGATGGAATAAATTTTGTAACAATTGGAAATGTTGATGCTGCAGGAAATACGTCGTCCAATACAAATTATGAATTTCAGGACAATGCAAATCTCAATGTACAAAAGTATTATTACCGTTTAAAAATGATAAATGTTGATGGATCTTTTGCGTTCTCTTCATTAAAAACATACCCAGGCTGGAAAGACTACTTTGCTTACTATGGAGAACAATCACTAAAATACAGGGGCATTAACGGAACGGTACAAATTACTGAACATGACAGGACTGCCCACATTGTATATGGCACTTTCTTCTTTGATATTATTAACAATGCAGGGCAAACAAAACAAATAAGAAACGGCAGTTTTAAAGTTATTTATTAAATCAATTACAAATGAGAGTATTTATTCTTTTAGTCTTCATCTCAACCCTCCATTTTTCTTGTACCAAAAACAATACTGTTAATGACGCTGACAGAAAATATTGCTGGACATGTATTGACAACTTAGGAAACCATTTATTTGATAAATGCGATCAAACCTTAGAACAAATAAAGAATACTTCAGGTAGTGTTAATGGTTACCCTCCGCCTATACCGGATTCGGTTATTTATAAATTTTGTACAAAAAGATAAACTTTGTTTCAATGGCAGCTGTATTGCGGTTATTTGAAAAGTGTCAGCGTTTATTAAATATGTCAAAGGCTAAGCCGTGGATGGCTTCGTTTGTTGGTGAGAACTCCAACAACGGCTTCCGGGATTCATACATGTATCAGACATACGGGTAAACAACAACAAAGGCAAAGAAACACACAGAACTTTTATACAAATCTTTACGGGTTCGTTCTTTAATGATACCCTGCTATTTTATTGATTTTTTCGCACCATCAAATATACTTTTCCAAACGAGGTTAAAAAATGATTTTGTCATAATTCTATCAAACGAAATAGCTGCTTTTCTTGTAATACCGTTAGATGGGTTTTGGTTTTTTATAAAAATATTTGCCACAAAACTTTTTAAGGTTTTCTTTTTTAAATCATCGTCTTTGTTCTTCAACAAGTTTAATTTTAAATCGTCGTATAAAAGTATTGCGTCGCCCATTCCCTTGTAATCGTTTCCCTGCAGGTTAAAGCTGTAGCTTTTTATGTTTCCACTTTTTACAGAACCCATACCTAGCGGCTCTATAATCGGGTTTAATTTTGTAGCGTTAAAACCATCCACTTGTCCGTTAACGCTAAATGCACCTTCTGCACTATTCATAGGCATTTTCCATTGAGAACTAACCTGGGTGATATTTAAAAATCTGGTATTAAAACTCGCTGTCATCGTGCTATTTTTTTTAAGAAAATGCTCCATATTTGTAACATTTAGAATTGTTCCATTTATTGTATTAAAAAACACATCTCCCACCTGTTTAGATATTGCGCCTCGCTCTCTGTACGAAATGTAACCGTTACTGACGGTAACTTTTTTAATATAAATGGGTATTGCCAGTTTAAGAATAGACTGATGAGGATATTTTCCTATTTTGCTTGCTGTATCCGGCTGTACTGTTTTGTCATTAAAAACTTTTATGGTTGGTTGCAAGGTTATAGTTTGTGCAATAATCTATTCCTTTTCAATTAATGCAATAATATCTACTCCATCCAAAACAATGTTTTTTACATTAATATTAAACTGGTCTTTTTGATATTTTAATGATTGTACAAACGCAGCTTCACTCATTGTTGGTTTTACAGCAATATAGTTTACAAGTATTTTATTTTTGTTTTTATCTATTTTAAAAGGGCCAATATTTATGTTATACATTTTATCTGCCGTTGCAAAAGAAACTCCGTCTGTAGCTAAATACCATTGGCTATTGCCCAGCAGTTTTACCAGGTTGGTGCCAGCGTAAATGCTGTCAATATTAGCTGCATTAAATTTTACATTTTTAAGCACGAGCGGCTTTTCTTTTGCCTTTTCGGGGTTGTAAAAAGTGAGCGCCGTGTTTCCCAATCGAATGTTTTTTACAATAACTTTATTAAAAAATTCATTGTCTATTTCAATTGTTTGCCCGTCACCGCCTTTAGTTGTTTTTCTATTAATAAGTATTGCGCCCCCGGCTGATATAAGAGAGTCTGCTATTATTAGTTTGTTTACAATAAATGCATTAGGAGATAAACCCTCAACACGGTTATTGATAAGTGTAAGTATGTTTTTACCGGTTTTAATATTAGTCTGTGTTATTTTTTTTACAGCTAAAAACCTTTTCGGAGCATTGTATTCAACTCCTTCTAAAACAAGGAGGCGGTTTGCCTTTTCATTATTTATGCTGACGTTTTTAACCGTAGCAACTACATCTTTTATAAAATAACTTACTATATTATCGTAGTTTCTGGTACTATCAATTTTTAAATTTTGCAATACAATATTCACGCCTTGTAAAATTGTATGTGCACTTTTTTCACCTCGGGCAAATGCAATATTTGCAGCTGTTATTTTTATTTCTTTTGCTTGTATACTTTTAAACTTTCCTGTAATTTTTTTATACAGTGCCAATGTATCAGCGGCAGTAAAAGATGTTTTTTCTTCTTTACCGGTGTTAATGATGGTTATTACCGGTCGTACAATTTCTATACTGTTTGCCTCAATGGTATTTTTTTGTAAAAAGGATGGAATGTTGGCCCCGCTTATACTCAGCCGCTCTACATGCACATTAAAAATAGTTGTTGAAAACCCACTTGTATCACCAGTATATAATTCCCTTTGCAAAGAATCTGACTGTAAAACGATATTAAAAAATGTAGCGCTGCCGGCAAGTTCATCTATACTGCTGCTGTCGTAATGAATATAATAGGTGCTGTCGGTTCCTTTTACAAGGGCCTTTTCTATTTGGCTTTTTACGATACCTTTTTTGTTGTATTGCCACCAGATAAATCCAATGGCTGCAACAACTATAATTATTGATAAAATGAATTTATAAATATTTTTCATTGAACCTATTTTATTCCGCCCCGAGTTTCTTCCCCAAATTTAAACGTTCCTGAGCTAGTCTTCACGATTGCTTTTGCAGCAATGCCTTTCACACTCGCTGCCATGCTGGAAAGCTAAACTATTTTAAATCATCCAACTTCCAGAAATTGAATGCCGGGCAGATGCCTTTCACACGCCGGAAATACAAAACTTTACTCTGCTAAGGCGGGGTTTTCAAAAGCATTCCCTATAAACAAAAAATTCTTCCGTGAAACCCCGGGGAATGGGAGCTCTATAAAAAAGAGCATTTCAATATCCCAAGGTTTTAGTGTCGTCAAATTTAGTTTGCATTATGCTGCAGGGTTTCGCTGGTAACGGCTTCTATTTAATAAAGATTTCTTTGGCGAATACCACCGCCGGCACAGCATAACTTATGGACTATGGTAGAGACTCGCCGTGGTAGTTTCATAATTAAAGGGGAACACGGAGCGGAAGAAAGTTGGTGATGGCTTGATGTTGTTGGGAAAACAGCAACGACGGCCTTGACGATGGCAAATGCAAAAAACTGTTTAGCGTGAAGACCAGCGAAGGCGAAAATAATTTTAAAGAAATAGATTGGAACAGGAACAATTGCAAAAAAACAAATACACAACGCACTGAAACAACAAAAATCGAAACCTTTAAGCAAATTAAATTTTTAGTACACAAACTACCACCCAAAAAAATGAAATCCCAGCTATTATTGAATTTGGTATGGTTAGCTGCAATATGGGCTAATAGTTTGGTTTTGATGATACTCCTGCAAAAAAGCACGGATATCAAATTTAATGACTATCCGCAATTAGGTGCAAACTGATTAAAAAACTGTAGAGTAGGCTCGCTTCTATTTTGTAATCCCGCCCGAGGCGGGAGATCTTAATCCCCGCCTGTACGGGCAGGCGTTGTGTTTTAAGAAACAAGGTACCTGAGAGCCGTAGGCTCGGCTCATATTGTTGTGTCTTTAAATAAACCTAGATGTTTTCAACTAACTGTTACCGAATTTTTATATGGGCCGAACCTACGGTTCTCATTAGATT
>Ga0163154_10000764_pt1 | contig 50162 bp, 45 predicted proteins | sample OliLakLV19MP9P1_FD_148649 | JGI IMG/M metagenome (GOLD analysis project Ga0163154, IMG submission 148649) | Freshwater microbial mat bacterial communities from Lake Vanda, McMurdo Dry Valleys, Antarctica - Oligotrophic Lake LV.19.MP9.P1 | ecosystem: Environmental > Aquatic > Freshwater > Lake >...
GACCAGCAGGTCGTGACGGTGCGCGCCGATCGTCTCGATGATCTCGGTGGCTATTTCCTGAGTGCGCAGGTCTTTCTTGTGCCAGGAAAAGCCCACCGCCGCGAACGCGGTCGTGAAGCCCGCCGACGCCATACGCTTGTCCAGCTCGTACAATGCCAGGTCGATCGGAAAGAAGGCGTTCGGGCGCGGCTCGATGTCGCGCTCCAGCATATCGCCATGCAGATCGATCAGTCCCGGAATCGCGGTCAAGCCCTGAGCGTGCAGTGCCGACACGCCCGGCGGCGGATCACCGACGACGACCGATCCGATGCGATCGTCCACGATTTCCAGCGCCCCGCGCGCGACCACGCCGTCGGGCAATACCAGTTTCAAATCACGCAGCCACATCGTTCGTCATCCCTTCCAACCGCACCTCGTGATCGACCAGGTGCATTACTTCCTGCGGATAATGAAACACACCGATCATCGCCACCCCTGCATCTTTGATCGCGGCGAGCCGCTCTGCCAGTGACGCCCGTGCCGCCGCGTCCAGCGAGGCGGTCGGCTCGTCCAGCAGCAGCAGCCGACGCGGGTACACCAGCGCGCGCGCCAGGTTCACTTTTTGCTGTTCACCGCCGCTGAAGGTGGATGGGTAGGCAGACCACAACGCCCGCTTCAGTCCGAGCGCATCCAGCATCGTCCCTGCCGACTCGACCGCCGCGTCCCAGGCGTGTCCGGCGTTCAGCAGCGGCTCCGCGACCCATTCAAGGGCGCTCACACGCGGACGCGAACGCAAAAACTGCGTGACGAAGCTCAGTTCCTCGCGGCGCAGCAGCGCGATGTCCACGTCCGCCGCCGTCGCCAGATCGATCGTCCCGGCATGGGCGGCGTAATGCGCGCTGCCTCCGCTGGGTTTGTAGGTGCGGTACAGACAGCGCAGCAGCGACGATTTGCCCGCGCCGTTGGCGCCGCTGATCAGGGCGAACTGTCCCGGCGCAAGTTGAAAGTCGATCGGCGCAAAGGCGGGAATGTCGCGCCCCAGGTGATCGACGTGAAAGGTCTTGGTCAGGCGCTCGACGTGCAGCATGAATTTTTCCTTTTACAACCGCGCATGTACCAACTGCTGCGTATAGGCGTGCTGTGGGTCTTCCAAAATCTGATCGGTCAGCCCGCGCTCGACGACGCGCCCATTGCGCATCACCAGCACCCGATCCGCCAGCGCCCGGATCACGCCCAGGTCGTGCGACACCAGCACGATCGTCATACTCCGTTCGCGCTGCAGACGTTTGAGCGTGTCCAGCACGAGTGCCTGCACCGACACATCCAGCCCCGTCGTCGGCTCGTCCAGCAAGAGCAGGCGCGGCTTGAGCGCCAGCGCCTTTGCCAACTGCACGCGCTGCTGCATCCCGCCGGAGAGCAGACGCGGGGGGTCGTCCATGCGATCGAGCGGAAACTCCGACGCCGCCAGCGACTCGCGCGCTGCCGCCCGCAGCGCCGCGTAGCTGCGTTCCCCGGTGATCAGCAGCCGCTCCGCGACGTTGCCGCTGCTGGTGAAGCGCATCCGCAAGCCCAGATACGGATTCTGGTAGACCACGCCGATCGAGCGCGTCTGCACATCGCGGCGGGCAAAACGATCGAGCGCGAACAGGTCTTGTCCGGCGAGTCCGGGCAGGTCGAGCGTGTAGGTCCCGGCGTCGGGCGACTCCTGCAGATTCAGCAGCCGCAGCACGGTCGATTTGCCCGATCCGCTCTCCCCGACGATTCCCAGGACCTCGCCCTCGTAGGCATCGACCTCGACGCCCTCGACAGCGGTCACCCGTCCATAGCGTTTGACCAGCCCCGACGCCACCAACAGCGGCGATCGGGTGGTCAGCACCGGGGGCTGTAGGGACGCATAACCATGCGTCCGTGCGGGTTGCGACACAGGGACGCCCTTGTCAGGGGAGGATGACGGGCGGTTTGAGGTAGCCGTCATGGTAGAAGCCTCCATTCTCATCGTAGTAGGTGGGCGCAGTCGGCAGATCGTTTTTCAGCTTCTCGGCATAGCCACTGTCGGACAGCTCGTACATGGCGCTGCCATCTGACTGAGGCAGCTCGTTCATGAATTTGTTGACCGCACCCGTCGTGCGACACACCCACCCGCGCTGATCCTCGACCTGGAACGGCACATCGCTGAATTCCAGCGGGATGACGTTGGTATAGGGCGGCACCGTGTACAGCCGCTTTTCGCGTCCGGCAGCCAGGATCGTCAGACTGGGCGTCTGGTGTAATTTGGGATTGTCCCAGCGCGGAATCGGACTGGGACTGATCACGTAGCGCCCGTTGACCAGCGCCGGGTAGCTGGCTCCCTGCACATACTGACGGAAGCGCACCAGCTGCTCGTACAGCAGCAGCCACAATTGACCATAGTCGGAGTCGGCGTGCATCTCGTGCGCCTTGCTGATGTCGCTCTGCACCCCACGCAGCGGTTCCGGGTCGGGCACCTGCAACACGAGTGTCTGATAGGCGCCCAGACGTTCTTCGGGGATGCGATGACGCGATTGCAGGATGCTTGCTCTGGCGGCGTCGGTGGTGGTCGCTGCGCCGCTCATGCGTGTGATGAAGCGACGCAGATTGGCGGCGTTGACCGAGTCGTCGGCGCCCTGATCGATCACCTTGACCACACTTTCCGGTCCGACCAGCGCCAGCGACGCTTGCAAGCCGCCCGTCCCCCATCCGCGCGCGATCGGCAGTTCGCGGCTGGCGTAGGGCACCTGATAACCGGGAATGGCGACCGCCTTCAGGATGCGACGGCGCAGCTCGCGCTTGGCGCTGGCGTCGAGAAAGGCGTAGCTGTAATCCTGACGCGGGTGTGCGAGATCGGCGAGCGCGGTCATGATGCCTCCACAGATACGGCGGACGCATCATGAACGGCGGACGCATTGTTATGCGTCCCTGCGGCGGACGCGGTATCAGCTGAGGACCCATTGTTATGCGTCCCTACGGAAACGCTCTCGGATTCGCCGTAGATCAGCGACGCGACGCGACGCACCGCGTCCAGGTTGCTGGCAAAGGTGACATAATGCGGCAGCTTGAAATGGATGCAGAAACCCGACGACTCGACTGGCTCGGTGTGATACATGACGAATTCCTCGGTGTGCGCCGGATGTGGGTCGGAGGCGCTCATCTCCAGGTCGAGCGTCGATCCAGCGATCAGCTTGACCTCGTTCCAGCCCAGCGTCGCCGTGAAGCCGAGCGCGAAGCCGCGCTTGTCGCCTGATCCGCCGCTGTTGACGACCTCGCCAAAGCTCAATCGGGCGCGTCCGGCGCTGAAAGGCTCACCAGTGAGCGGATGGGTCATGCCCACCTCTGCATAGCCTAAACGCAGTTCGTTGACGGTTGGGTGAACCAAGCCGTAGCCGCGCATACTGGCATACCCTAACGCCAGCGTGCCCCCCGTCTCGGAACGCGCCAACGCCTGCAGGCGATGCGCGCGCGGGGCGGGGAACAGCACCGCGTCCGTGGTCACGTCGGGCAGATCGGCGGGGTCGGTAGGATCGGGCTGCGCGGGCGGCATCAACCCTTGCCCGCGCAGCCAGTCGGCGACGGCAGGATACGAACGCGGCGCGGGCTGGTCGGCGGCTGCGGGCGCGGTCGGCGTGGGTGCGATCCCGTCGAGCGCGTCCAGGTCGAGGATGCGATGGCTGTAATCGAGAGTCGGACCGAGTACCTGTCCGCCAGGGATGTCCTTGAATGCCGCCGAGATGCGGCGCACGGTCAGCAGGTCGGCGGCGGTGATGGCGGTCGCGTAGGCGATGCGCGGCTGCGTCGAGCGGTAGGCACGCAGCAGCAGCACTGCCTCGTACAGGTCGCCGCCCGTCTGCGCCAGCGCCAGCGCCGCCAGCTCCGGGGCATACAGCGACCCTTCCCCCATCACCCGATCGACCAGATAGGGCATGTGATCGAGAATCTGGTGTACCAGTTCCGGCGTGACCGTCCCATTGAGCGCGTGATAGAGCGCTTCGGCGTGCTGGATGGCGTCTTCGCCGCCTTTCGCCGCGACATACATAGCGTTACCCTTTCCAACATGGACGCATCGCGTCCCTGTGACAACCGGACCTACCGTTATGCGTCTCTACAGCGAGACATGGGTGCTGCGTGGCAAGCCGATCACGCGCGATCCATCGATGAAAAATACATCCCACCCCAGCGGATAGCGCACCGAGCGAGCGCGTATCTGCCAGAAAGCCTCCGGCACACCGGGCGCGATCACATTCGACGCCATAATACCGGGACCCGTCAGTGTCACCCGCGCGCCGCCCGTGTGCGCCGCGCCAACGATCAGCGTCGCGGCGGTGTCGGGGTAGACCATCGTGCCGACACTGGCACGCGCGACCCCATCGAGCGCGTCGGCGTCCAGAGTCGGATAGAAATGATAGGCGGCATCTTCCGGCGTCTGCGATCGCGCTCCGGTTGCGCGCAGGATCGACGCCAGCGCGGGATCGGGCGTATAAAATGTCGTCTCGATGTCCAGCAGCGCCACGCCGATCAGCGTGAACGATGCTGTCTGATCGATCGCGTCGATCTCGCCGCGCGCAGGCAGCGCGTGCGCCACGCCGGGATAGCTCAGGCTCCACATCAACGCGAGGAAGGTCTCGCGGGCATTGGCTTCATCTGAAGTATAGCTGGGTACAGAGTAATTCGGGGCATCACGCTTAATGGGCGGCATAATTTAAAAAGTCTCCATCTCGATGCGGGTCGCCTCGACCTGACGCAGCAGCACGTCGTCGGACGCGGCTTGCTCGGCTGCCTGAGCAGCGGCGAATACAGTGATCGCCTCGACCGCGATCCCCGCACTATAAGCGGCGTCGATCAGCGCGATCCCGACCGCCTGCACCAGGTCGCGCCCAGTCACGGCGGCATAGCCCTCATGAGGCGTGTCGTATAAGTTTATCTGTAAATGCGCTTCCGCGACCAGCACCTCACCGAGGTGAAAGCGCGTGCCGCTGGCGGTGTCGGTGAAAGGCAGCATCACCAGCGCGGTACGATTGCGCAGCACGGTGACCGCCCCGACCTGATCGAGCAGCGTCTCGGCAAAACTCTTTACCGGATCGGCGGGCGCGTGGGTGAGGATGGAGAGCAGATCGGCGCGGGAGAGGACGGAAGGAGTCATCATATTCATCCTGAAATAAGGAGGGGCGCAACGAATTGCGCCCCAGTCTAACAGATGGATCGTGAACCGCGTGCGTGGCGTTTAGCGCGCGCGCAGGTCGATGTTCAACAGCGTGGCGATGTCACGCAGCGAGTCGTAGATGGCGTCGATCGACTCGACACCGGCGGCTTCAGCCGGGTCAACGTAGTAGCGCTCGATGCTGTTGACCAGTTCCTGATCGGCAGCGACGGCGAGCAGCGCGTCGGTGACGGCGGTCTTGAACGACTCCGGCAGGGTGGACTTGATGGCGAACGGGGTCTCCGGGATCAGCGGCGACTGGTGGAAGACGACCAGGCTGCCCTCCGGGCAGGCGTCGTAGATCGCCATGATCTCGTCCTGGGTCATGGCTTCGAGGTAGGGCCACTCGGCGGCGGTGGCGGGACCATCGATCGCCATGTCTTCAAAACCGCACAGCTCGACGCCAGCTGCCTCGACCTGGGCAGCGAGATTGGCGTCGAAGGTCGCGCCTGCTTCAACGGTGTCGTTCCACACCGACAGGACGGCGGTCGGGTGATTGCCGGCGAACGAGACGACGGCGAATTCTTCGATCTGCGCCGGGTCGGTGAATTCCTGATTCAACAGGATGTCGGTGGCGGGCACCAGATAGCCACTGGTCGATGCCGGGTCGGTGAAGGCGAAGCTGCGACCGGCGAGGTCGGCGATGCTGGTGATGCCCGACCCTTTCTTGGTGAATTGCAGACTGTAGTAGCCGGGAACTTCATCCAGGTCAACCTCGACCTCGTAGTTGGCGACGGCGATCGCTACAGCGTCCGCGACATCGGCAGCCAGCACATAGGAGAACGGGCCGACTTCGATGGCGTCGGCGCGACCAGCGACCATCGCCTCGATCACAGCGTTGTAGCTGGTGCCGGTGATCAGGACGGTGCGTACACCCAGGGTCTCTTCCAGGTAGGCGCGCAGCGGCTCGACAGCGGCGAGGGCTTCCTCGATATTGTCGCCGGGATACACGCCGATGATGAAGGTCTCAGGCCAGCCCGTGCGATCCATATCCTGGGCGGAGACGAAACCAAAGCTGACGGCGGCAAAAACGATGACGCTCAGGACGACAACTGCGAACTTTTTCATGCGGCAATTCCTCACAGACTCTACAGAAGGATACATTGTCCAGCGGCGGCGGAGCGGCTTAGATGATGCTCCGGCGCAGCCGACTGCTCAAACGATCGATGATCGTGACAGCCACAACCAGGACGAGCGCAGCGCCTAACACTTTGGAATAATCGCTGGTGCCCGTATATTTGAAGAGCAGAAAGCCTACCCCGCCCGCCCCGACATAGCCGAGGATGGTGGCATGGCGCACATTGCTCTCGAAGTAGATAATGGCGTAACTGATGAACAGCGGGAACGCCTGCGGCATGACGGCGTAGATGAAGGTCTGCAAGCCGCCCGCGCCAGTGGCGCGCACCGCGTTCACCTGAGCGGGGTCGATCTGCTCGATCGCCTCGGCAAACACCCGTGACAGCGATCCGACACTGCCGAACGCCAGCGCCAGCACGCCCGTAAAGGGACCTAAGCCGACGGCGGCGACGAACAGCAGCGCGTACACCAGTTCCGGGATCGAGCGCAGGAAATTGAGAATCAGGCGCGTTACCTGATAGATCGCCGGGTGAGGGGAGGTGTTGTGCGCCGCCAGGATCGAGAGCGGCAGCGCCATCAGCACCGCACCGAGCGTGCCGATGACCGCCATTTGAATCGTCTCGAACACGGCGGTCAGGATCGGCAGCCAGCCGATCTCCAGCTCGCTGCCGAACAACGTGACGGTGCTGCTGGTGATGGTGAACTCGCTCACCGTCTGTCCGAGCAGGGTGACATCGACGTTGCGCACGCGATCGATCTCGAAATCGGGCGGGAACATGCGCACGATCAGGTTGAAGGTCGCCTGGAACGGGTCGAGGAACGAGGTGATGCGGTTGGTTAGCCCTGGGCCGACACCGGACAGGCACCAGCTCAACAGCAGCACGACCACGATCAGCACGACGATCGAGCGGATCGAGGGCGCTGGGAAAGGACGCAGCAGCCGGGCGCGCACCGCGTCAGGACTGAGATTCTCTTTGGGCGGCGGCGGCGGTGGCGATGCCGTCGTGACGGCGGTCAGTGGTGCGTCTGGGATATATTCGGTCATTGCGATAGCCTCGATCCGGTAGACCCAACGGAAATTGTTATTGCAGCGCGCCGACGGTTTCGGGGCGGAAGGACGGGTTGCCCGGCTTATCGAAACGATAAATGCGGTCGAGGATGGTCTCGGTCAGTCCCGCTGCCGAGCCGTCGTACTCAACCTTGCCGCGCGCGATGCCGATGATGCGATCGCAGTGCTGCACCGCCAGATCGACCTGATGAATGTTGATCAGGGTCAGGACGCCGATCTCGCGCGCCACTTTCGCCAGGTCTGCCAAGACCTGCTGCGATAATTCGGGGTCGAGGCTGGCGACAGGTTCGTCAGCGAGCAGGATTTTGGGCTGCTGCGTGATGGCACGGGCGATGGCGACGCGCTGCTTTTCGCCACCGCTCAGCTTGTCGGCGCGAAACGAGGCGCGGTGCATCAAGCCGACGCGATCCAGGGCTTCGAGCGCGATCGCGCGGTCAGCACGGCTGAAATAGCCGAGCATACTGGACAGTCCATTGTTGTAACCGAGGCGTCCGGTCAGCACGTTGGTGATGGCGGGCAGCCGCTCGACCAGATTGTATTCCTGCCAGATGAAGCCGATATGCCGCCGGGCGCGGCGAATCTGCGCCCCATTCATCGCAGTGATCACGTCTCCATCGAGGGTGATGCTGCCGCTGGTGGGCTTTTGCAATCCGTTGATGGCACGTAAGAGGGTGGATTTTCCCGCGCCGGAGCGCCCGATGATGGCGATCACCTCGCCTGCTTCGGCACTCAGGCTGATCGACCTGAGCGCTTCGTTTCCGGTGTTGTACACAACTCGCAGGTCGGTGACGGTCAGCATAGGCACGGGGTGGACACTCCACGAATTGGATGGGCGATACGTCAATCCGTTCCATGTTAAGCAGTTTATGTCAAGAGCAGGTAAAGGACAGATTGCAGATCGTTAAGGAGATTAGGGTTTTGACACAATATATCGATCGCGGTGCCGATAAACGCGGGTATGATATGATCGATTCGACATTGCGTTTTTTGGCACAAATGCTAAGATTTATGTAGATTTTGACAGATTAGACCTGGATATTGGAGCGTCCGCATGACCGCTATCCCACAGACACGCCCCGCCTCCCCACCGATGGTCGATTCGTCGGCACAGGCAGATCGCCTCCCGTTGTGGCTGACCGCTCTGACCGCGATCACGATCGGCGCGGTGATCGTCGGCGCTTATTTCGCCCTGGTGTACGCCGGGATGGATGTCGAACAGGGTGCCGTGCAGCGCATTTTCTATGTGCATATCTCGGCGTTCGCGGGCGCGTTCATCGCATTTTTGGCGGCGGTGGTGGGCGGGGTGGCGTACCTGATCCGCCGTCACCCGCGTTGGGATGCGCTGGCGCTGGCTGGCGTCGAGGTGGGGCTGATCCTGGCGCTGGTGAATCTGATGACGGGATCGATCTGGGCGCGTCCGATCTGGAACACCTGGTGGACGTGGGATCCGCGTCTGGTGAGCGATGCGATCATGTGCCTGACCTACGCCGCCTATCTGATGCTGCGCCAGGGCATCGACAATCCCGACACTCGCCGCCGTTTCGCGTCGGTCTACGGCATATTCGCTTTCATCACCGTGATCATCACGCTGGTGATCATCCGCATCCGCCCGGACACCATTCACCCGGCGGTCATCGGCGCCAGCCCGCAGAATGCGCAGGGCGGATTCGGACTGACCGACAGTATGATCGCGGCAATGGGCGTCAATATGGTGGTGTGGAGTGTATTTGTGCCCGCTACGCTGATCGCCTGGCGTCTGCGGCTGGAAGCGCTGGCGGAGCGGGTCGAGTCGCTGCGTGCGCGCGTCATGAGCGCGGACTGACCGACAGACCAAACAGATAGAACAGACAGACAGATTGAAGCGTAGGGACACATCACGATGTGTCCACCAGGAGTCGCACATGCCTGAAACCATTGTTACCCCGGAGACAGGGGGGTATCTGCTGCTGGGTATCGCTGTCGTGGTCATGCTGATGGCGGGGTTCGCGGGCTGGATCGCGGCGCGCTTCCGCAGTCTGCGCCGCGATCTGGAGACACTGGAAACGCTGGCGCACGACGACGAGGCGTGACAGCGATGATGCACGCATCGTCATATGCCGGACGCATCATGATGCGTCCCTACGCGCGACGGTCGCAGGGGTTTAGCGTGCCAAGCCCAGCATATCCCAAGCCCGGCGTATCACACAGCGATCATGTGCCTGTGAAAATCCCGCGCAGCGTTGCAATATCGGCTTTCGCCTTGCGATCATAGGTCAGGACGCCGTTGATCTCCTGTTCCACGTCGGTGAGCTGGGTATAGCACCAGCCTTGCAGCACCGGCGACTCGCGCACGGCGCGCATCACCTCGTCGAGCCGACGCAGAAAGTCGGCTTCATCGCCCGCCGTCGTGTAGCCCCACCCTTCGGCGGCGTCCTTGCGATAGGCGATGCCGCCAAACTCGGTCAGCAGGATCGGCGCGCCATCGTAGCCATACCCCGACACATAAAGATCGCGGTTTGCCGGTCGCGCCGTCGTCGTCGATTCGACGGTGGCGTAGCGCGCGCGCAGCACGTCGCCGCTGCCCTCGTAATCGTGGATGGTCAGCAGATCGGTCTCGGCGTGTTCCCAGCCGTCATTGGAGATCACCAACCGCGACGTGTCCAGCGACCGAGTCAGATGGGTGAGCGCTCGTAAATGCGCGCGCTGGCGTGGATCGTGCGCCAGGTCGGGCACGCCCCAGCTCTCGTTCATCGGCACCCAGGCGACGATGCAGGGATGGTTGTAGTCGCGCTCGACCGCCTCGACCCATTCCGAGTTGATGTCCTGCACATACGACGATGAATAAGCGTAGGCATTCGCCATTTCACCCCACACCAGCAGCCCGATCTGATCCGCCCAGAACAGATAGCGCGGGTCTTCGACTTTCTGATGCTTGCGCACGCCGTTGAAGCCGAGCCGCTTGGTCAGGTCGATATCGTCGAGATAGGCGGCGTCGGTCGGGAAGGTGAGCAGCCCTTCTGGGTGATAACCCTGATCCAGTACCAGCCGCATCGTGTAGGGCGCCCCGTTGAGGCACACGCGCCCGTCGATGATGGCGATCTGGCGCATTCCAAAGTAGGCGCGGACAGAGTCGATCAGGTGTCCATCCTGGCGCACGGTGAAATTCACATCGTACAGGTGAGGAGTCTCTGGCGACCACAATCTGACCTGATCACGGGCGCCCAGGATGAGGGTCGCATCGTGAAAGCGCGTTCCCGGCGCCAGCTCGTGTGTCCATTCGCCCACCGCCTCCCCGTTGAGGGTGACCACCGCCGTGACCTGGACGGCGTTCTCGGATGGAGTCAGCAGCTCGTATTCACAGGCGATCGCGCCCGCGTCGATGTCCGGCGTCATGCGCACGCTGCGCAAGCCGTGCTGCGCAACTGGTTCCAGCCACACCGTCTGCCAGATTCCAGTGGTACGGGTGTAGAAGATCGATGCCGACTCGCGCTCCCAGTACTGCTTACCACGCGGCTGATAGCGATCCGCGGCGACATCTTCGGCGCGCACCACGATCCGGTTCAGCAGGCTGGAGTCCTCCATCAGAAAGGGCGTGATGTCGGCGCTGAAGGAGGTGTGTCCGCCTTCGTGGATGATCACGATCTCGCCGTTCACCCACACCGAGGCGCAGTAATCGACCGCGCCAAAATGCAGCAGGATACGCCGTCCTCGCCATGCCCTGGGCATAGTGAATTCACGCGCGTACCAGACATGATCATGAAAGTCGTTGCTGCCGATGCCGCTGGCAGGCGCCTGAAAGGCGAACGGCACCGTGATCGTCTGAGTCAGCGGAGCGTGTTTTGCCCACCCGCGCGCCAAGCCCGTGTCTTCATCATCGTAGTCAAAGCGCCATGTCCCATTCAGGTTGAGCCAGTCCTCGCGGACAAACTGCGGACGTGGGTATTCGGGACGTGGGAGATCGGTCATCAATGGGGCACCTTGTCGAACGACGATAGGTTTACGAGGACGGGCGAATGATCAACGCCAGGTCTGCGAGCGGCGCGGCGACCGAGGGAAGGATCAGGGTGACTGACTCGCCGGCGATGGTGAGCGGCTCTGTGAGCAGAACGCGACCACTGTAAGTATCCCAGTATTCTACCTGATATGTCCCAGGGTTGACTACATCGCGGATCGTGAGCGACGTATCGGCAAAGCTGACCGTCTCGTCCAGGCGGGTATCGAGCAGCAGCCACACGACCGCGGTCGAGCCGTCCGAGATGGCGAAGTCGATCAGCTCGCGGCGCGAACCCAGAATTTTATTCTGCACATTGACGGCGTTGAAGCGCCCCCAGTCGATGGTGGCGGCAAAACGCGCCAGACCGAGCAGGTTGTCGCGCAGCTCTGGCAGCAGATAATGCGGGTTGGTGTAGGGCCAGCGCATCCCCGATCCGGCACCACCCGCCGCCAGGTGTGCCCACGACATATGGTGATGATAGGTCTTGTCAAAGGCGGGATCGACGATCCAATCGTTGATCGGGCCGGACTCGCTGTCGAAATAAGGACGGTTGTCACGGATGGCGGCGCGCGACAGCACCACACCGCCCGCCATGATCGGCGCAGCGCCGATGGTGTTCTGCGGGTCACCGATGTCGCCCATGTAGAGGTGGGTATTGGCAAAATCGAGCGCCGGGTGGTTGTAAATCTGCCGCCCCAGCAGCCCTTCGGGCACGCCGACGGCGGACGACGCGGTGAGCAGATGCGTCGTCCCGTACAGTGTCATCTCCAGGTCACGAATGTACGTCGCCATTTCGGTGATGTAGGCGTCGATAGCATCGACGGGCGCCTCCCACCACAGCTCGATCTCGTTCATGATGTCCCAGGCGAAAATGGCATCCGACCCGCCCCAGCGCTCGATGATGAAACGCCAGCGCGCTTTGTGCGCGTCGATGCACGACTGCTCGGTCAGCCAGGCGCGCGTCGTCGGGCACGGACCGCCCATCGCGGCGCTGTAGGGATAGGCTTCCCAATTGCGGAACTGCCAGAAGGTGTCGTAGGGCGTCAGCAGCAGGTACAAGCCTTCCTGTTCCGCCAGCGCGATGAAGTCGTCCCAGAACTGCACCATCGAGGGCGAGAATGTCCCGACCGGATTTTCGAGATAGGTATGTGGTTCCTGAGCGTACTCGATCATGACCCGGCTGACGGTGATCCCGTGCGCACGCAGATCGCGCACATAGGCGGTGGTCGAGTCCGGCGCGGCGCGGTCGATCAGCGCGTTCAGACCGGGCCAGGGCACGCCGTCGTTTTGCCCGATCACCAGAAAGCCGCGCCCCTCGGCATCGACAAAATAGGGTGCGTCGGGCGCGACGCTGATCCGTCCGTGATAACGCGGCAGGTCGGGCGCGTCAGGCGAGTCCGGTATGGAGGTTTGCGCGTGGGCGGTGATGGTCATGACTCCCAGTAAACAGGATGCACAGAACAGTGCCAGGTTGCGAATCATCAGCCTTTGAGTCCCGTTAGCGTGACACTCTCGACGAAATAACGCTGTAACACGATGAAGATGATGATGATCGGCAGCAGCGCGATCACCGATCCCGCCATCAGCAGCGTCCACTGTGATTCATAGCCACCGTTCAGATTCGCCAGCATCAGCGGCACGGTGAACAGGTCGTTGTTGCGCAGGTAGATCAGCGGACCGAGAAAGTCGTTCCAGCGCGCGATCACGCCCAATACGAACAGCGTGGCGATCACGGGCTGCGCATTGGGCAGGAAAATGTACCAGTAAATTTGCAGGAAATTACAACCATCCACCTTTGCCGCGTCTTCGAGCTCGCTGGGCATGGTCATGAAGAACTGCCGACTCAGGAACACCGCGAACGCCGACCCGAACAGCAGCGGCACGATCAGCGGCAGCCAGGTATCGATCCAGCCCAATCCGCGAAACAGGATGAAGGTCGGGATCAGCGTGACCACGCCGGGGATCATCAGGGTCAGCAGCAGCATCCCAAAGAAGGTGCCGCGTCCCGGAAAGCGCAGCCGCGCAAAGGCGAACCCGGCGAGCGTCCCGGCGAAAATCTCGCCCACGGTCGTCACCAGCGCTATGAACGCCGAATTGAAAATGCCGCGCGCCAGATCGGTGCGCTCCCAGACATCGACATAATTCTGAAACACCAGCGGGTTGGGAATCCATTCAGGCGGCATAGAAAATACGCCGCGTTCCGGCTTGAGCGAGGTAGAGATCATCCAAAAGAAGGGCAGCAGCATCAGCAGCGCGCCAAAGGTCAGCACGGCATAGGCGATGATGCGGGCGATCAGGGCACGCAGCTCCCGATTCGCCTGGCGCGTCGGCTTCACGGTCGGCGTGGTCGGCACGGGGGCGGCAGCCGTCTGGAGAGGTTGTGACGAGTCCATGATCCTAATCCTTTCGGCAGATTATTCGTAAAAGACCCAGCGGCGCGCCAAGGTGAAATTGATGATCGTGATCACCAGGATGATCGCACCCAGAAACCAGGCTTGCGTCGAGGCGTAGCCCATTTGCAGATCGCGGAAGGCATTCTCGTAGATCAGCATGACGATCGTGCGCGACGAATTGCCGGGTCCGCCCGCCGTCATGATGTAGGGCTGGACAAAATTTTGAAAGCCGCCGATCAGACTGGTGATCAGCAGAAAGAACGTCGTCGGAGTCAGGCTGGGCCAGGTGACGAAACGAAAGCGCGCCCATCCGCCGGCGCCGTCCAGCTCCGCCGCCTCGTACAGATGACGTGGGATCGCCTGTAAGCCCGACAGAAACACCAGGATCTGAAAACCCAATCCGCCCCACACGCCCATGATCATGAGCGCGGGCTTGACGGTATTGCGGTCTTGCAGCCAGTTGATGTTGCCAGGCAGCCCGATCTCGCGCAGCAGATAATTGAGCAGTCCGTAATCGGGATTGAAGATCCACAACCAGATCAGCGCAGTGGCGGCAATTGGCAGGATGACTGGGAGATAATAGATAGCGCGATAGATCGGCGCGCCGCGAATCCCCTGATTCATGGCGATCGCCAGCGCCAGCGACAATCCCAGCGAGATCGGGATCGCCAGCATCAGGATCAGCGTGTTGAACAGCGCCTCCCACAGCACCGGGTCAAAGGCGCCGACCACATACTGATTTTCGCCGATATTGAAGTCGAACCAGGTTTCCATGCCCGCAGGCAGCACCGTGCTCGCCTGGGTTGTCCGCGCCTCGCACACGATCGGGCGATCGGTGCGCGGATCGACCGCGTCCGCAAAGCCTGCCACCGCCGATTCCAGCACCGTCTCGCGTCCGCAGCGGAACAGCCTTTCCCCGGTCGCCTCGTCGGTGGCAAAGGGGAGCGGCTGCACCGATAGACTCAGTGCCTCGCGCCAGTTGTCCAGCCCTGCCCAGCGCGGCGCGGTCAGCAGATCCCAGTGCGTCAGGCTGATGATGATCGACGCCACCAGCGGAAAGGCGGCGAAAATCAGGAAGCCGGTGATCGGCGCCGCGATGAATAAGTAGCCCCAGAAAGTCTCGATGCGCGCCAGTGAGCCGCGCCCCGGCAAGGATTGAGCAGCCATGAATAAGTCCTTTTGATATTTTATGTCGCCCTGATGACGGCGAAACAAAACAGTAATGGAGCGATCTTTCGAGCGGACAATGCAGCGCCCTGTCCCTACAACTGTGCAGACTGTAGGGACAAGACTTGCATTTGTCCGCTCGTCAGACGCATCCCGCCAAACCGCTCACGTGCAAATCTCAGTAGATCACGGTTTTTTCTGGGGACGCATTGTTATGCGTCCCCAGGGTCGTGCGGAATCCGCGATCACTGAATCTAGTTGGAGATGCTCGCCCAGGCTTCATCCAGACCTGACTGGAAGGCGGCGGCGCGCTCTGCGAAAGCATCTTCCGCCAGCATGGTGTTTTCGATCACCACGTCGATCCACATGCCGCGCCAGAAATTGTCGTCGAACCACTGACCGTAGAGCGGGGTCTGCGTCCAGGGACCGGGCAGCTCACAGCGCGCTGCTTCGAGATAAATCTGGGCGTTATCCGGCTCCTGATCGGGCTGCAGGAAGGCGTCCGTCTCCGCGATGCTCACCTGATTGGGGATTTGGAAGCCGAGTGCTGCCTGTGCGGTCTGTCCTTCGGCGCCCGCCAGGTACTCGATGAAGCGCACCGCTTTATCGGCGTTGGCTTCGCCCTGGGTGCCCGCGATCACAGCGATCCCGACCGACCCCGACCAACCCGTAAAGGTGCAGTCGTCCTGATTCATGAAGGTAGTCAGTTCGCCGCTCGGTCCGACGGCATTGGGGCGCACGCTCCAATTGAAATCGAGTGTGCCGCGATAGCCTGTGACCGCCCAGCGTCCGTTGGTGGTGATGGCGATACGTCCTGCCTCGAACATCTGTCCCGTGCCCATCGACGAGAGCTGCTGCTGAGTCGGCGTGATCTCGTAGACATGGTTCACGTCGGACAGGAATTGGATGGCGTCGATGGTATTCTGATCTTCGGCAGCCACGAACGTGCGTCCGTCCTCGCTGACCAGACGCCCACCATTGTTGTAGACGGCGTTCTCGAACCAGATATCGCCCAAGCCGAAGGTCTCGACATTTTCGCGGTCAAAGCCGTCTTCGCCTGGGTGGTTACCATTCACGTCCACCGTGAGCTGTGTGGCGACCTCGACCAGCTCGTCCCAGGTCATCGGGACGGTCGGATCGGGCAGGGGCACGCCATTCGCCTCGAAAATATCTTCATTGATGTACAACACGGTCGGACCGATGTCCTTGGGCAGCGCGTACAGATCGCCGGCACTGACCGAGTTGGTGGCATCGTCCCAGCGATAGCGACCGAGCGCTGACATCCACACATCGTCGGGGTCGATCACGCCGCCCGCATCGACGTATTCCTGAATGTTGACGAGCTGACCGCGCGAGACGAACGAAAGGAAATCGCCGTCCGGGATATAGGCGATGTCGGGCGGGGTGCCGCCGGCGATCATGGTGGTGAGCGCGGTCACATAATCGACCGGAATCTGCTCGTAGACGATTTGCACGTCGGTATTGGCGGCGTTGAACTGCTCGGTCAACGCGGTGAAGACGGCGCCTTCTTCAGGTCCGCCCCAGCCGACGAACTTCAGGATCACAGGGGTGTCCTGCGCGGAGACGGCGAGCGCGCCAAAAAGCGCCACGAATACGATCAAGAGAAGAACACGCTTCATGTTTATAGTTCCTTATTGTATTTTTGCGAAACCTGCAGCGAACACGGTGAAAGAACGGTGATCACTTTACCTGCAATGGCGCCTCCTTCAGCTTGCCTTCATGCGATATGCCGCCCTCTTTGGAGCGGTAACGCAGACGCATCAGAATATCCTGCGGATAATTGCCAAAACCGCGTCCGAAGATATTCAAGCCGCCCACGTTGGGAGCATCCGCCTTCACGCCGAGGCGCAGACGGATGTAGCGTTCTTTTTCCAGTGCCAGATCGTCGAGCGACACGCTCGACACGCGCACCCCATCGACATAGGTGCCGTCGTCGGTCACTTTCCAGACCTTGAGCAAGCCATACTGCGAATTCCACTCTTCCCACCAGGTGGGGGTGATGAACCCGCGCTCGCCACCAAAATCGCCGGGACTGGTCCAGGTGCCGATCTCGATCCCGTTCATCCACATGGTGACGTCCGAGCGCCAGTCGTGATTGTGCAGCGGCGCCTCGGAACAGATCTCCATGCTGACCTGTATGCTCTCCAGGATCGCCCCGGTCGGCAGTCGATTCGGAAAACGGTATTCGACATATCCCTGACGAAACCACAGTAGTTGTGCCTCGATGCGCGCCGGGTCAAAGAAGGTTTCCGGGTCGTCCATGACGCCAATGATCCCGGTCGCGCTCGCCAAGCCGCACATCGGCACCACCTCGGCATCGACATACGATCCGATCGGCATCGAGATGTCGCTGTATTCCTCGCGGGTGCGCTCGCTGGACGGCAGCGCGATCACCACCTCGTCGTACACCCGCACGCACACTTTCTTGACGCCCCGGCTGGCGGGCTGAAAATCGGTCTTGATCAGACCGGCTTTTTCAAGCTGCGTGATATGCAGCGCGGCGGTGCTGGCGGGCATATCCAGCGCCTCGGCGATCTCACCGACACTGACCGTGTGGCTGCCCAGATAACGCAGTATTTCCAGGCGAGGCGCCGACGCCAATCCTTTGAGCAGCAGCTCGATGTCGGTGAAGTCGTCATCGATTCGCAGCACGAGCTTGCGCCGTTCCGGTGGCTGGCTCATGAACCCCTCTTTATAACAGGAATTTATGTTTTACACGGTCGCAAAGTAAGCATTTAACACTGAATGGTTAAAATTTGGTTAGGTTCATCAAGAGTAAAACATGTTATCCTGTTTCAAAATAGTATAAACCAATCTCGTCTTCTGTCAAGAAAGTGATTGCACCCCCCATGACTCACTACACCAATCCCGTTTTTTCCGAGTATTTTGCCGACCCGTACATTTTGCAGCATGACGGACTGTTCTACGCCTACGGGACGGCGCCCGCCTCGTCTGACGGGATGCAGTTTCGGGTGCTGCGTTCGCCCGATCTGATCGCCTGGGAGCCGATCGGATGGGCGCTGCCACCCCTGCCCGGCGCCACCAGCTACTGGGCGCCGGAGGTGGTGGCGCGCGACGGACGATTCGTCATGTATTACTCGGCGGGGGTGGGTGACAGCGGGCACCAGATACGCGCGGCGATCAGCGACCACCCCGGCGCGCCGTTCCGTCCGATCGGGGACAGCCTGACGCCGGATCTGGCGTTCGCCATCGACGCGCACCCGTTTCAGGATGCTGACGGGACATGGTATCTGTATTACGCGCGCGACTTTTTGACGCTGGACGGGGATGAGCGCGTCGGCACCGGGATCGTGGTCGATCGCATGATCGACGCGCTGACGCTGGCGGGGATGCCGCAGATAGTGGTGCGTCCGCACGCCGATTGGCAGTTGTTCCAGGCAGGGCGAGCGATTTACGGTGCGGTCTACGACTGGCACACAATCGAGGGCGCGGCGGTGCGGATGCACAATGGACGCATCTACTGTTTTTACAGCGGCGGCGCCTGGGAGCGCGACAATTACGGCGTGTCGTATGTGGTCGCGGATCACCCGCTTGGCAGCTACACGCGCCCGCCTCAGGACGACGCGCGTCTGCTGCGCTCGGTGCCCGGTCGCGTGCGCGGACCGGGCCATCATTCGTTCCTGACACTGGAGAACGGCGACGAGTTGATTGTCTACCACGCCTGGGATGAGGCGATGACCGCGCGACTGCTGCGCATCGACCCATTTGGCTGGCGTGGGGATCAGCCGGTCACACCGGGTCCGACCTGGACGCCGCAGCCCGCGCCGCGCGTGCATGCGCCTGTCAATGCGCCTGTCAATGCGCCTGTCAATGCGCCTGTCAATGAAAAGCAAGGGGAATGATGAGCACACCTTCAGGGCGCGCATGACCGACTCTAAATCGTTTGTCCATAAGCTGTGGTGTAGGGACACGTAACGATAGATCCGCAGCGAAAACCGTAATTCATCGAATTGTGTCTACGCCGACGGCTGCGCCATCAGAAAGGTGACCAGAGCCTCGATCTGAACGTCGTTCAGGATGCTGCCATACATGGGCATGACACCCGACTCGCAATTGCCTTCGGGACAGTTGTCCGCGATCACGGCGTTGGGTTCGCGCAGCGACTGCTCGATATAGGCAGCCTCATGGCGCAGATGAATGTCGCTCAGGTTGGGACCTTCGTTCCCGACCGCACCCGCGCTGTCCAGACGATGGCAGCCCGTGCAGCCGCGTGTCTCGAACATGACGGCGCCATAGGCGATGGTGTCCGATGGTTCGACATTCATCGCCGCCTCACGAAAATCTGCCAGCAGTGTGCGCCGAAACGTAAAGTAACCGCCCACCACCAGTCCAACCACCACCACGAGCGCGACTGTAACGATCATCATGCGGCGATTCACGCTGTTTCTCCTTTGATCCTGACGAAATGAATTCAAAGGACTCATACGCGGATCGAGTCGATGGGGTTGTGCGGGGTTTGATGAGCTGTTCAGTATTCTGGAAGCTTGATCCCGATGCACTGCAATATCGACTCGGCAAGCTCTTGAAAGTTTTCGTGAGCAAGCTGCACATTTTTGAAATGCGCGCCGATCGCCCCATCGGCGGCGCGCAAATCGAAGATCGGCTTGCGTGCCATGTACGCCATCGACATCAGGCTGAGATAGTGGCGCACGCGCCCGATGAGCTGTGACTCTCCCGGCTGCGGTGCGCTGTCGTTCCCGTTCAGAATATCGCGCTGGTAAATGTCCGGGATGCGACTCGCGCATTCCGCGTAAGAGGAGACAATCCGTCCACGCCGTTCATTGTGCTGCAAAATGATGTAACCGAGCGGTTGCATTTTGCCAGTCGGGATGTCGAAATCACGTTCTGAAGGAATTTCTCGGATGAGAACATCGCCCCATTCGCCGCGCCAGCGAGCCAGCGTCGTGCCGACATTGCGCAGTCCTTGCAGCGAGAACAAGTCGAGTGCGACAGGAAAGATGACATAATCCGAGGCGATCAACAGGGCGCGGTTGATCGCGCCGAGATTCGGTCCTACGTCCATCAGGATCAGATCAGCCTTGAAATCACGGGCGACCTGCTGCGTCACCCGCCAGAGTGCCGACGTGGTGCGCAAAGCGCGTGTGCGTGAAGCACCCTGAAAATTATTCGACCAATCGTCCGCAAGCTGCTGCTCGAACCCCGATAAACGGAGATCGCCAGGGATTAAAGCCAATGGGTCGTCGAATTCAGCGAAAGCTCTCAGCGGAAGAATATCGCCCGATCCATCGGTGAGCCGTCGCAGCGCCTGATAAATGGTTAGCACCTCCTCGGTGCTGTCCAAAAAATCCAGAATGGTTGCGTCTTCCAGGAAAGCGCTGGTCAGATTCGCTTGTGGATCGTAATCCGCCGCCACCACGCGCACGCCCAAGCGTGCCATCATCGTCGAGAGATGATAGACCAGAGTCGTCTTGCCCACGCCCCCTTTGTTGTTGAAAAATGTCAGCGTGGGTACGCTCATGGACGTTTCCTCAGAATGACCCGGACATAATTGTCGGTTACGATCGATCGAGCCTCAAAAACAGGCTCAGGATTGTGGTTTGCGTGCAGTGCCCGTCGCATCAGCGCGATGCCGCGCCCAAATTTCTCGATGAAGCCCATATTTTCAGGGCGACCGCCAACTGTGGATTGCGATGGTCGAAATTGTCGGAACTGCCAAAATTGGCTTCATTGACCTGTCCAAATGGTCCGCCAGGACTGATGATCTCGACGCGATCATCGTGCCAGTAAAAGCGCACTGGGGCGTTGCTGGTCTCGTAATCTCGATGTACGACCGCATTGGAGAGCGCCTCACGCAGCGCGGCGACCGGATAATCGGGATGATTGCGTGCCATCAGCGCATCGTTCAAATCAAGAGAGACGCTGTTATACGCCAGGATTTTATCGAAAGCACGGCGCAGCATATCCCCCACGCGCCCATCGATCTCGGCTTGATCGATCACCGGATCATCTAAATTGACGCCATCGATCCGCAGGAATTGAATATACGCGCCAGGGAAAAACAAACGTACATCGTAGGCACCGATGAGCAGACCTACCAATGTCGGCGTGCCGCGCGTCAGCAGACCCAGGGCGGTGAACTGCTGCTCGAACGGACGATCGTTGTCTCGCAGCGTGCCGAGGTCAATCGCGGCGGGCAGGTAGGTATCGCGCACATATGCCACGTCGAGATCGTCCAGGGTGGCAGCCGCGATCGGCGCCGCGTCAAAGCTGCGATATTTCCGTTTGGCGACCAGCACGCTCTCTTCTTCGCGCCGCGCCTCACGTCGGCTCGGTCCAGACCGGATGAACACCTTCCCTTTCAGATACACCGGCGTGACCGCTGACGGTTCCACCTCGATGACGATCAGATCGCATCCATCCAACTGCTGCCGAGACACGCGGGCAATTGGGAATGGAACGATCTTTTCATCTCTGTAAAAGTCAGTGATCTGTAAAAGAAGGTCGTCCGTTACAGGCAGGTTACTGCATGTGCCGTCGTCGTTGATGCCGATGAAAATCACACCGGGCTGATTGTGTCCAGGCAGATCGTTGGCGAAGGCGCAGATATTCTGGGCGATTTTGTCTTTGCTCGTCGCAAAATCCACTTTGCGCTCCACCCGGTCGGACTCGCCGCCGCGAAAGAGCGCCAATAGTTCGTCGTGAGTGAGTGTCATCCGCTACCGCTCCGCGCGTGGCAGCACCGCTGTGAACACGCTGCCCTGACCCGGCGCGCTCGCCGCTGCCACATCGCCACCGTGCGCCTGGATCACTTTTTGCGCGATGAACAAGCCCTGACCCAGCCCGCGCGGGTCGATCAGCCGTCCTTGCACGGTGCGCGCCTTGCCGCGATAGAAGCGGTCGAAGATGTAGGGCATGTCCTGATCACGGATGCCCGCGCCCGTATCAGACACCTGGATCGTCAGATGCGCCGCATCGGTCAGCGACGCTGTGACCAGGATATGCCCGCCCTGCTCGGTGTAATGCACCGCGTTTTGCAGCAGGTGACCGAGCGCCCAGCGCAGCCGCTGATCGTCGCCGGTGACCACCAGCGCCGACGCATCGCGCACCAGCACCGACACATCCAGCCCTGACCGCTTGATCTCCGGCGACTGCCCTCCCACCACCCGCCACAGCAGGTCTTCGACATCGATGCGCTCGCTGCGGATGCTGAATTCGCCGCCGCTCAGCTCGCTCACATCCAGCAGCTCGACGATCATACGATCGAGAATTTCGACATTGCGCGCCAGCGTCTCCAGCAGGCGGCGGTTGGGTGCGCCCTCGCTGGAGGCGATCACGTCGCTCATGCCTTTGATGACCGCCATTGGCGTGCGTAGTTCGTGGCTGATCGCGGTGATGAAATGCTCTTTGAGCCGCTCGCCCAGGGTCTCGCGCGTCACATCGCGCAGGATCATGATCGTGCCGAGTCGCTCGCCCTGTTCGCCGCTGACGATGGCGATCTGCGCGCCGATCACCCGTCCGCCGATCTCGGCGCGGGTCGGCTCACCCAGCGGCACCAGCGAGTCGGCACCGCCCTCGACGCCGCGATACTGGTTGAACAGGTCACCGAGCGGACTGTCCCAGAAATTTTTGACGTTGCCCAGAAATTCTTTGGCGATCCGGTTGACCAGCACCAGCCGCCCATCGTTGTCCTGCATGACCACGCCCTGATCGAGCGCGGCGAGGATGCTGTTCAGGCGATTCAGCTCGGCGCTGCGACGCTTGAGCGCATCCCGGATCGCCTGATTTTCATTTTGCAATTCATCCAGGGCGCGGCGATTCATGCCCTGATACAGGCGGCTGAACAATTTTTCCGACGCCGAACCGAGCCGATTGACTCGGTAGAGGGCGTCGCTGAGGGAGCGGTCTTCGGGATCGGGCAGCGTCATCAGCAGTTCCTTTTCCATGAGACACGGATCATGCCAGCATTGTCCCTGCGACGCCGGCTGTCGGTCATGTCGTCGTGCGTTTTTGTTCGATCAATTTGTGCAGCGTCGCACGCAGCTGCTCGAAATCGGGCAGCGGCTTGCCGATGATGTGATCGACGCCACCTTCACGCATCATCTCAGCGCGCTCGGAATCGCTGAGGGCAAAGGCGGTCATCAGCACAATCGGAATTTGTTCAAGTTGCGGCATGGTACGCATCCGCTGCGCCAGCTCGTTGCCGCGCTTGCCGGGCATACGTATGTCCATCAGGATCAGATCGGGGATGGTCATCCCGGCGCCTTTCTCGAAGCGGTCGAGCCAGTCCCACACTTTTTGACCATTCTCGAAAGTCACGGGGACATGCCCCCACACCTGGATCATGGTCGCTACCAGGACGCGAATATCGGGTTCATCTTCTGCCACCAACCAGAGCAACATCCACCTCCTAAAATGAGCGCTGCATACGTCCGGGCGCGCGTCGATGTTACAAGTATACAACGTTTGCGTCCGACTCCGATCTATCATCCCCCAATTGTTGCCGGAATCAGGTAAGAAAACTATCATTGTGTCCATTGTCTTTTCGCTTACGTGGGCGTCGGGGGAGCACTACCTGCCTTGTCAACCTGGATGATAGTCGAAGACGAATCCGATATTTACACGCTGCTGCTGGCGATGTTCGATGTATGGGGCATCGATGGGATCGCTTTTCTCGAAGGTGAGGAAGCGGTGCACTGGATCGAGGATGTCGATAGTGGTATGTTCGTCATGGAGCCACCAGAGCTGGCGCTGATCGATATTCGGCTGCCCGGTGACATCAGCGGGGTACAGATCGGGGCACGGCTGCGTCAGAGCGCTCGTTTGAGCCAGATGGTGATCGTGATGATCACTGCCTTTCGTCTGTCCGCCGCCGATGAAACTGCCGTCCGTGTCGAGGCAGGCGCCGACCTGCTGCTCTACAAGCCATTACCCGACCTGCCGCTGCTGCGGTCGATGCTGGAAAAGGCACTGATCGCCCGGCGCGCTGCCCATGCCGCCGCGCTGCCGGTCGATGTACCGCCGACCGGCAACCCCTCGCGCGATCTGAATCAGACCCGATCCAACGGATCGTGAAAGGATTGTCTCATCATGCGTAACGTCGCCCCTACGCTCTCGCTCAACCGCCGTGCCAACCAGTGGAAATCATATGGATTCCTGGTGATCGCCCTGGGCGCCTTCCTGACCGCCGTCGGCGTGCTGCTGAACGTGGTGCCCCTGGTGGGCAGGACGGATCCCGCCTTTGGATTGTACAGCGCGCTGCGCACACTGGTGGCATTCGCCGGGGTCGCGCTGCTGCTGGTCGGGGTCGGCTTGCTGGTGCGCGCCTTCACCTGGCGCAAGGATAACGATCTGGCGCAGATGACCGCCCAGGCACTGCGCGCCAGCTTCGATGATCGCTACACGTTCATTCGCAACGTCAGTAAGCGCGAGCTGGGCTACATCGACGCGGTGATGGTCGGACCAGCGGGCGTGCTGGTCTTTCGTATCGTCGATGCAGAGGGCGATTGGGCGAACGAAAATGCCAACTGGCTGATCAAAAAGTCGGCGACCGGCGAATATCTGCCCGCGCCTTTCAACCCGACTCAACAAGCATTAGACGACATTCAGAAGCTCGACACGTCGCTGCGGGCGATCGACGTGAACGGCATTCCGATCTTCGGCGTGGTCGTGTTCACGAAAGATGAACGACGCATCAAATTGAGCGCACGCGACTCGGCGCTGCCGATCTCGCATCTCGGACTGCTGACGGTCAATCTGGCGAACGGGTATCTGGCTGCCGACCGGATCAACATGAACACCGCCACCCAGGTGGTCAAGCTGTTGTACGGCGCATAAATCATGGCACTGCTGATCCTCTCCCCGGCGGGCGGGGGCAAAACCACCTCGGTGCAAGCGGCACTGCGCGATCTCAAGGCGCGTGATCCGCTGGCAAAGGCGTGGGTTCTGGTCAGCACCGAGCGGCAGATCATCGATTTTCGACGCCGCTATATGCTGTCGAACGGTGACGCGGGTGGACGCGCGACCTTCAACGTCGAGCATTTCGGTTTTTACGACCTGTACCGCCGCATCCTGGCGATCGCCCGTCAGCCGGGGCGCATCCTGACCCCACCCGCGCGTCAGGCGTTGATCGGGGCGCTGCTGCGACAGCGCTTCAGCACCTCCCCTGTGTTTGGTGCGATCGCCGGGACACCCGGTTTTGCCCGCGCGATCGCCTCACTGATCGACGAACTCAAGCAGTGCCGCATCCTCCCAGACCAGTTCCGCGATGCCGCCACGACGCCGCGCGAACGCGAACTGGCGGCGATCTACACCAGCTATCTCGATCTGCTGCAACAGTACGACCTGATCGACCGCGAGGGTGAGGGCTGGCTGGCAATCGAGGCGCTCGAACACGACAAAACGCTCGTGAGCGATGTGGCACTGCTGGTCGTGGACGGCTACGACCAGTTCAATTCACTGCAGGTGGCGCTGCTGGAGGCGCTCGATCGTCAGGTGGGGGAGATGCGGATCACGCTGGCGACCGCCCCGACCGAGCGCATCACTCAGACGTTCGCCGCCCTGATGACCGCGTTCGAGTCGCGCATCACACCCGACCATCTGCCTGACGACGGCATCCCCAGCCCGACGCGCGCCTGGATCGAAGCGCCGAGTCCCGCCGCAGAAGCGGCGGCGGTGATGCGCGACATCAAGCGTAAGCTGGTCGGGGGCGCGACGCCAGAGTCGATCGTGGTGGCAGTGCGCGATTGGGCACGTTATGCCGATGCGCTGATCGGCGCCGCCCACGCTTACGACATCCCGACGGCGGCACACTACGCCCCGGCGCCATCCGACAACCCGGCGATCGCCGCGCTGATCGCCGCGCTAAACCTGCACCGCGACGGCTTTCGCCGTCGCGCCGTGCTGGATGTGCTGCGATCGCCGTATATCGGCGTGACGGGGTTGGACGCGGCGAGCATCGACAGTCTCGATCGGATCAGCCGCGACGCTCGCGTGATCGGCGGCACCGATGAATGGCGCGCGGCTATCGCCAGCGCGGTCGCCAGCCCTGGCGATAGCCTTGTCAATAGTCCTGACGATAATCTTTTCAATAGTCCTGACGATGATCTTTTCAATAGTCCTGACGATAATCTTTTCAATAGTCCTGACGATGATCTTTTCAATAGTCCTGACGATAATCTTTTCAATAATGTAATGAGCGACGCCAACCGCGATTCCGATGCGTATGACGAGGACGACGGCGCGACGCTGCGTCTCGGTGCGCTGGCGGGAACGGCACTGTCTCTGGTTCTCGATCTGTTTTTCGAGACAGTGACGCCACCCGACACCGGAACCAGCGCCGACTACATCGCCTGGCTCGAAGGGCTGATCGGCGTCGAGGCGTCCGACCCTGATGATCCTGGTCTGGACAGCCTGCCAAGCGGTGGGACGCTCGCCTTGCTTGAGCACATTCGCGCGCAGGATGACGAGCTGCGTGCCCGCGATCTGACCGCGCTCAAAAGGCTCAAGGACATTTTGCGCGCGCTGCTGGCGACCGAGCGTTTGGCGGATCATATTGGCTTGTCGATCGACGGCGACCGCGAGTCGTTCCTGGAATCGCTGTTTGGCGCGCTCGACTCACAGCCGGTCGCGCGTGGTGCCGGACGCGATGGGCGCGTCCTGATCACACTGACGAGCGATGCACGTGGGCTGCCGCACGCGCATGTCTACGTGGTCGGGCTGGCGGAAGGGCTGTTTCCGGCGCGCATCCCCGACGATCCGCTGCTGCTCGACACCGAGCGCGCCCGCTTACGTCAACGGGGGATTGGTCTGCCCGCCGCCGCCGACCGCGCCGACGACGCGGGCTTGTTCGCCAGCGTGATCGGCATCGCCCGCCAGACATTGATCCTCTCCCGCCCGACCGTGAAAAATGGCGAGTCGTGGGCGCCGAGTCCGCTGTGGCTGGAGTCCCGCGCCGGGATCGACGCGGCGGTATTGGCGGCACATACCACCCATCTGGCGATCGGCGCATCGCCGACGCTGGACGGCTCGGCGGGGCGCGATGAGGCTGCCCTGGCGATGATCGAGTCGCTGCGCGCGGGTACGGGGGCGCTCGACGGCGGACGCTGGCTGAGGTGGGCATATCCGGCGTTCGCGCGCCACCTGGGGCGCGCGATCCGGGTAGAACGGGCGCGACGGTCGCCGTCGCAAGCACACGATCACACCAGCGGAGTCCTGCGCGATCCGGCGCTGGTGGCGCTTGCGTCCGCCGAGGTCACGGCGCGTATCTGGAGCGCGTCGGCGTTGAACGATTACGGCGCGTGTCCATATCGCTATTTCGCGCATCGTCTGCTCGGCATCGATCCAGCGCGCGACCCAGAAGACGGCATGGACGCCCGCCAGCGTGGGACGCTGCTGCACGAAATTTTAGAGACGGCATACCGCCGGATCGCAGCGGATGCGATCGTCATCATGCCCGATGATCCCGACGCGCTGGCGCGTGCCCTGGCTGTCCTGGATGCCACATGTAACGCGCTGCTGCCCGGCGCCCCGGCGCGAATCGGCTTTCGTGCGTCGTCGTCATGGGCAGGCGAACAGACCACCGTGCGCCGTCAACTGCGGGCGCTGCTGGTCACCGATTTTTCCGATAAACACCCGCTCACGCCCTTGATCACGCACGCCGACAGCGCGCGCCGTCCGTTCCGTCTGGAGTCGCGCTTTGGCGGGGGCGCGGTGCCCCTGACCCTCAGGCTGGACGACAGCACCGTGATCGCCGTGCGCGGCACCATCGACCGACTCGACACGCGCGCCGATGGAGGTCTGTTTGTGATCGACTACAAGAGCGGCTCGACTCCCATCGACTCACGGGAGATCGTCAGCGGACGCAACGTGCAGATGTGGCTGTACCTGGAGGCGGCACAACAGCTCTATCCGGGGCGCGTAGTCGGTGGGGTCTTTTGGCATATCGCCACACGCACAGGCAGCGGTGCGCTCGATGTGACGACCCATGACGAGGTATTGTCGGCGGGCAAGGCGCGCGTGACCCGTCATCTGAGCCGCATGAAGTCGGGTGATTTTCGCAGTCGTCCGAGCAAGCTGGAAAGCGGCAAGTGCAGTCATTATTGCGACTTCTATCAGTTATGCCGTCCGATGACGATCGCGCGCGATAAAACGGGATAAGATCGATGTCCGAAATGAAGCTGCTCTTACTCGTCCATGCCGCCGTGACCTGGATGCTGGTCGGGCTGATCCTGACGATCCAGATCGTGCATTATCCGCTCTTTCGTTTCGTCGGCGCTGCCAGCTATCCCGCCTATCAGGATGCGCACATGGGCACGATCACGGCATTGGTGGCGCCTCTTATGCTGATCGAGCTGGTGACCGCCGTCATTCTGGCGCTGGCGCCCCCTGAGGGAGTGCCGTCATGGGCGACCTGGGTCGGTCTGGCACTGGTCGGTCTGATCTGGTTCGCCACGCTGTTCATCAATTCGCCGCAGCACGCAGCCCTCAGTGGCGGCTTCGACGCCGCGACCCATGCCGCGCTGGTGGCGTCGAACTGGATACGCACGATCGCCTGGATCGGGCGCGGTGGGCTGATGCTGTGGCTGCTGGCGCGGCTGATCGCGCGATGACCGACTCGCACCGCCCGATCACGCGCGGACGCATCATTATGCGTTCCTGCACCAGGCTGATCCAGCGATGAGCGACTCCCCCCCCCCCGACCTGCTGCTGGTCGCCGCGCTCACGCGCGAGTCGATGCGCCAGGAACGCGGCAGGCTGAAAATATTTCTGGGCATGGCAACCGGGGTCGGCAAGACCTACGCCATGCTCGACGCTGCCCAGGAACAGCGCAGCAGCGGTGCCGATGTCGTGATCGCGCTGGTCGAGACGCATGGGCGTGCCGAGACTGAGGCGTTGATCGATCCGCTGGAGGTCATCCCGCGCCGCCTGATCGATTATCGCGGTACGGCACTGACCGAGATGGATACCGACGCCGTAATCGTCCGCGCCCCCGCTCTGGCGCTGGTGGACGAGCTGGCTCACAGCAACGTGCCGGGTTCACGTCATAGCAAGCGTTATCAGGATGTGGTCGAGCTGCTGGAACATGGTATCGACGTGTACACCACCGTCAACGTACAGCATTTCGAGAGCCGCGCCGACCTGGTGCGCCAGATCACCGGCATTCCAGTGCAGGAGACGATCCCCGACTCACTGCTCGATCTGGCGAACGAGATCGAGCTGATCGACCTGTCCCCAGAGGACTTGCGCCGCCGTCTGTACGAGGGGCGGGTCTACACCGTTGAACGGGTCGATCTGGCGGCAAACAATTTCTTTCGCATCGGCAATCTGACCGCGCTGCGCGAAATGGCGCTGCGGCTGGCGGCGGAACATGTCGATCACCAGCTTCAGGATTACATGCAGATCAAACGCATCGCCGGACCCTGGCGGTCGGGCGAACGACTGCTGGTCGCCGTCGGACCGAGTCCGTTTTCAGAGCGGCTGATCCGCTGGACGCGCCGCACTGCCTACAATCTGGAGGCACCCTGGCTGGCGTGCTATGTACAGACCAGCCAGACACTGACGCCAGAGGCACAGGAACGGCTCGCCAAGCATCTGGCGCTCGCCCGCGAGCTGGGTGGCGAGGTCGTGACCTCCAGCGGCGATGACATCGTAGAGACGATGCTGCGCGCCGCCCGTCAGCGCAACGTCACCCAGATCGTGATCGGCAAGCCGAAACGATCGCGGTTGCACAGGCTGGTGCTGGGATCGCTGGTGGATACGGTGATCGCCCACAGCGGCGAAATTGATGTCTATGTGGTCAATGGCGACGACAGCGAGAGCGAGAGCGAGCGCCGCGCGCCGCTGTTGGCAGCGCCAACGGAGTCGGCGCTGCCCGATTATCTCAACGCGATCGGCGTGGTGGCGGCGGTGACAGCGCTCAATCTGCTGCTGGCGTCGGCGCTGCCCTGGATTGGCTATCAGGTCATCGGCTTCACCGAATTATTGGCGGTGCTGCTGGTAGCGGCATTCATCGGGCGCGGACCGGCGTTTGTGGCGGCGATCGCCAGTGCCGCGCTGTGGAGTGCGCTGTTCGTCGCGCCGAATTCCCCGTTTGGCAGCTACGTGCCACAAGACCTGGTGATCATCGCGCTCTATTTTGTGATCGCGCTGGTGGCGGGCAACCTGACCGCGCGTGTGCGTCGTCAGGAGCGCGCCGCCCGCTATGCCGCCGAGCGCGCGATGGCGCTGTACACGCTGGCACACGAGACTGCCAGCGCGGTCGATCGCCACGCCGTGCTGACGACGGCGGTCACACAGTTAGGGCGGGTGTTCGACGCGCAGATCGCGGTCGTGCTGGCGTCGGGTGGCAGACTCGACTCGGAGGCGCATCCCGCCAGTACGCTGATCCTGGCTGAAAAAGAGATCGCGGTCGCGCGCTGGGTCTACGAACACGACAAACCCGCCGGACGATTCACCGACACGCTGTCATCAAGCGAGTCACAGTATCGTCCGCTGCTGACGCCCAACCGCACCGTCGGCGTGATCGGCATCCGTTCACATCAGGAAACGCGACTGAGCTTCGATCAGGAGGTACTGTTGGAGACCTTCATCAATCAGGTGTCGCTGGTGATCGAGCGCGAGCTGCTGGACGAAGCCGCCGAACAAGCCGCGATGCTGCACGAGAGCGAGCGCCTGTACAACACACTGTTCAACTCGATCTCGCACGAGCTGCGCACGCCGATCGCCACCATCGCCGGAGCGATTAGCAGTATCAAGGAGGATCAAAAAGGGCGTGCGCTCGACCCGCACAACCGCGCCGCGCTGATCGACGACATCGCGGACTCGGCGCAGCGGCTCAATCGGCTGGTGGAAAATCTGCTCGATATGTCACGCCTGGAGAGCGGACGACTCGAACTCAAGCTCGATTGGGGTGATCTGCGGGATGTGATCGGCGCGGTGGTCAAGCGGCTCGACACCTGTTTTGCGGCGCATCCGCTGATATTGACTCTGGCGCCTGACCTGCCTTTGATGAAAATGGATGTGGTTCTGATCGAACAGGCGCTCGCCAATCTGATCGAAAATGCCTGTCGCTATACCCCGTCCGGTACGCCGATTCGCATCGCGGCACACCGTGACGAAGACATGCTGGCGATCGTGATCGCGGACCAGGGCGCGGGCATCCCGGTCGAGTCGATTGGACGGGTATTCGACAAGTTTTATCGCGCGCCGGGCACCGCGACCGGCGGCACCGGACTCGGACTCTCGATCGTGCGCGGTCTGATCGAGACACACGGCGGCACAGTCAATGTCGTCAACGCGCCCGATGGGGGCGCGCGCTTCACGATCCGCCTGCCGATCACCGATTCGCCCCCGCCTGTACACGAGGCAGCCTCATGAAAGAATTGCAAAAGCCAATCGACGACAGCGGCACCCGCGTCCTGATCATCGACGACGAGATTCAGATTCGCCGCTTCCTGCGTATCAGTCTGGAGGCGAACGGGTATCGTGTCAGCGAAGCGGTAGCAGGCGAACCCGGCATCGCGGAGGCGGCACGGCTGCGTCCTGAGCTGATCATCCTCGATCTGGAGCTGCCCGACATCGACGGCTTCGAGGTGCTGAAACGACTGCGCGAATGGTCGCAGGTGCCGGTGATCGTGTTGTCGGTGCGCGGGGAAGACCGCGACAAGATCGCCGCATTGGACAGCGGCGCCGACGATTATCTGACCAAGCCATTCAGTGTCGATGAGCTGATGGCACGGCTGCGGGTGGCACTGCGTCATGCCCAGCCGCAAGCCGAGGAACAGATTTTCACGCGCGGCGATCTCCAGGTCGATCTGGTGCGGCGGCTGGTGACACTGCGCGGTGAGCCCGTCAAGCTGACGCCGACCGAGTACGCGCTGCTGCGGCTGATGATCCAGCATGCTGGAAAAGTCCTGACGCACAAGCAGATTTTGCGGGCGGTGTGGGGTCCTGAGTACGTCAACGAGACGCATTATCTGCGTGTGTACTTCGCCCAATTGCGCCAGAAGATCGAGCGCGACCCGGCACTGCCGGAGGTGCTGATCACCGAATCGGGTGTAGGTTATCGTTTGATGGCATAGCGCACGCTTGACACCATCAAGGCGGCGGATTACAATGCCTGCAATCTAGAGACGGGCCTGTAGCTCAGCTGGAAGAGCGCTTCAATGGCATTGAAGAGGTCAAGGGTTCGAGTCCCTTCCGGTCCACTATTTGACAGTCAGACCTCAACATCCGGTCTTCACGCCGGATGTTTTTGATTTTACCGAACGCTGTACAATCGCCTGCATGACCGACATTTCGATCGTAATCGTCAATTACAACACCCGCGCAGCGCTGCGCCGCACGCTCGACTCGATCGCCCGCGAGTCTGGCGATCTGCGCATCGAGACGATCGTCGTCGATAATGCCTCCAAAGACGACAGCGCCCCGATGGTGCGCGAGTCGTTCCCGCAGGTGATCGTGATCGAGCCGGGGCACAACACCTGGTTCAGCGGCGGCAACAATCTCGGTTTCGCGCGTGCCAGCGGGGAGACGATCCTGATCCTCAATCCCGACACCATCGTGCAACCGGGGCTGCTCGACACCATGCTCACTTACTTGCGCGCCCATCCGAGGGTCGGCGCGGTCACCCCGCAGATGCGCGGACTCGATCGTGCGCTCCAGCGGACGTGTTCGCGTGCGCCGCGCTTCGTCGATCTGTTGCTCGGCTATACCTTTGTCGGGGTGCTGCTGTCCGGCTGGCGTGAGCGCCGTCGGGCGGTGATGTGGTATGGTAGCTGGGAACGCGATTTGACGCGCCCGGTCGAGGTCGCGCCTGGCTCGTGCATCCTGGCACGCCGCGAGGTGATCGCGGCTGTAGACGGGTTCGACGCGCGCTTGCGACTGTATTTCACCGAAGACGATCTGTGCCGACGCATCGTCGATGCCGGATACGCAATCCACTTTCTGGCGGACGGTATGATCCTGCACGAGGAACATGCCAGCATCCGTCTGGTGCAGCGGCTCGCCTCACGCATCTATTTCGATGACCTGATCGTCTACGCCCATAAGTGGATGGGCGGCGCTGCTGCATTACTGCTGCGCGCTCTGATCGTGCCGACCCGTGTGGCAATGGACATGGCGCAGCGCGCGCGCGGCGAACGCAACGCTATCCGTTGATCGCCGCCGCTCACAGCCAGGCTGACTCCAAACATCGACCAGGAAAGGATCACCATGTCCGCCGACCGTTACGACTCCACCCGCCGCGCCTGGGAAGACATCTGGGATCACGCCAGCGTCGAGATCGAGCTGCAAACGCAGACCTACACCCGTGCCCGCGAGACGATCGCGCATTATCTGCCCTATCTGCCCAAAGACGGGATCATTCTCGAAGCCGGCAGCGGACTCGGTGCGGCGCTGCTCCCGCTCAAGGCAGCGGGTTACAGCGTGGTCGGATTGGACTACGCCGAAAATGCGCTGCATATTTCGCATCAGCATGATCCGGCGCTGCGCCTGGCGGTCGGGGATGTACATACCCTGCCCTTCGCGGAAAACAGCATCGGCGCCTATCTCTCGTTCGGGGTATTCGAGCATTTCGAGGCGGGTATGGCACGTCCGCTCGCTGAAGCATACCGCGTCCTGCGGCGCGGCGGCGTGCTGGTGCTGACTATTCCCTATCCGAGCATAATTCATGATCTGGTGCAGTGGCAGCGCGACCGCCGCCATGTTGGGGCACTGACCGACGATGCGTTTTTTGAAAGCACCTATAGCCGTGACGCGCTGATCGACGCGGTGCGATCGGTCGGGTTTGTGCCGCGCCGCGTCGTGCCCACCAGTCATGCCTACACCCTGTGGGGCGTGGGGTCACTATTCAGGGCGCCAGGGTATTACCGCACCAGCGCGATCGCGGACATCTGCGGACAAGCACTCAAAATCGCCGCACCCTGGGCTTTCAACTTTTCCACGCTCGTGATCGCGCGCAAGCCCTGATCGGCGTTTGCGGCTATAATCACATCGATGTGATAACGTGGCGGTAACGCAATGGTGATTGGCTCACCATCCAGGAGCGGCGGCATGACCTCTATCGGACTGATGATCGAAGGACAATCGGGTCTCAACTGGGAAACGTGGCGGCGCATCCTGACGACCGCTGAACAGCTCGGCTATCAATCTGTCTTTCGTTCCGACCATTTCACCGATCCCGAACCCCCCGACGAAGCCTCACTCGAAGCCTGGGTGTCGCTCACCTATGCCGCCACCTACACCAACCGGATCGAGTTTGGTACGCTGGTCTCTCCGGTCACCTTTCGCCATCCGTCGATCCTGGTGCGCATGGCGTCGGCAGTAGACGATCTCAGCGATGGACGGCTGATATTAGGCATGGGCGCGGGCTGGCAAGACCGCGAACATCGCGCGTTTGGCGTGCCCTTTCCCGATATGCCCACCCGATTCGCCATGCTGCGCGATGCGCTGGAGATCACGGTGCGGCTGCTGTTGAGCGACACCCCGGCGAGCTATGTCGGCGAACACTTCTCGCTGGATGACGCGCTGATGCTGCCTCGTCCGCAGCGCGCGGGCGGTCCGCCGATCCTGATCGGCGGGAACGGCGTACTGCGCACCCTGCCACTCGCCGCCGAATTTGCCGACGAATGGAATGGGGTCTTCATCAGCCCGGAAATCTACCGCGAACGCAACCAACAGCTCGATCAGCTCTTGCATGATGCTGGACGCGCGTCCGGCGAGGTCAAGCGCTCGCTGATGACGCGCGTCCTGCTGGCGCGCGACGATGCTGACTGGCGCCGCATCCAAGCCGAGCGGAACCAGACTCCCGACGAACTGCGGATGGACGGCAAGGCGATCGCGGGCACGCCGTCGATGATCGTCGATCAGATCAGTGCATATGTCGAAGCCGGGGTCGAACGGTTCATGCTGCAATGGCTCGATCTGGACGACGTTGCCGGTCTGGAACTGATGGCGCAGGTGGTGCTGCCGCATTTTCACAAGAACACCGACTGAACGGGTGTGTGCAGGCATCGTTGAGTACCCTATGCGATCGCGGCATCGTTTTTAGACCCGTCGAATTTCAGAATCGACATATCCGCATTATCGTGGCTGTGTGTTGGTTAAATCCCGACTTGATTGACTTAGCGCCAGGTTTCACAAAGACAAAAATTGCGCCTTAACGCCCATCGTAGACGGGCGGCGTCCTGACGATCTATGCTAGGTGTCATACACGGATGCGCACACGCGCGCTCTGAATCACGCCTGGTCAACCGTCTACGAGGATTTGCCGCCCATGAAACACGCATTTTTGATCGCCTTTTTCCTGTTCGCCGCCATCGGAATCACCGGCGCACGCGCCCAGGATGCCGCCGACCTGGAGGGGATCAAGACCTACCTGCTGACCAACGTCGCCTCGCTGCAAGCCAATGCCGCGCGCCTGGAGTCGGGTGCGCTCGACTATTACGCACTGGCGGAAGCTGCGAATTTCGACTATGCCGCGCTGTGGACGAGTGAGCGCGTGGGCACGCTCCATGCGCTCATGCGGGCGCGTGATGCCTGGCTGACCGCCAGTCCGCTGTACGAACAGGTGGAAGGCGTGGTCGCCGGGGTGCCGTCTTTGAGCGAATTTGACGTGATCCTCGACGCGGGCGCGTCTGGCGCCGACGATCCCGAAGGCGGCGTCACGTTCGACCTGACGCTGCGCGATGGGCGCGTGCTGCCCCGTCCGGGCAACCTGTTCGGCGTGCTGGAAAGCACCCTGTGGACGACCCGTTCCGACTACAGCAGTGGTGTCGCGGCTGATCTGAATCTGAACAGCAGCGCTGACTTTGGCGAGCAGCTTCCCGACGCCCATGTGCTGCTGGCGGCTGCCGAGACGATGGAAAATTACACCTCCGATCTGGTCGCCTCTGCCTATGCCTGGCAGCCAACCAAGGAAGATGCGTTCACCGCGCTGGTAGTGATGGTGCCGACGATGAGCGAATATTTTGCCGCCTGGCGTGACTCGCGCTTCGTCACCGGGGATGCGTCCGAGCAGGCGGAATTCGTCGTGATCTCACGTCTGGCGGACATCGAGGACATCCTCGGCGGCTTGATGGTGGTGTACGACGGCGTGAGTCCGGTGATCAGCGCCGCCGACTCGGCGCAGGATGCGCAAATTCGCCAGGGCTTGACCGACCTGCAAGCCTATGTCGCTGACCTGTACGGACAAGAGCAGGACGGGCGCACCTATTCACCTGAAGAAGCCGACCTGTTCGGCACCGAGGCACAAAATCGCGCGCAGGGGATCGTCGGTCAGATCACCCAGGTTGCCGCGCTGCTGAGTATCGACCTGCCGGAATAAACAAATTTCTAAGCCGACGGACGCGCTGAGGTGCGTCCGTTCGATCCCGTCATGGTTCACATGAGATAGGTTGCCCGCCGATGCCGCGTTCCTTCATCCGTTCGCTCCTCCTGATCGTCTGTCTCGCGCTGATCCTGCCGATCGGCGCGCTGTCCGCGTCTGCGGAAAATGCCGCCGCACCGCTCTCGCCGCCGCAAACCGCCGAACAGATGCGCCAGCGCCTGTTTGAAGCGCAAATGGCGCTCATGAGCGGCGACAACGCAGAGGCGGTGATTGCGATACAGGACGCGGAAGCACTCTATGCCGATCTGCACGCGCTGATCGGCGCGGCGGACGCGGATGGGGCGACGGCGGCGCGCATCACCGACGCGATCGCGTCAGCCCGTGCTGCCATCGATGCCGACTCCACGACGACGCTCGCGCTCGCTCGCGCTGCGATGTGGACGGCGCTCCTGGACGCCAGCACGCAGATTGTCGCATCAGCGCTCACCGACGCCGACGCGACAACGGCGGCGATCTGGCTGCCTTTGCGTGAATACCGCGTTGCGACCCGCTTCACCCGCCCGACCGCCGATGCGACCCTGGCATTGAGCGCGTTCGCAGTGGGGACGCTGAGCGCCGATGCCGCGTGGTCGGTCATCCGCGCCGATCTGCTCGACACTTATCAGGCGCAAATGACGGCGGCGTTCACGGCGGCGGACGAGGCGAATCGCAGCGGCTTTGCGCTGCGCCGCGCTGAAGAAGTCGGCTTAGCGGCGGGCTACTTCACCATTCTGGCGGACTCGTTCGCGGAACAGCGCGGCGCCGAGTCGCTGTCTGGCGCACAAACCGCTTTCGCGGCGCTGACCGACGCTGCACTCACCCGTGACGAGCTGGCATATGCCGATGCGCGTACCGCTGTCGAAAGCGTCCTGGTCGGTTTCCGCGCTGTGCCACTGTCCGACGAGGAACTGGCGCGCCGGGCAGGTCAGTTCAGCCGTTATCTGACGCTCGTCCCGATCGAGTACGGGCGCGGCGTGCGTGACGGGGTGATCACCAACGACATCGAAATTCAGGAGGCGCTGACCTTTCACGGGGGCGCCGTCGCCGCCTACGCCGATCTGGAAGTGGCACTGAGCGCCACCGACCCGGACGCGGCGGCACAGATCGACGCGCTGCTGATCCAGGCGCTCGACCAGATTCGCGCGGTCGTGCCGCCATCCGAGCTTGAGACGACGATCGCAGCCATCAACGAAACTGCGGCGACGGTGATCCCGGCGGAATGGCTGGCTGGCACGACTGGATCAGACGTGGATGTGGTGCTGGCGATCCTCGATCAGATCGACGCGGCGGTCGTCGGCGGTGACTACCGCGCGGCGGAGTCGGCACGACTGGAAGCCTACGCCCTGCTGGAGCTCGGTTTCGAGCAGCGGCTCGTGGGCTTTGCACCAGAGATGGCAGCGCGCATCGAAAGTTATTTCTGGCAGGGGACAGCCGATCAACCCGGACTATCGGTGCTGCTGGCGTCGAGCGCGCCGATCGGTGCGGTCCGCGATGGGCTGACAATTCTGGAAACCGGGTTGGGCGAGGCGCGGCTGCTGTTGGGCGCGGGCAATCAGGCGCCCGGCGCCGTCGTCGGCAACGCGGCGATCATCGTCTTCCGCGAAGGACTGGAAGGCGTGCTGATCCTGGCGTCCCTGCTGGCGAGCCTGCGCGCCGCCGATCAGGTGCGCTACCGCCGTCCGTTGGTGATCGGCGCGATCCTGGCGTTCGGCGCGACGGCGTTGGTATGGTGGGGCGCGACCAGCTTACTGACGGTGCTGCTGCCGTTTGGCGAACGGCTGGAGGCGGTCGTCTCGTTGATCGCCATCGGCGTGCTGCTGCTGATCACCAACTGGTTTTTCCACAAGACCTACTGGACTGGCTGGATGGCGAATTTCCACGCCCGCAAGCGCCAGTTGGTCACTGGCGCGGTGGCGGTCTCGGTCGGACAGGCAGTCGGGCTGGTGCTGCTGGGGTTCACCAGCGTGTTCCGCGAGGGCTTCGAGACCGTGCTGTTCCTGCAATCGCTGGTGCTGGAGGCAGGCACCAGCGTCGTCTTACAGGGTGTGGCGATCGGTCTGGTCGGGACTGCCATCGTCGGCGTGATCACCTTTGCGCTGCAAGTACGCCTGCCCTACAAGAAGATGCTGATCATCACAGGGATCATGATCAGCGCCGTGCTGATGGTCATGGTCGGCAATACAGCGCATGTGCTGCAATCGGTGGGCTGGATGCCGATCACCCCGATCAACGGGCTGTATCTGCCCTTCTGGATGGGACAGTGGTTCGGCGTGTTTGCGACCTGGGAAGGGGTGCTGCTGCAATTCATGGCGGGCGCGTTCGTAATTGGCAGCTACTTCCTGGCGGAGCAGCACACCCGCAAGGCGCGCATGGGCGTGCGTGAGGTGAAGGCGGCGTAAGGGTGATGCAGCCCAAGTAAGGGATGAGTCGGTCACTGGTACAATCACGATCATGGGTTGTCTGGTTAAATGGCATGGTGGGATATGTCACTTTACCTGACAACCTGGTTCTTTACGCTCTGTTTTTGACGATGACATCGATCAGGAGGGGGAAAGTATGAATAGTGCGGTGTTACCTGTTTCCCTGGCGCCCGACGCGATCCGCGCGTTTTGCGACCGTCATCACATTCGACGACTGGCACTGTTCGGGTCGGTACTGCGCACCGATTTCACGCCAGAAAGTGATATAGATGTGCTGGTTGAGTTTGATCCCATCCATACACCTGGCTTGATCGGTTTCTATTTGATTCAAGAAGAACTGGCAGCTATGGTCGGAAGGGAGGTCGATCTCCTCACGTTCAAGTCACTGCATCCCATGATACGTGACTCTGTACTGAGAGAGGCGCAGACTATCTATGTCACAGCATGATGATTCGCTGTATCTCACTCACATGCTGGAGAGCGCCATCAAAGCGCGCCAGTTCGTTGAAAATAAGAGTCGCAGCGATTATGACAGCGATGAAATTCTGAGTCTGGCACTTCAACACCTCATTCAGATCATCGGTGAAGCGGCAGGCAGCGTCTCGCCCGCTGCCCGTGCGCTGATCCCATCGCTTCCTTGGACGGCGATCACGGGGATGCGGCACCGGATCGTACATGGTTACGCAATTGTCGATCATGACCTGGTATGGAATACGATCGCTCAGGATTTGGAGCCGCTCATTGTTGCTGTTAAAGCAGCATTGGATCGAAAACAGGAAATACGCTGCGTGAGGTGAGGGCGGCGTAAGCGCCGCCCTGTCCTCCTGACGCATCCCGACTCAGTGCCTACACATCCCACCAGATCGGATTCGTCCACGCCCGCCCACCTGCCGCGTCGCGCACGGTGATGCGGCAGTAGGCGCTGTTGAGACGGCGAATGTCGAGTGTCGCCTCGGTGATGCCCTCGCCATGCTGATGCACCGCCCGCGCGCCCTTGCCCGTGACGAAGATGCTCTCGGCAGGTGAACAGCGGATCGTCACGCTGTCGTTTGGCACCACTTTTACATCGAAAATCTCAGGACCCGTGCTGTTGTAGCAGTGACCCGCCTTCAGCGCCGCCAGGATCGCCTCTGGTGTCAGCGCCTCACTTTTGACCCACGTCCAGCCGCGCAGCGTGTCGCGGAAATTAGGCTTGAAGTGCGCGTCATCGGTCGCCAGGATGTCGAAGCGAGTGCCACGCGCGAGCATGACATCGACCATGTACATGCTGTCGATGCGGTCGTTGTGATCCGCCGAAATGCCGTTGATCACCTCGATACTGTGCGCCTCGTGCAGGCTGAGCACATCTTCCTCGGTCAGGTTGTACCAGGCGGGATGCGCCACACTGACATAGGCACCCGCGTCCAGCGCGCGCCGCGTCATGCCGGGACCGTCCTCACCAATCAGATTCGACGGAAAATCGGCGGGCAGCCCGATCCCCAGGATGTGCCACAGTTCGTTGGTGGCGGTCTGTCCGGCGTGCAGCTCGGCGCCGAGCAGCGTGGTGAAATTGTCGGAACGAAACGGTGCAGTGTCGGTGATCGGATAGCCGTACTGCTGCATGAAATGATCGGTGATCGACAGGAAGTGATAACCCCGGTCGCGATAGTAGTCGCAGACCGCTTCCGGCGTCAGCCGACCATCGGAACGGGTGGAATGGGTGTGCAGATTGCCGCGAAACCACTGACCTGGCTTGTCGAAGGGCTGCTTGTGCATGGCACCTCTGTTCGTGTGATCGGATGTAATGCGGACGCATCGTTATGCGTCTCCTACGGGCAACCATTATAGCGGGATGATCAGGCTGTCCCGGTCGCGCGGATAGTCGGTGAGCAGTTCCGTCCCGGTCTCGGTGACCAGCACGGTATCGGAATGCCGGAATCCGCCCATCTCCGGCACATACAGACCTGGCTCGATGGTGAAGATCATGCCCGGCTGAATGACCGTCGAGTCGCCGATGTCCAGGAATGGCGCCTCGTGATAACGCAGCCCGATCGCGTGCCCGACATGATGTTTCCAGTACGCCATCAGATCGTGCGCTCGAAATAGGCGCGAGCTGCGTGATCGACCTCGGCACAGGTTCCACCGGGGCGGATCGCCTCGATCGACAGCGTTTGCAGTGCCAGCATGTGATCGAAAAAGAACTTCTGGCGGTCATCCGGCTCGCCCATGAACATCGTCCGTTCCAGCTCCGAATTGTAACCGTAGATCGACGATGCCGCACCCGTCACCAGCACATCGCCCGCCTGAAAGGTGATGTTGCCCGCCAGCACATGTGGCATAGCGCCGCTGCGTCCGATCTGCCCGCGATAGGTCGCCAGCGCGCCGTAATAATATTCCCCTCCCGACTGGTAATCCATGCCGATACTGTCGAGCATCTGACGAGTGGCGTCGTCGCTGGCGCGGCGATTGACCTCGGTCTCGGTGATGCCGACGCGCGTATAATCCTGCAGCAGACGGTGCGCCACCCCGCCCCACACGCAGCTTTCACGGATCAGGGCTGTTTCGACCGCCGACTTGATCATCATCTGATCTTCAATCAGTGGCAGGGGCATGATTCAATCTCCTTGATCGATGGGCGTGTAGGGGTGGGTGAGCAGTCCGTCGGTGAGCGACTGCACGTAGATACAATCCTGCCAGGCGATCGAAACATCGGCAACAGTGACAGGAGCATCGCTCATGACGATGCCACTGTCGCGCACGACCGCGAACGGGGTCGCTTCGTCGCGCTCGCCCATGACCATCTGAGCCGCCGCGCACACCTGATCCGCGACCCCGCGCCGGGTGACCTGCATGATGTTGCCGAACAGATCGGTCAAGCCGCGCTCATCGCTGACCGGGTTGAAGCCCGCCGTCGCCAGCGCGACTCCGGTCGTGCCCAGGCGTCCTGGCATGAGCCAGCTGTCGGTCAGGATCACGCCGACCGTCACACCGAGCCGGGCGCCAATGTCGGCACGCAGTCGCGTCGCCGTCGCATAGGGATCGGACGGGAACAGCACGGCGTAGCCCGCTGGGATATTCGAGCGGTCGATCCCGGCATTGGGCGAGATGATGCCGTCTTTTTGCGTGAGCAGAAAGCCGGGGATACCGCCAAAAACATGATCGGCGTGGTCGATCACGATCTGTGCCAGCGTCGGGTTCATGCTATAGCGCGCGGCGATAGCAGCATTGGCGGGATCGACGGTCACAGCATCCAGTCGGACGATCCGCCCTTCCGCGATGGCGGTATACTTACTCGATACCGCCAGGATGTCGCCGTCTTGCAGCCTCTCGTCGGCGGCGGTCAGGCAGTCGATCAGCGTTTCCAGCAGGTCAAAGGCGGCTTGGCGGACGGGTGCCTCCAGCGGGATGACGGTCAGATAACGTGGTTTCACGGTCAAGACTCGATCTACAAATCGTGAAAAACAGGGAAGCCCAATTGTAGACCAAAGCGGGTGAGAGAAACCATGTGAAAGATGAGGTTTCATCTCGACCGCCTTTCCTTTGTTTTCCTTCCTGACGCACTTCTAGTGAACACGCAGCTTGACTCGCGCTTTATAATGGGCGTTCATTGCCCAGACCATCCCGATTGAAACGACGATGCGTATCGATATTCTGACGCTGTTCCCGGATATGTTCGCCGGGGTGATGAATACCAGCATGATGTGGAAGGCACAGGCACACGGCTTTTTGTCGCTGCATGTCCACGATCTGCGTACATGGACGACCGACCGTCACCGCACCGCCGACGATACCCCCTACGGCGGCGGCGGCGGCATGGTGATGCGCGCCGATCTGGTGATCGCGGCGGTCGAGGCGGTGCAGTCACAGGCAGCGTTTGCGCCCGTGTACGGCATGTCCCCCCAGGGAAAGCTGTTCTCGCACGCCTGGGCGCTCGATTTGTCCAAAGCCGAACGGCTGATCCTGGTGTGCGGACACTATGAGGGCATCGACGATCGCGCCCGTCAGATCGCCTTCACCGATGAACTGAGCATTGGCGATTACGTGCTGACTAATGGCGAACTGGCGGCGATGGTGATCGCGGATGCGGTGGTGCGCCAGATTCCCGGTGTGCTGGGGGCAGCAGGCGGCGCCGAACGCGAAAGTCTGGTCGATGGGGTGCTGGAAGGGGCGCATTATACCCGTCCGCTCGATGTGCGCGGGCTGCGCATACCAGAGGTGCTGCAAGCCGGGGATCACGCTGCGATCGCCCGCTGGCGCCGCGAGGACGGCTTGCGCCGCACCTGGCGCTCCCGCCCTGACCTGCTGCGTCGCGCCACCCTGAGCGAGGCAGATAAATATCTCCTGGCGACCTTTGCCCAGGAGGACGCCCGCGCGATCGCCAGCCGCCGGGACGCATAACGATGCGTCCTCGTCCTGAATCCAACCACACCATAGGGGTGTGGCGTGCCAAACCCGCAGCTATGCGCTATACTCGTCTCAAGATAACCAACCTACAGAGAGCGTTGCACGCTTATGGCTCAGACATACAGAAGCGAAATTTTGGAGCGCACGCTAAAGACGCTTCATGTCGCCGTCGATGGCGTCAAGGCATCGGTGATCGTCAATGTCGATGGGCTGTTGGTGGCGGCATACCCGGCAGGCAACGAAGAGAATCCGCATGAAAACCCGACCAGCACGCCACAGGTCGCCGCCATGAGTGCCACGCTGATCGGGCTGGCGGAAAAGACGCTGCGCCGACTCGCCCAGGGTCAGCTCGAACGGCTGCTGATGGAAGGCGAAGAAGGCGTGATGGTGGTCTTTCCAGCCGGACGCGCGTCGCTGGCAGTGCTGTGCGAAAAAGGTGCCCGCCTGAGCTACATCCTCTACGCCGCCAAAAAAGCGGCTGCCGAGGTCGAGCAGATTCTCGAATCGTAAGCGCGCTTATGGAGAGCCTGATCAAAGGCGTCGCAGTAGGGATCCATAACAAACCGTCCGCGCCAAAAATCACGACAGATCTGACCCAGTTGTCTGTCAGGTCAGGCTGCGGCGCCGGGTGCGCAGTTGAAACAGCACACGCAGCGTCATCTTACCCAACGACAGCTCATCGCCATCCTTGAGCGGGTGCGGCTGGTGCGGTTGCAGCTTGCCGCCGTTGACCGCGGTGCCATTGCTGCTGCCCAGATCGAAAATCTCGATCTCGCTGTTGCGCAGCCGGATGATCGCGTGACGACGGCTGACGCCCATGCGGTAGCCCGCGTAGGTGGTCAGATCGACATCGGGCATACTGCTGGTGCCAGGGTCGCGCCGTCCGATCACTGTTTCCTTTTTCGGAAACAACAGGATCGGCGTAGTCGCTCCCTCGATTTCGAGCCGCAACACCATGTCCTCGGTGAAGACGCTGCTGCCCGCGCTGTCGATCGCGCTGACCAATTCGCTGGTGTCGGTCGAGCCGAGTGCGGCGTCCCGCGTCGCTTTGTCGAACTGCTTGGTGCCCAAACCGCTGGTGTCGCCATCGAGTACCGTCCCGCACACCTCGCATTTCAGCGCGCCAGCGCGGTTCAAATGCCCACATTTGGGACAGGCGATACCCAGGCGCAGCTCTTGAACCTTTGGCTCGATCGTCGGTTCGACAGTTGGCACGATTTTGGGTTCGGCTGGTGGAGCGGCGGAACTAGGCGAATCTTTGGGAACGTTATCGGACATGAGGCACCTTATGCACAAGCGGCATGATTACGCTGATTCTAATCCCGGTTCCCCCCAACTTGCAACTTTTTTATTTCTTCTCTCACTACTGCTGTTATTGACGGTCTTTCTGTGGCTGCGTGGCATCGACGAAGCGAGTATCTGGTTCGACGAGGGCTGGTCGGCACACGCGGCGAGCCAGCCGACGCTGATCGACGCCTTCAATGCCGACGCCACTAATCCGCCGCTGTACTACGGGCTGCTGCACATCACGGCGCGCCTGTGGGGGACGAGTGAATTTGGCTTGCGCGTCACGTCGCTGTTTTTCGGCGTGATCGCGGTCGCGCTGGCGGTTCGGCTGGCGCACAACCTGGGCGGGCGGCGCGCCGCGCTGCTGATGGCGCTGTTTGGAGCGCTGTCGGCGCCGCTGGCGTGGGCGGCACAGGAAGCGCGTATGTACACGCTGCTGGCGATCGGCGTGCTGGTGTGTGTGCTGGCATGGGAGCGACTGCGCACCCGCCCGACTCGTTGGGCGTGGGTGGCGCTGTGGATCGCGGAATTGGCGCTGCTGTACGCGCACAACACCGGACCCGTGATCGTGCTGTGGCTGAACGCCGTCACGCTGCTGACGTGGGTCGTCCGCCGCGACGGGCGCCCGGACTGGCGCGTGTGGTTCGCCGGGCAGGTGGCGGTTGGGCTGCTGTGGATGCCGTACTTCGTGACGCGCTTCCTGCTGTTGAGCGAGGCGAACAGCGCGGTTGGATCGATGTCGTTCGCGTCCTATCCTTTATTTTCGCTGTGGAGCGCCTGGGTCGGCATCTGGTTCACCCCGCGAAACACGTTCAACTCCATTTACGATGTCGATCTGGCGGCTTCGTGCGCTGTCATCGGGATAATTTCCCTCTTGTTCGTGTGGCTTTGGGGAGCGGTGCGTGCCAGTACAGCGCGCTGGTCGATCGCACACAGCCTGATCATCGTCGTCTTGCTGCTGATCGCGCTGTCGATTCTGGGCACCGATCTGCATCCGCGCTACCTGATCATGGTCGTGCCGCTGGTGCTGACCGCGTTCGCAGTCGGATTGGTGCGCATGAAAACGGGCTTACGCCTTGCGGGAGTGGGATTGGTGGCTGTGGTGTTCAGCCTGATCCAGTTGACTTTCACATGGGCACCCGCCCGCAACGACGACGTGCGCGGCATGGTGGGGTATTACACGGATACCCTGAGTGCCAATGATACCGTGCTGGCGTGGTCGTATGCCGACCGCTACGACCTGGCGTACTACTGGGATCGCCTCGGCGTGACTGCGCGGCGCGTCACGCTGCCCGAAGGCGCGGATTACCAGGCGGTCGCCCCCATGATCCCCACCAGCGGACGAGTGGCACTGAACGTGTGGTATACACAGCGCGCCGACTATCGCGGCATGATGGGCTGCGTCCTCGAACACGGCGCCGACGCCCCACCCACGCAGCACACGACGGCGGGCATGACCACGCTGATCTACGATCGCGCCCCTGTCCCGCTGGCACCGCTTCAGCCGCGGAATGCCGCTTTCACCGACTCGGCAGGGTCGCCGATCGCTACGGTGACCGAGATCGGGGTGATCCCGGCGTTCGCGGCGAGTCGGACGCTCTGTGTTCCGATCACGATCCGTCTGGAACGGGACAACACAACCGATCTGCGTGCGGCGGTGAGCGTGCGCCACCCGATCGGTGGAGAGATCGCGCGCGCGGATGCGATCTTCGCCAGCGCGACTCAGCGCACCACCAGCCAGCTTGACCAGGGAGACAGCGCCAGTGCATTCGCACTGGTAAAACTGCCTGTCGGTGCGCCCGCCTTCACCTACGATGTGACCATGCGCCTGTACGACGCGGCTGTACCGTCCGGCTACGAACCGCTGCGCGGCGGCGCGATCACCAGCGGACGCGACCTGCATATCGGCGTGTGGGAGGCAGGTCTGGGAGCATGGGACGCTGGCGATTCGAGCGGCGGGGTGCAGATCGAGGAATTGACGTTACTTCCGCATCCAGACGCGACCGTCCGTAATGGCGAGACGATCCGCGTGGACATATTATGGCGCGGTCAGGGCGAGTCACCCCCGCTCTCGATGCGTGATGTCGCGGGGACATGGGCGATCGCCAGCGACACCCTGCCCGCCCCGATCGACGGTCTGCGCCGCGAATGGTACAGCTTCACCCTCCCCGCAGACGCGCCCGACGGCGAAGCCGTGTTGACGGTTGAGGACACCGAGATCGCCCGCTGGCGAGTCGAATCGGCGCCGTTCGTCAGCAACGCGCCGCCGTCAGCGATCGTCCTGGATGCGCGTTTCGTCGGTGTCGGGACGCTGATCGGCGCGACGCCGCCCGATACGGACGTGCGCTTCGACGTGCCGTTTCCGGTCGAGCTGGTGTGGCGGGCGGGGGCGGCGTCGGACGTGAGCTACACCGTCTTTGTGCAGGCGATCGACGCGGCGGGGGCAGTCGTCGCGCAGAGCGACTCGACGCCGGGCGAGGATCGCTTTACAACCGGATGGCGTGCGAGGGAAGTCATCGTCGATGCGCATCTGTTGACCTGGAACCGTCCGCCCGCGCCCGGCGACCTGACGCTGATCGCCGGGCTGTACGACCCGCTGACCGGGGGACGGGTGTCACTGCCGGATGACGCCGATCATGGGGTGATCGGCGTCGTCAAATTGGATTAAACCCTACGCATTCGGGACGAATACGTCCGAGATGCCCATGTGAAAGACCAGCAGATACTGTCCTTCGCTGGTGCCCTGGTAGCTGGTCATGTAGTAGGTGAAATAGTTGTTGGTGCGTTCACTGTCCAGCGCTAACCCATTCAGCGGCGTCGTCAGCATCGCGTCGTACTGCCAGCCGGGGAGCGTACCCGTCGCAATCGTGACGTTGTAATTGGTGAGGGTCACGCCGGTGTCGTAGCAGTTCGCGGCATTGCCGGAGTCGTCGCAGTAGATCGGATCGCCATTGTTGTCGGTGGCATAGTCGGATGAACCGGGCACCGATTGATAGACCAGCGGATCGACGCCGGAGGTGCCGCGCGTGAGCATGTAGGTGGTCAGCGGCACACCTGAAGACGCCATGCCAGGGGTGATATTGACCGAGAAAGCGTCGCCCGCGTTGTCGGCGCTGGTGACCGCCATACCTTCGAGGATGAGCAGGAATTCACCAGTCTGGTTGCCATACCCGCCCACCACCAGCGAGATGTCCGCGAACGCTTCGGCGGAATTCTGACTGAAATTGACCTGTGCGCTCAAGCCAGACGTGCCGACCCCGCCCGTCGTCGGCAGGTTGGCGGCATAGCGCAGCGCACCCGTCGCGTCGTCGCTGCACAAGCCTTCCCCGGTCTGGGTATTCAGCACCGCCAGCACCGGATCGAATCCGTTCAAGCCGACAGCGGTGGCGGTGTAGGTGAAGCCGGATCGCATCTGATTGACGATCACCTCGACGCCGTTGTCGAACGAGCTGCCATCGTCACAGGTGACCGCATAGCCAGGGACGAAAGCGCCCGCATTCGACGGCACCTGAGTCGGGGCGATCGGGTCGCCGCGCTGCTGTTCCTGTCCGCTGGACAGCCCGCCGCCGAAAGCGTCGGATGCTGCCTCGGTGATGGTGTCGGAAATGGCCGCATGGAAGACGAGCAGATATTGCCCTTCCGACGTGCCCTGGTAGCTGGTCATGTAATAGGTGAGATAGTTGGTGCTGCGATCAGCGCTCAGGGCGAGATCGTCGAGCGCGGTCGTCAGCATGGCGTCATACTGCCAGCCGGAAAGCGTGCCACTGGCGATGGTAACATTGTAATCGTCCAGGCGGACACCCGTATCATAACAGGTGTTAGGATCGCCGGAGTCATCGCAAAACACCGGATTGCCTGCGCTGTCGGTGGCGTAGTCGGATGAACCGGGCAGCGATTGATAGACCAGCGGATCGACGCCGGAGCTGCCGCGCGTGAGCATATAAGTGGTCAGCGGAATGCCCGACGACACCATGCCCGGCGTGACATTGACCGAGAAAGCGTCGCCCGCGTTATCGGCGCTGGTGACTGCCATGCCTTCGAGGATCAGCAGAAATTCGCCCGTCTGGTTGCCGTAGCCGCCGACGACCAGCGAGATGTCCGCGAACGACTGCGCCGAGTCCTGACTGAAATTGACCTGTGCGCTCAAGCCAGACGCGCCGACTCCGCCTGTCGTGGGCAGGTTGGCGTCATAGCGACTGGCGCTCGTCGCGTCGTCGCTGCACAGACCGCTGCCTGTCGTGGCGTCCAGCACCGCCAGCACCGGGTCAAAGCCGTTCAAGCCGATCGCGGTGGCAGTGTAGGTGAAGCCGGATCGCATCTGATTGACGATCACTTCGACGCCGTTGTCGAAGGTGGTGCCGTCGTCACAGGTGACCGAATATCCTGTTGGAGTTTGCGCACTCACCGGGACGATCAGGACTGCGGAGGCGAGTGCGACGATGACCGCGCTCAAGCGCGCTAAAAACCCTTGTTTCATGAGCTGTATGTCTCCAAAGTTTGTTGGTACAGGTTGTCATATGGACATGATGCTGCTCTGATGATAACTAAATTTGTAAGTTTTTGCAGATCGATGTCACCAGCAGGGTTATTAGTATTGACAATACTGGCTGACTAAACAAGGCGATAACTACTCCGGTATCCCTCATCCCCCGACCCCTTCTCCCACAAGGGGAGAAGGGGAGAAACGCAGTAGCAAGTCCCTCTCCTCTTGTGGGAGAGGGACTTAGGGTGAGGGCTGTGTAGTTAAACAAGGCGATAAAATTATAAACATATATTTTGTTAGCGGTAACATGAAAACGTGAATTACGTAAAAAATTCTAGCCTCAATACTCGCTCATCTATGTTTCGCCTACACTTAACAAATATTGCAAAAGGAACACATTCATGATGCTGCAAACCAACGATGTTTCGGCAGTCTCAACTGGTTATGACAATGTGGATTTAAGTCGCGTGCTGCGTGAGATGCGCGGTCATCTCGATCAGCTGGCGACCCGTGCGCTGCCGGCGCTCGATGCGAGCGATAAAGAAGCGCTCGACCAATTGCAAGGCTATGTCGATGTGCTGGCGACAATGACTCTGAATGATCCTGCTGAAAAACCAGCGCAGCAAGAGTTTGTCGCCCGTCTCGCTACAGAAATGCAGATCGTGTCAGAAGTGACGGAGGCGCTTAACCGTCTGACCAATGTGCAGGATGTGATGCAATTGATCTGCGATCTGGCGAAAGCGCGTTTTGGGCTGTATCACGCCCACCTCTATCTTTTCGACGAAAAACGCACGTCGCTGACGCTGGTCGCGGGCGCGGGCGATGTCGGACGTACCATGCATGAACGTGGACACCGTATTGCGATCAATCACCCGCACAGTATCGTCGCCAGCGTCGCGCGCACGGGGGAGGCGACGATCGTCAACGATGTGCGTCGATCGCCCAATTTCCTGCCCAATCCGCTGCTCCCGCAGACGCGCTCGGAAATGGCGGTGCCGATGCGCGTCGGTGGCACGCTCATCGGGGTTTTCGACGTGCAAAGCGAGGAAACCAATCACTTCGATGAGGGTGACGCGCCGATCAAAACTTCGCTGGCAGCTCAGGCAGCGATCGCTCTGGAAAACTCACGTCAGGCTCAGGCACAGCAGCAGGCAGAGTCGCGGCTGCGCCGCATCGCGAGACAGTTGCAGACGGTAGCCGAAGTCGGCAGCGCGATCACCACGATTTTGGTATTTATTCACCTATCCGTGAGCGCGATAAAGCAAAGCGGGTATAATAGGCGTATGAAAAAGAGACGAGAGCAACTGGAAGGCTTAGATCGAGAAGCGCTAATCGAGGGGTATTTGCTGCTCGAA
>Ga0163154_10000766_pt1 | contig 50144 bp, 47 predicted proteins | sample OliLakLV19MP9P1_FD_148649 | JGI IMG/M metagenome (GOLD analysis project Ga0163154, IMG submission 148649) | Freshwater microbial mat bacterial communities from Lake Vanda, McMurdo Dry Valleys, Antarctica - Oligotrophic Lake LV.19.MP9.P1 | ecosystem: Environmental > Aquatic > Freshwater > Lake >...
GGGTTGATGGGGTTGATGGGGTTGATGGGGTTGATGGGGTTGATAAGGTTAGGGAAGTTGACAAGGTTAATAAAGTTGATCGGGTTAATAGGGTTGATAAAGTTGAGACTAATTAAATTTTTGAAAAGATTATCGAATAGCCTGTATTCCAAATCCAATAGCCATCGGACGTCGTCCTACATTTTAGAAGCAAAGTATTAATAAATTGCCGTTGAGGCATTTGGTGGTTGAGTTATAAAAGAAATAAAAACGTCTTAACGCCTTAACGGCAAAACCAATTAAGCACTTGATGCTGCAACAATATCAAACGCACCCGTGGAGAAATCCACTTCTAAAAAATCTTAAATAACTGTAAATTGCAGCCTCATGGAAAACTTTGTAGTATCAGCAAGAAAATACAGGCCTCAAAACTTTTCAACGGTGGTGGGGCAATCGCATATTACCACTACTTTAAAAAATGCCATCAAAAATAACCAGCTGGCGCATGCCTTCCTGTTCTGTGGACCAAGAGGTGTTGGCAAAACTACCTGCGCCAGGATATTGGCAAAAACCATCAACTGCGAAAATCAAACCAAAGAAGGAGAAGCATGCAATGTCTGCAACAGCTGTGTATCTTTTGATGCAGGCGCATCCTTAAATTATTTTGAACTGGATGGAGCCAGCAACAACAAAGTAGAAGATTTAAGGGAAGGCATTCTGGACACCGTAAGGTTTGGTCCGCAGGCCGGAAAATACAAAGTCTATGTTATAGATGAGGTACACATGCTCACCACATCTGCCTTCAATGCTTTTTTAAAAACATTGGAAGAGCCCCCGCCTTATGCCATTTTTATTTTAGCCACTACAGAAAAACACAAGATTCTTCCAACTATTTTAAGCCGTTGCCAGATATTCGATTTTAAACGCATTACCAACAACGATACGGTAGATCATCTCCAGGAAATCTGTAATAAAGAAAGCATCAAGGCAGAAAAAACAGCCCTGCATGTTATCGCCCAAAAAAGCGAAGGTTGCATGAGGGATTCGTTGAGTATCCTCGATAAAATTGTAAGCTTTACCAATGGAGCCGTTACTTACCAAAATACGCTGGAGCATCTGAATATTTTGGATGAAGGATATTATTTTAAATTGCTTGATTTTTTACAGTCGCAGGATTTAAGCAGTGCCCTGCTGATGTACGATGAAATTAACAGCAAAGGTTTTGAAGGAGATACTGTGCTGAATGGACTTGCCGAATTTTTACGCAACCTGCTGGTAAGTAAAGATGCAAGGGTAGCCATGCTACTGGAAGTAGCAGAAGATTTTAAACCCCTGTATGTGCAGGCAGCACAAAAAACAAACGTTGCCTACATCATCAGCGCACTCAATGTTTTAAATGAGGCAGAAATAAATTTTAAACAGGCACGCAATAAACGCCTGCATGTGGAGCTCAGCATTATCAAACTCTGCTACCTGCAGCAGGCATTGGAACTAACCGGCAATGAAGGCGTTCTTAATAAAAAAAAACTCCTTGATTCAGTAAAAACGGTAGCCTTTAAAGCATTGCCCGTTAAAAGAATAGCAGGTGCGCAAGCAAAGCCTGTCAATGCAGGCGGGCAGGTAGTAAATTATACTCATCAGGCTCAATCATCCAATAACCTCCAATTGTCTGAGGCAAAATTGATTATTGAAGAACCTGTTGTAAACTTTACCAGCAGCAAACCACAACCGGTTACCAATACCGGCCAACCTTTGGCTACGGCTGCCAATTCCTCATTAGGTTCCCTGAAAAATATCAGGCAAAAAATTGCTAATCAAAATAAAGCAGGTGAAGAACCGGCTAAAACACTAACCGAAGAAGAATTGCATGCAGCATGGGGTTTATTTGTACAGCAACTTAGAGAGAAGAGCAAGCATTCTGCCGTAACTAATTTTAGGGCAGCCCTGCTTAAAGTGCTTGATGCCAACACAGTAGAAATTACCACGCTGGGCGAAATACACAAAGGATTTATAGAACTGGAGCGCCCTGCCCTGATAGAACATCTTCAAAGTTATTTTAGCAATCGCCTGCTAACCTACCAGGTTTTGGTTCAGGAAAGCACAACAGAAGAAGAACCAACAGAAAAACCTTTAACCAGGAAACAGCAATATTTTAAGATGATAGAAGAATACCCGATGGTAAAAGAATTAAAGGACCGGCTGAAATTAGACTTGGAATAAGCTAATGAAGCCTGTATAAAATCGGTTGTTTTTATCTTTTTTGCATTAATTTCGGCTTTCAATTTAAAATCAAGAAACTATATTATTATGGCAGAAGTGATACGCATGCCGCTGTTGAGCGATACGATGACCGAGGGAAAGATAATAGTGTGGAATAAAAAAGTAGGCGATAAAGTAAAAAGCGACGATGTTTTAGCGGATGTTGAAACCGATAAAGCAACCATGGAAGTAAACGGATATGTAGATGGAACCTTGCTTTATATTGGCGTACCTGCCGGAGAGGCGGCAAAAATTAACCAGATTATAGCCATTGTTGGTAAAGAGGGAGAAGATTATAAAGCCTTGCTGGATGCAGAAGGAGGAACGGCAACAAGCGCACCGGCTGCTGCACCAACGCCGGCACCTGCACCAACTCCTGCACCAGAAACCGCAGCAGCACCTGCGCCTGCACCAACTGCTGCAAGCACAAAGGTTGAATTACCTGCCGGAGCCAAAGAAATAAGAATGCCACTGCTGAGCGATACCATGACAGAAGGTAAAATTATAGCATGGAATAAAAAGGTAGGCGACCTGGTAAAGAGTGATGATGTACTGGCAGATGTGGAAACAGACAAAGCTACCATGGAAGTAGTAGGATACGAAGAAGGCACGCTTTTATACATTGGTGTTGAAGCCGGAAATGCAGCCAAAATAAATGAAATTATCGCCATTGTTGGCAAACCCGGTACCGATGTCACTGCTTATGTTGCTGCAGAAAAATCGGGCGGAAATGATGTGTTGACCACGGACAACCAACTACCGACCACCGAGCAACCTACCACAGAAATAGCAGAACCCCCAACCAGCAGCACTGAACCAATAAGTGTTTCGGATCAACGCATAAAAGCTTCTCCATTAGCAAAAAAATTAGCGGCCGATAAAGGCATTGATTTACATAAAGTAAGCGGTAGTGGCGATAATGGCCGCATTACCAAAAAAGATGTGGACGGGTATGTTCCTCCTGCAGCCACTACTCCAACTGCGGCGCCTGCACTTGCTGCTAAACCTGCTGCTGTTGCAGCGGCACCAGCATTTACAGCCGTTGGACAAGAAGGGCACACCGATGTGGAGTTAACGCAAATGCGCAAGGTAATTGCCCGTCGCCTTGGAGAAAGCATGTTTACCGCTCCGCACTTTTACCTCACCATGGATATTAACATGGACAACGCCATCCCCGCAAGAGTTGCCATGAACGAGGTAAGTCCGGTAAAAATTTCATTTAACGATTTGGTGATAAAAGCCTGTGCTATGGCGCTTCGCCTGCACCCCGCTGTTAATAGTAGTTGGATGCCCGCCCGTTCCGGTACGGACGGGGGCGAATTCATCCGGCAGAACCACCATATCCATATCGGCTCTGCATTGGCGTTACCCGAAGGTTTAATTGTTCCCGTTATCCGTTTTGCAGATCAGAAATCACTCTCACAAATTGCTGCCGACGCCAAACAATTATATGGCAAAGCAAAAGATAAAAAGTTGCAGCCTGCCGAATTTACCGGCAATACTTTTACCATTTCTAACCTTGGCATGATGGATATCGAACAGTTTACAGCCATCATCAATCCGCCCGACAGTGCAATTTTAGCAGTGGGTGCAATTAAAGAAGTAGTCGTAAAAAAAGGCGACGGTTTTGCCGTAAGCAATTTTATGAAAGTAACCCTCAGTTGCGACCACAGAAGTGTGGATGGTGCTGTAGGAGCGGCTTTCCTGCAAACCGTAAAGAAATTTTTAGAGAACCCTGTTACCATGTTGGTGTAACGATGTCGAATATTTTATTTAAAGGCGCTGATAATATCAGCGCCTTTTTTATTTCTTTTGAACCGGGCTTTTGAATATATATTTGGCTGCATAGGCGTCGCACTCTTTTACATTTTATCTTTATTGAGCTTTATCCACAGAATAGAAAAAACCCGGCCTGAGCCATTCGGACGGGGCTGTTTGAGCCGGTACAATCTGTGAATTATTTAACTCTTCCGGCGTCCCGATAGCTATCAGGGATTTTATCAGAAGAATTTATTTTATGAATCACCAAATTACATCTGTATTTTAATCATTGATCTAATCTGCCAACTAAAATAAATCATGGCGGAAATTTTCTTATAATTACGACTTTGTCAAACGGCAAGGATTTATATTAATAAATATCTTTCCAAAATTTACTGTCATAATAAATTTTAGCCAGGCAACTCAATATCTTGTGCATCTAACCCTGCAAGGGTTCAATTTGAATAGCCGTGGGTGAAACCCATGGATATAAAGTTTAAGACCACAAATGCCCAACCCTGAAGGGGTTGAACATTTGTGTCATAGTAAATATTTGTCATCAAATTCAATCCCATTTTCAATCAGCAAACGTCTGAATTCATCAAAAAAACTTTCCGTTTTATGATGCTCCTTTTGATTTTTTATATAATTGATGATGGTATCCTTTTCTTTAATAGAATAGGAAAATGCACCATAACCATCCTGCCATCCTTTAAAACCGGGAAAATTGCCACTATCTTTCATCCACCCATTGCTTGCAATTTTTATGTCTTTTATATAATCACTCAGGCATACAGTGGGGTGAAGATCAGAAAATATATGGATATGGTCCTCCATACCATTAATGCGAAATAATTTACAATGCTTTTTATTTATGACGCCGTGAATATATTTGAATAATTCTCGCTCATAATCACTTGAAATTGTTGGTTCCCGATTTTTAGTACCGAAAATAATATGGTAAAAAATCTGCTTGTAGGTGCCCATTTGATGTATGTTTAAATGTGTATATAAACATACACAATTAATGTTGCAATTAAAAGTATACATAAATCTCAAAGGACCAATAAACTGTTCAACCCCTTCGGGGTTGGCAGGTTTTGGTAATAATTTTTGTAGCCCATGGGTTTCACCCACGGCTACTCAAATTAAACCCCTTTGGGGTTTGTCCTACAATATTTACAGCAATGTGATCGCTTTAATTCAAGGAGGCGGATGCTAATCCCACCAATAGCATCAGATGAAGATGCTGTATTAGTGAACCATTGCCGTTAACACCACAATGAAGTATTTCCAACGAGACTAAAACTTACCCCAAATACTTTAAAAGAAAGGGTTCATTCATAAAAGGCGATTGCTCTTTGATAGGGTAGATATATCGAATGCAAACTCGGCTTTATATTTAAATGACAAAAATAAATCACAGTTATAAAATTATTGATAGCTATCGGTATCATTGATTTTAGGTTGTTGTGGAAAATTTCACCTGTCCCGAAAGTCGGGAGCCTTTTTATTCACAGGCCCGTCCGACTGGCGTCAGCCGGTTGGGCTTGGTCTTTTTTGTTACTCTTTTTTGCATCAACTTATCCCGAAAAAATCGGGAGGTAAAAAAGTAAATAGATTCTAACTCAATACCGAAAAGGATGTGCGAACCTGATTTTTCATAACCTTAACCAACATTCCGACAATCATTCATTCCCCTTTTTACAAGGATTTTTCATAACTTACTGGAGTTACAAAACCGAAGCAAAGGAGATTGAAATTCTATGGCCGGTACGAGAAAAATTATTTACCATCGAACACACGCATTTAACTCATAGGAATAAATTACAAACACTATTATCATGAAATTATTATGTCAAATACTTCAAGCATAGCCCTGCCAATAAGCACTAAGCAGGTTTTTAATCTTGCCCAACAACTTCCTGTAAAAGATAAGATACAATTGATTCAATTATTAGAGCAGGAACAATACACTGATAATATTCCGGAAGAACATAAAAAACTGGTAACACAGCGGGTTAAAAAATATAATAAAAACCCTGAACTATTGACTAGTGAAGCCGAGGCTTTGAAAATGATAAATGCCATGTAAAGTATCCTGGATAAAAAATCCGCTGAAGTAGTTGCGATGTAACTTCTACAAAAGCGAAACATTGCAAAAATCATCAAAACTTTTTCATAATCTCAACCAGCAGTCCGGCAATTATTTCATTCCCTTTATCAGAAGGATGTAGCCCATCAAAAGTAACATCAACTGCATCCAAAGGATATGGGTATTCGTCTGTTAAAGGATTGAATGGAATAGCTATGTAATCCGGGTATGAGTAGTTTTTGTAGGCACCCGTTTGTGGATCTTTTAAACGTTTGTATTTTACCAGGTTGCTGATTTTTAAACTGCTTTCATTATACAAATCCAGTAATTCAACCTTTTCATATTTACTGATGGTTTTGATGGCGTCGGCAAAGCCGGCAAGTGATTGCCCTGCTTTGTCTTTGTAGGAGCCCCATGCATTGTTTGTACTACCTTCCACATACACAAAATCTGCACGCTGCAATGGGGTTATAAGAATGATTTTAGCATTTTTATTCAGGCTTTTAAGCTTGTCCATAATTATCCGGTAACTGCCATAGAAAGTATGGTTACCTGTATTGTTTTCGTAATCGGTGAATTGCCCTATTGGCCGGCCCTGCCACCAATCATTGGTGCCAAGCAAAACTGAATACACAGCTGCACTTTCAAGATAAAGCTGATCAATATTGTTGGCAATTCCACCAGCAGTCCAGCCATTGTAGCCCTGGTTGCTGTACACTATATTGGGCAGTTTTTCTTCTACTATTGTCAGGTAACCTTTTGTAACACGGTTACCTGTTTCATTTAAATGATCATTTAAATAAGTAATAGAATCTCCAATAGCAACCCACTCCATTTGTTTTGGTGAACAACTGTAAATCAGCACAACAACAGCAAATAGTAACCAGTAGCTTTTCATTTTATTTTGCATTGCTTTTAAAACTGTTTATCATTAATTTCTCCATCAAAAATTCCCCCGAAAATCTTTCCATATTTCCTCTTCAAAATCATCCAGCTCAATCCAGCATAAAAACATCCCCTTCAGTTAATACATCCAGTTGCACTTGTTGCAAACGAACTTTATCTCCTTTAACCGCAGGTGTTTTTCTCTTTGTCGGCAGGCGCATTCTTATTACCTGGCTTTCGCCATTCACGGTTACTTTTTTTCCCTGAATAATAATTGCAGTGGCTTCATCAATACCAATACATTGTAAAGTTGGGTAAGCTGCAAGTACGGACAGCAGGCGATTGTAGCGGCTGCGAATAATAAAATGCTGATCAATAATGGCAGTTGGTACCAGCGCAAGCCCTTCTTTAATCTCTACCATATTGTAGTTGATTTTGGTAAAAGGGCCACTACCAATACTATCACCCAATAGTTCGTTTCCGGTAATCATTTGTTGGCTCATCATGGCTGCACCGGCGCTAGTGCCGGCAATAGTTGCTCCTTTTGCAAAAGCTTTTTTAATAGCCTCGTGAATGGGCGTATGCAAAACAATATCCATAAAGCGACTTTGATCTCCTCCGGTAATAAAAACCAGTTTTGCATTGTGCAAAGAATCAAGCCATTGCTGCTTGTTAACAGTTGCTTTGGTGAAATTGAACATTACAATTGCATTGTTGCAGGCCTTCTGTATATCTTCCTTAATATAAAAAAAACTGGTATCGGGGTTGGCGCCACTCATGGGCAAAACCACTACATAATCTTTATCCCGCAGTTGCGCTGTGGCAATCATTTGCTGCATCATGGATAGGGGTCTGTCGCCACCACCAATTATAAACAAGTTGCCTTTAGCATTTTGCCCAACAGCCGTAGCCGCAGCTAGCCATATTATTGCAATCACCAACAATGTATTTTTCATGCAGTGAATATAAGGAATGAAGTATTTTAAGCGCTATTTATTCTTTACTTCATTGCCTCTTTTTTAAGGCTTTTTCTCAAAAAAACCATTTTATCAAAATGAATAACGTCACTACTTGGTTCCAACTAAAATAAAAACGTTGGATATTTAGCTGTATTCTTATTATTGCATATACAAAACTTAACCGAATGAATATTAAGCTGAAAAACAAGCGGTACCTTCTAATATTATTAACCTTCCTCTTTCAATTTACTTTAACAGCACAGAAAATTGTAAACATTGTACTGGTAGGCGACGATGGCATTACCGAGGATATAAAAAAAGCAACCTCGTTTATTGCAATAAAATATTACAGTGACAGTGTTTATGAAAGGCTTGATTATAAAATGGGTGCGCCCCTCGTGAAGCTTCGAACATACAGCGATGTGAACCTTACCCTTTTACAGGGCAGTTACCTGGAATATCATCCAACTGGAGAGTTACATATTAAAGGTCAATACAATAACAACCTTAAAGAAACAGAATGGTATTACTACGACGACAAAGGAAAAGCTACTTTAACTGAAACCTATAAAGCAGGTGAATTATTAGCCAGCAAGTTACCCGATACGAGTAAGAATAAAGATAGTATTACCTACAAAGATGAAAGAGAAGCCGAGTTTAAAGGTGGCACAAATGAATGGATAAAATACTTACAGAAGAATTTAAAAGGCGAGGTGTGTGAAAATTCTGTAAAAGGCGGCAAAGTGAGGGTACTTTTCACTGTAAATACGGATGGTAATAAGAGCAATATCTGCCTGAAAAAATCAGTAGAATTTGTATTAGATGAAGAATCGATCAGGATAATCAGGAATTCGCCAGCATGGATTCCGGCATTTCAAAATGGAAAACCTGTTAACGCCTACCGTATCCAGCCAATAACTTATGTAAAGGAATAAAGTTTTATTAAATTGAAATAAGCTTAGCACAATTCAGGTAAATCTTTTGTGTAGAAACGGATACCTTAAAGCCTGTTAATGAAACAAACCATTATTCATTACTTCATTTTCCGTAACTTAAATTTTTAACTGGCTTAATGTTAATCAATAAAAATGTTTTATAAAAAACTTCATAACAGTTCTCTTCTTTTGCTGCTAATGCTAATGCTGATTGGCTTTGTAGCCTGCGAAAAAGACTACAGTTATGAAGGTGGTATCACCATGCATTTACCGGCAGATTCCTTAATTGGCAGCATTCCTGTTAAAGATAGCGTAACCCATATTTTACCTGAATTCTCCCCCTGCGTTTTTTGCTATAACAATAACCCTTTAAAAGAATCAACCTGGAGTTTTAAAATTGATACAACCATTTTATGCGGCAGCGTAGATACTGCCATTGTACTTGGCAGCCGTGGTGCTTTTACATTTTTTGGTCCCACCTCCTGCGTAAAAGATAGCGGTATTATTTTTACCGTTTATCTTAGTCCATATCAAATAAACCGGGATACTACAAATTACGCTGTTCCAAAAGTTTCTTTTTATTATTACCACACGTTGGCCCCATTTATATTTATGAATCAGCCCACCGAAACTTTTCATTTTGTAATCACCAGTTATGTACATGCTACCCATATTGCCATAGGTACTTTTACTGGAGTAGCATACAGGCCCGATGGCAGGGCAGTAACCATCAGGGATGGAAAATTTAATGTAAAACTTAATTAATTTTTTTTTGTTTTACCCTTCAAATAGCTTGCTGCACATTATACAGTGTATTTACTGCAAGCGTTTAAAAATATAACAGTTTAAAAATATTTACTTTCAGTTTGTATTGAAAGTTCAAAAACAAACTTATATTTGTTGTACATTTTTTGAATATGAATTTAACAGAAGCCAAACATCAGTTTATTGCCAGTTGGGGTGCCTTTGGCACGCAATGGGGTATTAACAGAACGATGGCGCAGATTCATGCCCTGCTGATGGTGAGTGCAGAACCTATTACGCAAGATGATATAATGGAACAACTCAACATCAGCAGGGGTAATGTAAATATGAACATCCGGGATCTTATTACCTGGGGACTAGTGGATAGAATTTTACTTTCCGGCGAGCGTAAAGAATATTTCAGCGCCGAAAAAGATATCTGGAAAGTTGCCACGCAAATTATTAAGGAGCGAAAGAAAAGAGAGTTGGATCCTATGATGAAATTACTGGCCACACTTGAAAACATTGATGGGGATAAAAAAGATAAAGACGTAAAACAGTTTATTGACACCGTCTCTGGCATCCGCAAATTTGGTAAAAAGGCAGACCAGATGCTGGATGTAATGATAAAAGCAGATGAGAGCTGGTTTTTGACTGGAATGATGAAGATTTTTAAATAGTTAGCCTTTCTTAAACACTTATTTATACCTGGTATAAACGGCCGCATTGCGGCTTTAATTTAAAAATTAACTTTCATTATTTTCTGAAATTACAAAATATACGATTATGAAAAAGATAAAAATGTACGACTTGTTTATAAGCCTGTCGCTGATATTAGTCAGTGTAGTAGCAGGCATAGCATGGGGAATGAAAATAGCGTTGTATGGTTATTACCTAACCGGCGGCTGGCAGCTGGCAAGTATGTTGTTTCATACCCATTATAATTGCTTTACAAAAAAAGGTTCTGTAAGATATTATTATCATTGGTTAGCTGCTGTTTGTTGCTGCTGTTTAGTGCTGGCGGGCATCTTAACAGCATTTCGATTTACCTGTTTCCTGCTGTTGTTATCAGCACCCTTCATGGCTTTTTATTACACTTATATCTGCTACCAGGAAGTATTTGTAAAGATGCAACGACCGTTGGCACTTTTAAAATAACCAACTATTGATAAAATAAGAACCTATAAACTATATTATCTTAAGCCAGCTTACTTACTGGTTTATGTTTTACCTGATAAATTAATAAGACTAAAACTTCATAACAATATTAACAAATAAAAAAATAATACTTGCGGGAGGAAGTGGCTTTATTGGCCAGGCACTTTGCAATTATTTTGGAAAAGATAATCGAATAGTAATAATTGGCAGACAAATACCTGGCACTACCAATAACTCATTTGGAAAAAATAATCTATTGCCTGAGGTTTTAGTAAACACCCGATATGTGCAATGGGATGGAAAAAGCCGGGGAGAATGGATGAATGAAATAGATGGTGCAGATATGGTGATTAATCTTGCAGGTAAATCTGTAAACTGCCGCTATAGCAAAAAAAATAAAAAGGAAATATTTGATAGTCGTACCAACGCTACAAAAGTAATTGCGGAAGCAATTAAGCAGGCTATCAAACCACCTGTGCTTTGGTTAAATGCGGTTTCTGCGACAATTTATCCGAATGCAACAAACGAACCAAGAGACGAAAGTTTTACCGACTTTAAAGATGACTTTTCTGTACAAGTCTGCAAACTTTGGGAAAAAACTTTTTATGAACAACGTACACCCTTTACAAGAAAGGTTGCTTTACGTATGGCCATTACCTTAGGAAAAGGAGGAGTAATGACACCTTATTTTAACCTGTTGAAATTTGGATTAGGTGGAAGACAAGGATGTGGTACACAGATGTACAGCTGGGTGCATGTGCAGGATGTATGCAGAATGATGGAATACTTTTTTGAACATACTCAACTGGAAGGAACATTTAATTGCAGCAGCCCAAATCCAGTAAATAATGAAACATTTATGGCAACCTTAAGAAACATCACAAAAACAAAATTTGGATTACCAGCCTATAAATGGATGCTGAAAATTGGTTCAATCATTATCGGAACTGAACCAGAGCTTGTACTAAAAAGCAGGTGGGTAATCCCTGCTAAAATTACAAAAGCAGGTTTTAATTTTAAATACCCATTGCTTCAGGATGCAATAAAGGAAATTGTGGCACAAACAGATCGTTTGGAATATAAAATATGGTAATTAAAATGATCGGTTAATTAAGGTAATTTTACATTTTTAAATAATGAAACTTACATTTTCAAAAACAGATAGAATCATCCTCTTTGATGGTATTTGCAACTTTTGCAACTCCACCGTGAATATGGTTATCAGAAACGACAAAAAAAAAGTAATAAAATTCACTACCCTGCAAAGCGATACAGGCAGGGAGTTGCTGGTTCAATATGGACTACCGGTAGATAATTTAAACTCTTTTGTTTTTATTGAAAACGGTAAGGCCTACACCAAATCAACCGCAGCGCTAAGAGTATGCAAATACCTTGGTGGCCTGTGGCCGTTGTTGTATGGGTTTATCATTATCCCGGCATTTATCAGGAATGCAGTATATGATTTTATCGCCAAAAACCGGTACAAGTGGTTTGGAGTACAGCAACAATGCATGATACCGTCACCAGAAGTAAGGGCCAGGTTTTTATCTTAAAAAAAAATTGGGCACAAATTGAAACCAGCATCAGAAGCAGTTTGAGTTAAATAAATTGTGTTACCTATTGCATAATTAAAGTTGAAAAAAAGTATGCCGTAAAAGGGAGATTATTCTTTCTTTTTACTAAAAAGAAAGAATAACAGAACAAGTTCACAACGATGATGCCACAAAGAACTAATGCCGGTACCTAAAATAGCTTCTTAATAACATAAATTACTTAATAGCTATCAAAATGATAAAGAAAAAAACACTGGTACTTGGAGCTTCCCCCAACCCTGCCCGCTATAGTTACCTTGCTGTTCAACGTTTAAATGCGAATGAACATCCTGTGGTTGCACTTGGAATAAGAAAGGGCAGTATCGGCAGTACCAATATTGAAACAGAAAAAAAACTGTTCAATGATATTGATACTGTTACTTTATACCTTAACCCTACTCACCAAAAAGAATATTATTCCTACATTTTTGCACTTGCGCCTAAAAGAATACTGTTTAACCCCGGCACAGAAAATGATGAACTGGTGGAACTGGCAAACCAACAAGGCATAAAAACGCAGGAAGCCTGTACGCTCGTGCTACTAAGTACCGGTCAGTACTAAAAGGACATTTTCTACTTACATACGTGCAATAATCCGGAGTAGTAGTCGTTATCAGTTGTGATGTGGTATTGTTAAAACCAATACCGCAGTTATCCATCCAACAATAATACTATGAAACCAATCCTATCAATCCTATTGACAGTGCTGTTTACAGGCTGTTTTTTAACCAGCTTTTCCCAATCAAAAAAGTTATTGTTTAGCAGATACCCGGCCAGTATAGCTTGTACAGAAGCGCAACTGAGTAAATTATTTAGCGCAGACAAAGGGCAACAGGTTAGTTTAAAACTATCAGAAAATTTTAAACTGGAAGGTCCCGTTTCCAACAAAATATCAAAATATAATAACACACTACAGACACTCGTAATACAATTGCCTGCCTTCAACAATATGTTGCTGGCTATTTCTAAAAGATCAGCGGCTAACAATCAAAGCATTTACATTGGCCACCTGTACAACAGTGAGTCTGCTGATGGATACCAGTTGAAGCAACAGGGAGACAATACCTATCAATTTGTAAAAATTGAAACCGACAAGGTACTTCAGCCCTGCAACCAATAAATAAAACACAACAAAACATAATCCGAACAATATCCAACAACAAACCGGTTAATCCCCGGCAGAAAATATCCACCAATGAAAAAACTACTTTTACCCCTGCTTTTTGTTGCTGCTTTGCTGCAAGCTGTCAAAGTAAATAGTCAGACAACTTTTAGCAGCTATCCCTCCGCTACTGCAACCATTTTTTTAGATTTTGATGGTGAAGATGTGTACAGTCCAATTTGGAATAGAGGCGTTGCATTAAAATGCGCTCCTGCTGCTTTAAGTAACACACAAATTCAGGAAATTTACAATCGGGTTGCAGAAGATTATCGTCCCTTCAATATCAATATCACTACAGACGAATCTGTGTTTGTAGCAGCTCCGTTAAATAAAAGAATCAGGGTAATTGTTACACCTACAAGCGCATGGTTTACGGGTGTAGGCGGTATTGCTTATGTAGGTTCTTTTAACTGGGGAGACGATACACCTTGCTTTGTTTTCAGCGATAGGCTGGGCAATTCGCCTAAGATGGTGGCAGAATGTTGCTCTCACGAAAGCGGCCATACACTTGGTTTATCACACCAGTCAACGTACGATGGAAGTTGCAACCTTACAGCAACCTATAATGCCGGATTGGGTTCCGGCGAAGTATCCTGGGCACCCATTATGGGCAACAGCTATACCCGAAATATGAGTGGATGGAACAATGGTCCTACACCTTATGGCTGCAGCAAAATACAGGATAACCTTTCTATTATTACCACTCAAAATAGTTTTACCTACAGGGCTGATGACTTTGGGGATGACATCAACAATGATCCAACCGTTATCACTTCTTCATTAATAAATATTGATGGACTTATTAGTTCTACCAATGATAAAGATGCTTTTAAATTCACGCTTGCCAGGAATGAAAATTTCCTTTTGATAGTAACACCGTTTAGTGTAAGTAAAAGCAGTGAAGGCGCCAACCTCGATGTAAGATTATCATTGTACGATGACAATAAAACATTGCTTCGCACTTATGATCCATCTAATACTATGGCGGTTGCGGTTGATACCGTTTTAAATGCAGGCACCTATTATATGGTGGTAGATGGTGCCGGAAATAGTAATACCAGCAGTTACGGCAGCCTTGGTTCTTATAAAATAGCCGGTTTAATGGGCGTATTGTCTTCATGTAAAGTTCAGCTATCGGGCATTTCCGAAAAAAATAACCACCGCCTGCAATGGGGTGTAGTATGCAACGAACAAGTAAAATCTACTGCTATTCAAACATCTGCTGATGGCATCCATTACAATACAATCCATTCTGTGAGTGGCACTACGCACAATTTTGCCTACGTTCCGTTTGCAACAAACGATTTATATTATCGGCTAAAAACTACTACAATATCTGACCAAACAGCCTTTTCCAATACCATATTTTTAAAGAAAACTGGCAAAGCAACCAGCAATTTTAAAGTATCAACTTTTGTACAACAGCATATAATTGTAAATGCTGCTACAAATTTTCAATACCTATTAAGCGATGCAAATGGCAATAAACTTATGATAGGCGCTGGAAATGCAGGAATTAGTAACATCAATGTGGGCCTATATCCCAGCGGAATGTATATACTGCAACTGATAAGCAGTAATGGAGGTAACGGATTAAAGCAAACTGAAAGGATTTTTAAAAACTAAAGAAGGATACCTTGATAATTAAAAAAAGTGCAGCAATTATGTTGCACTTTTTTATTTCAATCAGCTTGTATTAAGATGTTTAGAGCATCATTTTAAAACAGGCCTTCACTTAACCTGTTTATTAATTTTTCATTAACCTGCTCATTCGGTTACACCTTACTGTTGGTGGTATTGCATTTCTTAGTAACTTTAGAAAACCTCATTTTTATGTTATGGAGAAAATTTAATGGCGATCCCATTCAACTACCTATCAAAGAAGCGGTAGAACAAACCATCAAAAGGGAAGCCGAGGCAGGCAACCATCTAAAAGTTTGCATTGGCACAGACAGCCAGGTAAAAGGCCGGGATACAGAATTCGCCACCGTTATTGTTTTTTTAAGAGAAGGTCGTGGTGGCTTTATGTTCATCCACAATGAAAAAACTTTAATAAAATACAGCATCAAAGAAAGGATGCTGGTAGAAGTAGCCAAAAGCATTGAAATTGCCTACGAACTCTGCTACCTGTTTACAAAATACAATGTAGATATGGAAGTACATGCAGACATCAACACCAACCCACAATTTAAAAGCAACGAGGCATTAAGGGAAGCAATGGGTTATATCCTTGGGATGGGTTTTGCATTTAAAGCTAAGCCAGAAGCCTTTGCCAGCAGCAGTTGTGCCAATAAAGTGGTTAACTGATTGGATATTTTTCTGTAACCTTTTTTCGTACTTGAAAAAGTACGAAACTGTTAACTGACTCCGCTATTGCTGCTTTTCATTTATTTCTTCTATCAGCGAAAGTATTTTATCACGACCCATTTTTTTGGTAGCACTTGTTACAAAATGTTGTGGAATAAACTGCCAGCTTTGCCGTAGTTTTTCAATAAATAATTTTACATTTTTTGCCACGACAGCCTGTTTCTCTTTATCCGCTTTGGTAAATACAAGGGTAATGGGCAAGCCCCAGTTATCCAGTTGACTCAAAAAATCAAGGTCAATTTGTTGTGGCGTATGCCGGGCATCCAACAATACAAAAATCATTTTAAGGTTGGTTCTTTTACGCAGGTAACCCTCAATCATTTGCTCCCAACGGCGACGGCTGCGGATACTAACTTTAGCAAAACCATAGCCCGGTAAATCCACCAGATACCATCTGGTAACCGGCTGTATTACTTTACTGCTGGTAGCAGTATTTTCCTTTGCTCCAAATATTTCAAAATGATTAATCAGTTGAGTTTTACCCGGTGTGCCGGAGGTTTTAGCCAGCTTGTCGTTATTACAAAGCATATTGATAAGGGATGATTTACCAACATTGCTTCTGCCAATAAACGCAAATTCATTAATGTCCGGCGGCGGGCAGTTGTCTACAGAAGGGCTGCTGATGATGTATTTTGCAAATTTTATAAGCATGGCGGCAAAGATAGTTTGTGATTTATGATTTATGATGTTTGATTTGTGATCTATGATTTTTCATCTATGATTTATAAACAACTATGAAAGTATTAAACCCCTCAAATAACTCCCCTTTAGGGGATGGGGGTAAACAGCTTTGATAAAATTAAACACCCCAAATAACTCCCCACTAGCCACCGGGGATAGGGGGCAAGATTTATGATTTATAATGTTTGATTTGTGATGTATGGTTTTTCATCTATGATTTATAAACAACTATGGAAGTATTAAACCCCTCAAATAACTCCCCTTTAGGGGATGGGGGTAAACAGTTTTGATAAAATTAAACACCCTTCAAATAACTCCCCACTAGCCACCGGGGATAGGGGGCAAGATTTATGATGTTTGATTTGTGATGTATGATTTATGATCTATGATTTATGATGTATGATTTATGATCTATGATTTATAAACAACTATGAAAGTATTAAACCCTTCAAATAACTCCCCTTCAGGGGATGGGGGCAAACAGCTTTGATAAAATTAAACACCCCAAATAACTCCCCACTAGCCACCGGGATAGGGGGCAAGATTTATGATGTTTGATTTGTGGTGTATGATTTATGATCTATGATTTATGAACAACTATGAAAGTATTAAACCCCTCAAATAACTCCCCTTCAGGGGATGGGGGTAAACAACTATGAAAGTATTAAACCCCTCAAATAACTCCCCTTTAGGGGATGGGGCTAAATGTTTGATTCGTCAATGTTGAATGGTCAATATTGAACTGTGCACCTTCATCAACTCCATCAACTTATTAACTTTTCAACCTTATCACTGTTCAACCCTTCAACAAACTTAAACCACATTAAACAACCTCAAACCATCTCCAACCTCTTCCTTCCTCCAAACTTTTCATCCTCTTTAACGTTTTAAGCTCAGCAACTTTCATAAACCCTTTATCTTTGCAAGCGATGGTAAAATACGATCATGATTCAGTGATGCCGGAAGAAGGCTCTCATTTATCTAAGAAAGAACAGGTAGCAGGTATGTTTGATTCCATAGCTTACCGCTACGATTTTTTAAACCGTTTTTTAAGCGCTGGTATTGATATTACCTGGAGAAAAAATGCGTTAAAAGAATTGAAAAAACTGGATCCCAAAAAAATACTGGATGTAGCAACCGGCACAGCTGATGTGGCAATAATGGCGACTAACAGTTTACATCCTGAAAAAATAATTGGCATCGATATTAGTGATGGCATGTTGGATTTTGGCAGAAAAAAAATAAAAAAACTTAATCTGGGCAAGGTTATTGAATTGGTGAATGGCGATAGTGAAACAATAAACTTTGCTGACAACTCGTTTGATGCAGTTACCGTAGCTTTTGGTGTTAGAAATTTTCAAAACCTCGAAAAAGGTTTGGGAGAAATAAAAAGAGTATTGAGGCCCGGTGGGAAACTGGTGGTTTTAGAATTTAGCAAACCAAAATCTATTGGTATAAAACAGTTGTACAATGTGTATATGAAAGTAGTGGCGCCGGGTATGGGCAAATTGTTTTCTAAAAACCGCAACGCATATAAATATTTAGACGAATCAATTAAAAAATTCCCCGAAGGAAAAAATTTTACTATCATTTTAGATAACCTCGGTTATCGAAATACTTATTGTAAACCCCAGAGTTTAGGAATATGCAGCATCTATTGCGGAGAAAAATAAATTATTGTATAGCAGCATTTTTGTTGTCACCAGTTTTTGTGGCAGCACAATTGCGTAACACTATCAACATGCCCGATCATGATGACAAATTATATCATTTCGGCATTAACCTCGGTTTAAATAAATCACATTTTAGTTTTACCCATCACCCGCAGTTTTTAAACGGTGCAATAAACGGTGACAGTGTAATGGTGATAGAAAGTGTTAACAGTACCGGATTAAATTTAGCCTGGCTGGTAAACCTAAACCTTAGCCCGCATTTCGATATAAGAACCTATCCTCTTAACCTTACTTTTACTGAAAAGGCTTTTGAATACAACCTTAACTACCCGGATGTTCCGTTAGGTGAAACAAAAATTACCCTTAAAAAAGTGCAATCGATTATGTTGAGTTTTCCTGTTTTATTGAAATTCAGCAGCGACCGTATCAACAATCTTAAAGTGTACACCATTGCCGGTGGTAAAATAGATTATGACCTTGCCTCTACCGCCAATAAAAAAAATGCAGATGATCTCATCAAACTAAAAAGTCTTGACTACAGTGTTGAAGCTGGCATTGGCTTTCATATTTACTTCCCCTATTTTGTTTTATCACCCGAGCTTAAAGTAAGCTGGGGTATGACAAACCTGCACAGCCGCAATCCCAATTTAAAATTCTCCAGTAATATCGACCAGATTAAATCCAGAATGATATCGTTTTCTTTAACGGTGGAATAGTGAATGGTCAATGGTCAATTTATCTCAGTCACCAAAGAGAATTTTTACCCGGTAATTGTTTGTCAAGTAAACATCGTTGTAAAGATGATTTTGTTATCAAAGCTTTTCAATAAAATACTTTGATAATATCACTTGTACTCTTAGTGCTCTATTGAACTAACAAATCGACCAATTTTTTCAGCACTAAGTTATCAATCAACAAATTGATTAATTAAGGAATTAAACCATCCAACAAAAATCCAATCAATTAACCGAACTTTAGTTTACCTAAAACACTAAACATGAAGTTCATCTCACTCTCCATCTTTGCAGCTATCCTGTTGTTCAGTTGCCAAAACAAAGAAGAATACGATACTATTATCCGCAACGGAATGATCTACGATGGCAATGGCGGCAATCCATTTAAAGCAGATATTGGTATTAATGGAGATACCATCAGAACGATAGGAAATCTGTCTGCAAGTGTTGGCAAAAATGAAATAGATGCTTCAGGGCTAGCAGTGGCGCCGGGTTTCATCAATATGCTCAGCTGGGCAAATGAAACATTGATAGAAGATGGGAAATCTGAAAGTGACATCCGCCAGGGTGTAACGTTAGAGGTAATGGGCGAAGGCGAAAGTATGGGTCCATTAAATAGCAATATGAAAGCCGCTATGCAAAATAGCCAGGGTGATATAAAATATAAAGTAGATTGGAATACATTGGGCGAATATCTTACCTATATGGAAAAAAAAGGGGTGAGTTGCAATGTGGCTTCTTTCGTCGGTGCCACTACCATTCGCAGCAATATCATTGGAGAAGATAACAAAGCGCCCACCACAAGTCAATTAGACTCTATGAAAATGCTGGTGCGGCAGGCAATGGAAGAAGGTGCTTTAGGTGTGGGTTCTTCGCTAATTTACCCACCTGCATTTTTTGCTAAAACAGATGAACTGATTGCCTTATGCAAAGAGGCTTCAAAGTATGGCGGTGGCTATATTTCGCACATGCGCAGCGAAGGAAATAACCTATACCAGGCAGTGGAAGAACTAATAAAAATTGCCAAAGAAGCCAAAGTGCACGGCGAAATATATCATCTTAAAGCAGCAGGTAAAGACAACTGGGGCAAGATGGATAGTGTAATAAACAGAATTGAAAGAGCAAGAAAAGAAGGCATTGATATTGCCGCCAATATGTACACCTACACAGCAGGCGGTACGGGCCTTACAGCCAGTATGCCGCCAGCTTTGCAGGATGGTGGTTTTGGTAAATTGCGGGAGCGGCTGCAGGATTCTGCTATACGCCAACAAACCATTAAAGACATGAAGAGTAACCCCAGCAACTGGGAAAATTTATATTTTGGTGCAGGCTCGGCAGACAAACTTATTTTGGTTGGCTTTACCAAAGACAGTCTTAAAAAATTTACCGGAAAAACATTGGCTGAAGTAGCAATAATCCGTGGCAAATCGCCGGAAGAAACTGCTATGGATTTGATTGTTGAAGATAGCTCCCGTGTTGGCACCATCTATTTTTTAATGGATGAAAACAATATAAAAAAACAAGTGGCATTACCTTGGGTAAGTTTCGGCAGTGATGAAGGATCCTATGCTCCGTCGGGTGTTTTTCTTAAATCAAATCCGCATCCCCGTGCCTATGGAAATTTTGCCAGGGTGCTGGGTAAATATTGCCGGGAAGAAAAATTAATCACCTTGCAGGATGCAGTTCGCAAGCTTAGCAAATTAGCAGCTGATAAACTTAATATAAAAAAACGAGGCGAATTACAGGCTGGCAACTATGCAGATATTGTAATTTTTGATCGGGCTAAAATAGCTGACCATGCTACGTTTGAGAAGCCTCAGCAATTTGCTTCCGGCGTGGTGGATGTATTTGTAAATGGTACACAGGTACTACAAGACGGTAAACATACGGGAGCAAAACCAGGCAGGTTTGTGAAAGGGCCGGGATGGAAGGAGCGGTGATAAGAAGTTGAAGGTAGTTGAAGGGGTGATGAAGTTGAAGGGTTGAATATAGTTGAAAGGTTGATGTAGTTGAAAATGGTTGAAGGTAATTGAAGGGTTATGGCAGTTGAAGGGGTGATGAAGTTGAAAATGGTTGAAGGTTGTTGAAGGGTTGAAGGTTGTTGAAGGGTTGAATTTAGTTGAAGGGTTGATGAAGTTGAAAGGTTGAATGTTGTTGAAGGTTTGAATATAGTTGAAAGGTTGATGTAGTTGAAAGGTTTAAGGTAGTTGAAGGGTTGAATTTAGTTGAAAGGTTGAATATAGTTGACGGGTTGATGAAGTTGAATATGGTTGAAGGTTGTTGAAGGGTTGAAAAAGGTAGCGGGAATTATTGATAAGCAAATACAGAAAAATAAATATGGAAATACAAATTCGCAAGGCAGTTAAAGAAGATTGTCCACGTATGATGGAACTGATAAAAGAATTAGCAGTATATGAAAAAGCGCCTGATGCTGTAACAGTTTCTTTAGATCATTTTACAGAAAGTGGTTTTGGTGAGAATCCGGTTTGGTGGGCCTATGTTGCAGAATTACCCAGCCCATCTGGACAGGGTTTTGAAGTCCATGCTTTTGCTTTATACTACATTCGTTACTCCACCTGGAAAGGCCAGCGCATGTACCTGGAAGATTTAATAGTAACAGAAAAAATGAGAGGTCAAGGTATTGGCAAAATATTATTGGATAAATTAATTGAAGTAGCCAGCGACAAAAAGTACAGCGGTATTATGTGGCAGGTATTAGACTGGAACGAACCAGCCATCAACTTTTATAAAAAATTCAATGGGGTGCAATTCGATGGTGAGTGGATTAACTGTAGTATTGAATTGTGATGAAGTAATTTTCAAAAAACAGATTAACAACTTTAATAAATAGTCAGATTTTATTGGCTGGTAATATTATTGTTGTTTTCTAAAAGGCTCTTTAAAACAAAGAGCCTTTTTTATTATCCGAATATCAATCCCCACAAAAAAGGTTTTTGAATTTACACTTCACTTACTTTTGCAACATTAAAGTTTAACATCTAAAACGAATTTATATGGCAGAAAAAATAACCATGAGCAGCAATGGCACATTGAATGTACCCAATCATCCAATCATTCCATTTATTGAAGGCGATGGCATTGGTCCCGATATCTGGAACGCAAGTGTACGTGTATTTGATGCGGCAGTGAAAAAGGCATATAATGGCGAAAAAAAGATTGAATGGATGGAGGTACTGGCTGGTGAAAAAGCTTTCAAAGCTACAGGCAGTTGGATGCCGGATGCTACAATGGATGCCTTTAAAGAATATTTGCTGAGCATCAAGGGACCGCTTACAACTCCTGTTGGTGGCGGCATACGGAGTTTAAATGTTGCATTGAGGCAAGAGCTTGATTTGTATGTTTGCCTTCGTCCCGTAAAATATTTTGAAGGCACGCCCTCCCCCATGTGGCAGCCGGAAAAAGTTAATATGGTCATCTTCAGGGAAAATACAGAAGATATTTATGCAGGCATTGAATTTATGACCGGCACTCCGGAAGCAAAAAAGTTGCTGGATTTTTTAGTGAACGAAATGGGTGTAAAAAATATCCGCTTTCCGGAAACATCGTCTTTTGGTATAAAGCCGGTGAGCAAAGAAGGCAGTGAAAGACTGATACGTTCTGCCATTGAACATGCCATTGCTCATAAGTTGCCTTCTCTTACGATTGTGCACAAAGGCAATATCATGAAATATACAGAAGGTGCTTTTAAAAACTGGGGCTACGAGTTGGCAGAAAGAGAATTTGGCGGTTATGTATATACCTGGAACCAATGGGAAAGAACCAAAAAAGAAAGTGGCGAAGCAGTGGCCAATGAAGAAATGAAAATATCGGCCATCGGCGGAAAAGTAATTATTAAAGACGCCATTGCCGATAACTTTTTACAACAAGCTTTATTGGCTCCGCAAGATTATGCTGCCATTGCAACCCTCAACCTAAACGGCGATTATATCAGTGATGCATTGGCTGCACAGGTAGGCGGTATTGGTATTGCACCCGGCGCCAATATTAATTATTTAACTGGTCATGCTGTATTTGAAGCAACGCATGGCACGGCTCCAAGGTTTGCCAACACCAACACCATGAACCCCTGCTCCGTAATTTTGAGCGGCGTAATGATGCTGGAATATATGGGTTGGAGAGATGCCGCTGATTTAATTACCAACGCTGTAGGTAAAACCATCCGCAACAAAACAGTTACCATCGACTTCTATAACCTGATGAAAGAGGCAACCCTTTTAAAGACGAGTGAGTTTGCAGTTGAGTTGATTAAGAATTTATAATGTGTATTTTGTAAATTTGTATTTATAAAAGGGAAAATTCTATGGATAATATACTTACTCCTTTATTGGAATCCACCAAACTACAGGAACATTTTGTAACACTAAGGGAGTATATAAAAGAAGAGCTGCAAAAAAGAAAAGATTTTTATGATTTTGTAACAGAAGATATGAAGGCCGAATTCATCAATGGCGAAGTGGTGGTACATTCGCCTGTTGCTAACGAACATGAAAGTGTTTCCAGCGAATTATATACACTTTTAAATATTCATGTTTCTTTAAATAATCTGGGCAGGGTAACGCATGAAAAACTGATGATAAGCCTTACCCGTAACGATTATGAACCCGACATTTGTTTTTTTAAAAAAGAAAAAGCTGCGAAATTTAAAGAAGGACAAAAAATATTTCCAGCACCGGATATGGTGGTAGAAGTATTAAGCAGAAGTACAGAGAAAAACGACCGGGGCATTAAATTCAGCGATTATGCTTTGCATGGCATAAAAGAATATTGGATTATAGACCCAAGGCAAAAAAACATTGAAAAATACCTGCTTAAGAATAAGGCTTACCAGTTAGACGAGAAAATACACAATGGCAATATTGTAACCAGCACAATCATAAAAGGTTTTTCAATTCCTGCCAAGGCATTGTTTAATAAAAAAGCCTTCCTGGAAACACTCAGTAAATTATCAAACAATCAATAGCAATCAATGACAAAAATTAAAGTAGCAAACCCCGTTGTAGAATTAGACGGCGATGAAATGACAAGGATCATCTGGAAATTTATTAAAGACAAACTGATTGTTCCTTACCTTGACCTCGATATTAAATACTACGATTTGGGAATGGAATACCGGGACGAAACCAACGACCAGGTAACCATTGATGCAGCCAATGCCATCAAAGAATTTGGTGTAGGTATTAAATGCGCCACCATTACGCCGGATGAGGCAAGGGTAAAAGAATTTAATCTGAAGCAAATGTGGAAGAGCCCCAACGGCACTATCCGCAATATATTGGATGGCACAGTTTTCCGGGAGCCGATTGTAATGCAGAATGTACCAAGACTGGTGACCAACTGGACGGCACCCATCATTGTTGGCCGTCATGCTTTTGGCGATCAGTACAGGGCAACAGATGCGGTAATAAAAGGGAAAGGTAAATTAACAATGACTTTTACACCGGAGGATGGAAGTGCAGCACAGGTTTTTGAAGTATATAATTATAAAGGTGATGGTGTAGCACTTTGTATGTATAATATTGACGAAAGTATTTATGGTTTTGCAAGAAGCTGTTTCAATATGTCACTAACCAAAAAATGGCCGCTGTATCTTTCTACAAAAAACACCATTCTTAAAAAATACGATGGTCGTTTTAAAGATATTTTTGAAGAAGTGTACCAGGGCGAATTTAAAGCCTTGTATGATGCTGCTGGAATTATTTATGAACATCGCCTGATTGATGACATGGTTGCCAGTGCTTTAAAATGGAATGGTAATTTTGTATGGGCTTGTAAAAATTATGATGGTGATGTACAAAGCGACACCGTAGCACAAGGCTTTGGCAGCTTAGGTTTAATGACATCGGTGTTAGTAACACCCGATGGCAAAACACTGGAAGCAGAAGCTGCACATGGCACAGTTACCCGCCACTACAGGGATCATCAAAAAGGTAAACCAACTTCTACCAATCCAATTGCCTCTATTTTTGCATGGACAAGAGGTTTGGAATTCCGTGGTAAATTGGATGGCAACCAGCCGCTGATTGATTTTTGCCAGGCATTAGAAGCCGTTTGTATTGAAACGGTAGAAAGTGGTAAAATGACAAAAGATCTGGCAGTTTGTATTCATGGAAACAAAGTAAATCATGGGGAACATTATTTGTATACAGAGGAATTTCTGGATGCCATTGATGAGAATTTGAAAAAGAAAGTAGCAATGTAATTTTATAGCAAAGCATTTTAAAGGGCAGCAGTTTTGTTGCCCTTTTTTATTTGTAAAAAATACTAAAAGTTTGTGCTTACATGCTCAAAAAATATTGGCAGAAACTTCGCTTAAAAACATAAAAAAACGCTTCAAAAAATGGAGCGTTTTTTTATTGTCAGAACATTTAAATCACCTTATCAATTACAAAATAAGGATCAATAATAAAATGATAACAATGATGGCACCTATAGAAAGATAAATACCATTTGTGCTTCTAAGGTTATTTGCATCCTTGTTCATTTCTTTCAACTCCTTCTTAAGCGCTTTTCTGTCAGCGGATGTAAGCTGGGTTTTATCCATATTCTGAATTTCTGCAACACGGTTTGTAATAGCAGTATACATTCGTACATCTGCAGTACTATCTGTTAACCCTTTACTTACTGTTGATGCCATAGTTGTTGCAGGTACTGTAATAACCATAATCATTAATACAGCGATCGTTTTAAAATAGTTTCTGAAGTTCATAATCTAAATTTTAGTGGTTTAAAAAAAATATATAAAAAATAATATTTACTGAAGTTGAAATTTTACAGGCAGAGTAAACCTTGTTTTTACATTTTTACCCTTTATGCGGCCTGCACTCCATTTAGGCATTTTATCAAAAACTCTTAGAGCTTCCTGCTCTAAACCATAACCAATAACCGGACTGGTAACAACCGGGGAATATAATTTACCATTTTCATCTACAGCAAAATTTATTTTTACGGTTCCATCAACTCCATTATCGCTGGCCTCTGCCGGGTATTGAATATTGTCGTCATAAAAACGTCCCAAAGCTTTTTCTCCACCGGGATAACCTGGTAAAACTTCTGTATTTTTATAATACCCTTCATTATCTACGCTCATATCGCCAGAAACATTGTTGGCCATCACTATACTCACTTTACCCTTTTTCCCTTTCTTTGCAGGATCAGGCATTACTTTTTGCATTTTCCCCATCGAACTGTCGCTTGGCGTCATTGCAGCTGTATTTGTAGTTGCAGTTGCAGTTGTATCAACATACGTCGACATGGTTCCGGCGCCATCGTTAGTCATCATAGAACTGTCTTTTGCCATCATTGAATAGTCGTCGGAATTGGTGTCTTTTGATGCACAACCAACACCAAATGCCGCTGCAATCATTCCTGCAAAAAGGAGATGTTTTTTCATAATTTTCTATTTATAGTTTATACTCTAACAATTCAAAATATATGCCGTTAAAACAACTGCCTATTTACTGAATTTTTATACGCTTATATAGAAAATTCATTTAAAATGTTTGATTTATAAGAAAACGTTGGGGAATAAATGCCACATAATATTTCCTTTCTCAAAAATGATCTTACAACAGTAATAGTATCTTTGCAACATGTCCCAAACCGAAGTAACAGTAAGGGCTGGTATTTAATTATGAGGTCAAAAGGAAAAGTTTTAGTTGCAATGAGTGGCGGTATTGATAGTACTGTAGCCGCTTTAATGCTGCATAAAGAAGGATATGAAGTAATTGGCATTACCATGAAAACCTGGGATTATGCCACTAGTGTGGGTGTTACAGGAAAAAAAGAAACCGGTTGCTGCAATCTCGATAGTTTCAACGATGCCCGACAAGCCGCCGTTCAGCATGGTTTTCCGCATTTCATTTTAGACATTAGGGACGAGTTTGGCGATTTTGTAATTGATAATTTTATTGAAGAATACATAGCAGGCCGCACCCCCAATCCTTGTGTAATGTGCAATACCCATATTAAATGGCGTGCTTTACTTAAAAGAGCCGATGCACTTGGTTGCGATTTTATTGCAACCGGGCATTATGCACAAATACATCAACACAGCAATGGCAGATATTTTATCCGCAAAGGGATCGACGAAACCAAAGATCAAAGCTATGTGCTGTGGGGTTTGCAACAGGATTTGTTGAGCCGCACCTTGCTGCCACTCGGTACTTACCGTAAAACAGCCATTCGCCAGATGGCACATGACTTTGGCTATCCTGAACTGGCTAAAAAGAATGAGAGTTACGAAATTTGTTTTGTGCCGGATAACGACTACCGTGGCTTTTTAAAACGCAATGTAGCAGGACTGGAAGAAAAAGTGGCAGGCGGTCACTTTGTTGATAAAACAGGTAAAATAATCGGCACACATAAAGGTTATCCGTTTTATACAATCGGTCAAAGAAAGGGTCTTGAAATTGCATTGGGGAAACCTGCGTTTGTTACCCATATTGATCCCTCCACCAACACAGTTATGCTGGGGGAAGAAGAAGATTTAAAGGGCAGCGAAATGACGGTGGGCAGAATGAACTGGATAAAATATGAAGGAATTACCGAGGGGATAGAAATGCTTACTAAAATACGCTACAAAGATAAAGGTGCGCTCAGCAACCTGTATACATACGAAAATGGTATAAAAGTTCGTTTTTACGAAAATGTAAAAGGTATTGCTCCGGGACAAAGCGCTGTATTTTATGAAGGAGATGATGTGGTGGGTGGTGGAATAATTCAACGAAGTGAGCAGCTTTTTACGTAAAAACAAAGTCTAAAACGTAATCAACTATTGATATGATAAAGAAAATTGCATGGGCAGTGGGGTTGTTTTGTTGTGTGTTGGTTTCCTGTAAAAAAGAAACTGAAACATTGCAAATGACTGCTATCAGTGAATATGCACCATTAGTAACGGGCAAATACATTACCTACCAGTTAGATTCGTTCCGATATCTGCCATTCTCCAATCAAAGTATTATTATAAGTTTTCAGGTAAAATACCAGGTTGATTCTATGATAACCGATAACATCGGCAGACCTGCTTTTAGAATTCTGCGGTATATCCGCAAAAATCCAACGGATGCCTGGCAGCATGACAATACTTTTATGGCCATCAATACAGGAACCTCCTTTGAGTTTGTTGAAAATAATTTCCGGTTTATTAAATTGAAGCAACCTTTCCGGGATACGTACACATGGAAGGGTAATAGTTATATCAATACCAATTCCGGTTTTTCTGAAGTACGCTACCTCGATGACTGGGATTATGAATATGACAGTGTAAATGCTCCTTTAAAGTTAGGAACAATTTCTTTAGACAGTACAGTTAAGGTGAATCAAAGAGATGATATAATCGGATTTCCCAATGACCCCAGTGTTTTTAGTGAAATAAATTTTGGAGTAGAATATTATGCCAAAGGTATTGGCCTTGTTTACAGAAGATTTTTTCATTCAGAATACCAACCACCTACAACAAGCGGTGGCAGTGGCTATTACACCAATGATTCAAAAGGAGTTACGCTTACACTGATTGACCATAATTAAATGGTAAGCCTTTTGTTCTTTTCTAAAATAACAGTTAACCTTTTTTATGAAAAAAAGTTTTTGGCTCTTTATCATAATTACAATTGGTTTTACTGTTAAAGGATACAGTCAGTTTTCACGGTACATAATTCAGCTAAAAGATAAAACCGGCTCATCTTTTTCTACCAGCAATCCATCTTTATTTCTTTCTCAAAGGGCAATCAACCGAAGAGTTAAATACAACATACCGGTTACAGAAACTGATCTTCCTGTCAACTTAACCTATATCCAATCGATACTCGGCGTTGGAAATGTTACCATTTTAAATGTAAGTAAATGGTTCAACCAGGTATGTATTCTTACAACCGATGCTACTGCAATTACCAGAATAAACGCATTACCGTTTGTACAAAATGCCTCTCCCATAGCAGCCCGTATGGCTAATTTTATTAAGCCGGTAAATAAATTATTGGATCCCGGCAATATTCCAGCGACAACTCCTTTAGCTGCAAGACCGCAAAGCCCCACAGACGTTTATAATTACGGACTAGCTTATCCACAGCTTCATCTGCACAATGGTGAATTTTTACACAACCATGGTTTTAGAGGAGAAGGCATGCAACTGGCAATAATGGATGCTGGCTTTTTAAATTATCTTACCCTGCCAACATTTGACAGTGTAAGAAAAAATAACCAGGTATTGGGTACATGGGATTTTGTAGCTAATAAAACAAGTGTGAATGAAGAACATCCGCATGGCATGAATTGCTTTAGTACCATTGCGGCAAATATACCCGGTACTTTTATTGGCACTGCCCCTAAAGCTTCTTTTTATTTATTTCGTACAGAAGACATTACTAGTGAATACCCGGTGGAGGAACAAAACTTTACCGTGGCTGCTGAGAGGGCAGATAGTCTAGGTGTTGATGTACTGTCAGTTTCATTGGGCTATAATATTTTTGATAACAGCCTTTTTAACTATACGTATGCAGATATGAATGGTCAAAAAACATTGATTGCAAGGGCTGTAGATATGGCTGCGCAAAAAGGTATGGCAGTGATTGTAGCAGCAGGCAACGAAGGTAATAATGCCTGGCGCTATTTGGTTACACCCGCCGATGCCGATAGTGCATTAACAGTAGGTGCTGTAAATGCAAACAGGCAAATAGCAGGCTTTAGTAGTTATGGCCCAAGTAGCGATGGTCAAATAAAACCTGATGTTGCTGCAGTAGGTGCAGGCGCAATAATTGCCAGCAATACTACCGGACTTCCCATCAGCAGCAACGGCACTTCATTTGCATGCCCAATTATGGCTGGTATAACCACTAATTTATGGCAGGCTTTTCCTGAAGTAAATAATATGGTTATCATTGATGTACTTCGTAAATCTGCCGACCATACCAATACGCCCGATAACAGAACTGGCTATGGAATACCTGATGTAAAGAAAGCCTTTGTTCTACTTCAAAAAAAATTATACACACAGCAAATTGAAATTGACAATAATTGCAAAACTGTTTTAAAATGGAGTGTAAAAACAGCTGCGGATATGCAATGTGTGGTTGAAAGAAAATTGCCAACAGAAACTAATTACAGTGTTATAGACTCACAAGCCATTACTACCAGTTTTGTAAAAAATGATTTCATTTACCTGGACGATCTTTCTTCAATTTCACCTGGAACAACCATTCAGTACCGCATAAAAATGAACATAGCTGCAGACACCAGTTTTTACCTGGACTCTGCAACAGTACTCTATCAAAAATCATGTGTGGTGATGTCGGAAAATATTGTTTTTGGTCCAAACCCGGTAACAAATAATCTCTCCGTAATAATTAATCGCAACAGCCCGGTGAATGTCTCACTTATCATGCACAGCAGCATTGGACAATTGGTTTACCGCTCAAACAACCAGCCGCTAAACGGCGAACAAACATTTACCATACCCATGCAACAAATGAGCAAGGGTGTATATTATCTTACTGTGATAATTGATGGGAAAAAAGTTATTACTAAAAAGATTATCAGGATTTAAATTATAGGATCAGGTAAATCCTTCGCAAGGTCACTGCCGGCCTCATAAAAAAGGCCCGTCCGAATGGCAGGCCGGGCGGACGTTAAGAAAATTTGAACGACTGGCGTTAAAAATGAAATGAATGTTACCAATGTTCGGCTTTACTATTTGCCCGTAAGTCGTACTTATGCCTGTGTATATTCCACTGTTGTGACTAATTTCATCTTAGCCAGACATTCAAATTTTTAGCCTTTTTTATGCAGCCCCGTCCAAATGGCTGGCCGGGCGGGCTTGATTTTCTTTGTTACCTTTTTTGCATCAACCTGTCCCGAAAAATCGGGAGGCAAAAAAGTAAATAGAGTCTACCCGAGTAGCGACAAGCCTTTGCCAACTAACTATCTAATCCTATTAAATAATGTATTTTCTGATAGGCAAGCAGAGATCCTTAGACTAAGAAAACAAGCCTATTTTACCTGCCTTCAATTTATCAGCCAGTATTGCATATCTGTTATCTTTGCAGCATGACTTCTCAATCTTTTACATACAACAAGGGCAAGGTTATCCAGGCTTTGCGATATCATTTTATTACAAGAAGGGAAATTAAGCTGATGCTGATATTGGTAAATGTGTTTGCTATTTTATCTGCCGCATTATTGTTTTTTAAAAAAGTTTCGCCGCTTGCATTTTTAATAAGTGCTGTTTTATGGTTTGGCATGATGGTTTCCTGTTGGTTTTTATTACCCTTTATTATCTATAGAAAGTCTGCAACTTTTAAAGATGAATTTATAGCAACACTGGGAAATAATTCCTTTATAATTGAAAACGACAGGGGCAGCAGAAGCTGGGAGTGGTCTGCATTCAGCGCTTTAATGGAGAGCCCGCATTTCTTTCATTTGTATTTTGACAGCAGGTCTTTTTTTATCGTACCCAAAGACGCATTTGCAAGTGAGGATGTTAGTGCTGCCAGGAAAATTTTAACAACTAAAATAAAATGATAAGGAAGCAATAATTATTTACTTGGTTTTTTTGAATAGCAGTTGGCTAAACCAATTTTTTCTCCATTATATGATGCTTGATATTTACCTCAGTAAATGCATCACCCTTAACCTTGTAACCATATTTTTCATAAAATCCGATGGCCGTATCACGTGCGTGCATCGATAAAGTTTTGTACCCTTTATCCCTTGCAATATTCTCTGCAAACGACATCATAGATTCACCAATACCCATCCCCTGCTTATTTTTTTGTACAGCCATTTGTCTTAAACGGGTGCAGCTGTTATCCATTTTAGTAAGTATACAACAACCTATTATTTCATCTTCATCAAAGGCACCAATCAATATATCATTTTTTTCATTTTGCAGTTCTTCATTACTAAATGTAAGGCCCTGTGGCTTTCGCATAATTTCAAAACGAAGTTTTACCATTTGATCGTACTCTTTACTTCCATGATATAGTTGTTTTAAAGCCATAACGCAATATAATAAAAATCTTTTGGTTATTGATGGAGGTTACAGCAATGCATTTAACAAAAAAGGAGCCACTGGTGGCTCTCTTTTAAGTTGATATAAAAGATGGTTTATTGCTTTACCACTTTTATGCTTTCCGATTTTCCGTTACTGGTAATTGTTAACAGGTAAGTGCCGGAAGGTATTGTTTGTGCCTGGTTTATACTAATGCTATTATATCCTTTTTGAATTGTAGCAGAGCTGGAAGCCACCCTGCTGCCATTCATATTGGTTAAGTTTACTTTTATTTCTCCCGATAATTCACTGCTGTAACCTGCAGTTAATTGAGAAGTAAAAGGCAAAGGCCATGCTTTAAGGGTATTGACAGTTGATGCAGTGTTTGGTTTTATCAATAAAACCTTTGAAAACTTAAACTTACCATCGGTATCAACCATTTTCAATCTGTAATAAACAACCTTACCTGTATAGAAAAACAAGTCATCTTTTTCCTGGTAGTTTGATACCGTGCCGATGTTACCTTTTGCAGCAATGGTGGCTATTGGCTCAAAGTTGCTGCCGTTGCTGCTGCGTTGTACTTCAAAATAACTGCTGTTATTCTCCTGCGATGTTTGCCAGTTAAGCTGAACAAGTTTATTATTGATATTTCCTGTAAAACTTACAAGATTTACCGGCAGTACAACTTGTGTAGTAATGGTAACAGGTATTGTGTAGGAAGCAACATTAGATACCTGGTTGTGGCTATCTGTAGCACTATAATTAAAAACAATCGTACCGTTAAATGATGGATTAGGCACAAATGAAAGCATATTAATTTCTGCAGGAGTAAGTACCTGGCCTGCTACAACAAGATTGCAATTACCGCTATTGCAAAGCTGCAATGAACCTTGTGAAGCCGATGGAATACTTACAATGGAATAAGTCGCAATGTTGCCACTGGCTGCAGTAGCATCCAATGGTGAAATAGCTGTAAGTAAAGCAGTATTCATCATTGCGGGTATTTCTATATTATTTGCAGTGGGGGGTAAAATGATTCCTTCGGGTGCAGATAATACACCAGTAAGTGCAATCAGGTCGATACCACCTTGTGAGGTTGCAGCACTGGTGTTGGTAGGAAAGTAAGCGTTGTTGGTATAATCAACCAGGTTTGCTCCTGTAGCACCTGCCGGTAAATCGTACGCAATAACTGAATAGCCATAGATTTTTACGCCTGTAGCTATTCCCAAATCTTTAAACGTAATAAAAACTCCACCTATATTTTGTTTGCCGGATGTGCTCATCCGTAAGTTTGATTCTGTAGCAGGGTTTCTGCGAACAACATAGTAATCTATAGCGCTGGATGGAATGTTACCCCAATTGGCTGTGTTTACTCTTAGCGGACTGGCATAGCCTGTAGGGTTGCCATTTTGATCGATGGAAGTAACAGCAGCAATTACAAACGGGTCATGCTCATTATCAGCACCTCTTTCAAACAGGGCAAAACCTACCTTATTATTATAAGTTGATATTACACCGCCGGCAAAAATCACATCAAGGCGTTCAATGTTGTTATTGTTACCATTTCCGTCTCCCTGGTTGGCAAATAAATTATCCGTTCCCTGGTTAAGGCTGTTACCATCAAATACAGATTCCATATTATCATTGTACTGCGGTACTACGGCAATTTTATTTGCTGATCCACCAGCAACATTGTTTTTTTCTACCCAAAGTAAGGATCGGTTTCCACTAACAATGCTATTATTAACCCTACGGATTTTTACAAATGAATTAGCATTATCCACATAACTATAAACCTCCTGACCTACAGTTAAGCTATTTAATTTCTTCTTATTATTATTAGCCTGGGTTGCTGTACCAAATGTATAATTGTAATTAGTTCCACTAAAAGAACTACCAACTGCTCCTGAAGCATTGTAGCTGGTTGAAGTGGTAGCAGCAGTATTTCCAATAGATACATTTACGATAGGTGTCTGCGCATTTATTTGCAGTAGTAATAAGGTGAAGCATACAAAAAGTACAAGGTAAATTCTATTCCTTGTTGTTGTATTTAAAATGGAATTAGGCAAAACAGTAACTATTGTAGTTGGCTGGTTGTGTAAGTTGTTGTTGTAAGTTTTCATAAATTATTTTTTGGGGGTACAACCTTACTAAACAGGATTGATGCCAAACAAGAAAAGCCTTTGCAGTAAAGGGTTTCAGTATTTTCCAATCAAATAAAAATTCCGAATTATGGAATGTTTTGCCAAAAAAAACAAAAAAATCCCTACTATAACAATTGCGCCTGGCTTATAAACTAACTATTGTGTGATGCAAACAGGGACAAGATTTAGCTTTCAGATTATCTTAAAAATGAAAAATGAAACCTTTTTTTGTTTATGTATTTATATTTCTTTGATTTTACCTCAAAAAGTATATTTTTGCGACTGAACAACTAAATATTATTACCATGTCAGACATTGCAACAAGAGTAAAAAAGATAATTGTTGACAAATTAGGTGTTGATGAAGCCGAAGTAACACAAGAGGCTTCTTTTACTAATGATTTAGGTGCCGATAGCTTGGACACCGTAGAACTAATTATGGAATTTGAGAAAGAATTCAACATTTCTATTCCTGATGAACAGGCTGAAACCATCACCACCGTTGGTCAGGCTGTAACTTACCTGGAAGAACACGCTAAGTAAGTATCATCTGTTTTAATCATCACAGGCAAATTTTGTATGGAACTTAAAAGGGTTGTTGTTACTGGATTAGGAGCATTAACTCCTTTGGGAAAAACTGTTGCTGAATATTGGCAGGGTTTATCCGATGGGGTAAATGGTTGTGATTTCATTAAACAATTTGACGCTTCTAAATTCAAAACAAGGTTTGCGTGTGAGGTTAAAGACTTTGACCCCACTACCTATCTCGATCGCAAAGAAGCCCGTAAAATGGACCGCTTTGCTCAGTTTGCATTGATTGCAAGCGATGAGGCTGTGAAAGATGCAGGCATCAACAGGGGGAATGTAGATGTAGACAGAGTTGGTGTAATTTTAGGAAGTGGCATAGGCGGTTTAATTACTTTTCAGGAAGAAGTAACCAATTATGCAACTGGCGATGGTACACCTCGTTTTAATCCTTTCTTTATTCCCAAAATGATTTTAGATATTGCAGCCGGGCAAATTTCTATGCGTCATGGATTCCGGGGACCCAATTACGCTGTTGTAAGTGCTTGCGCTTCCTCAACCAATGCCATTATTGATGCTTTTGACAGCATACGTTTGGGCAAAGCAGATATTATTATTTCCGGAGGTAGTGAAGCAGTTGTAAGTGCCGCAGGTGTTGGAGGATTCAATGCAATGAAAGCATTGAGCGAAAGAAATGACAGCCCTCAAACTGCCAGCCGACCTTTTGATAAAGACAGAGATGGATTTGTAATGGGAGAAGGTGCAGGTTGCATTATTTTAGAAAGTCTCGAACATGCCTTAGCAAGGGGCGCAAAAATATATTGTGAAATTGCAGGTGGCGGAGCTACTGCAGATGCACACCATATTACCGCACCACATCCCGAAGGTTTAGGCGCTCAAAATGTAATGAAAGTTGCATTAAAAGATGCCGGTCTTCAACCACAGGATATAGATTACATCAACGTACATGGCACATCAACTCCACTGGGTGATATTGCAGAAACCAAAGCCATTTTAAATGTGTTTGGTGAGCATGCCTACGATCTAAATATCAGTTCAACAAAAAGTATGACCGGCCATTGCCTCGGCGCAGCCGGAGCTTTAGAAGCACTCGCCTGTATTTTGGCTGTTACGCAAGATATAATTCCTCCTACCATTAATCATTTTACTGACGATCCCGAACTCGACTCCAAATTAAATTTCACTTTTAATAAGGCGCAACACCGTACCGTTAATGCTGCAATTAGCAATACATTTGGTTTTGGTGGTCACAATGCCTCGGTGATTGTAAAGAAATACAAGGCTTAATTTTATTTTCTCAACAGCGCTTTTGCCCCTATCTCCTAAAGGGGGATTACAGAATTAAACTCAATACCTTAAACAAATACTGTAGCAATTTTAAGATGGTGCTTTGCATAAAATTTAAGATGCCCTCTCGTAAACCTGTAATTTTTTTGTTGAGATATTTAATACTAATTTCGGCTAAATAATCTATTTACAATTTTGGGGTTTTTAAAAAATATCTTTAAAGAAGATTCAAAAAAGAAAGCTTTCAGAGATCAGCTTCACAATGTACTTGGCTTTACTCCGGGTGAACTAAGCCTGTACACGACAGCCCTAAGCCACCGCTCAGTAAGAGAGGGCGCAGATGAAAACAACGAACGCCTGGAGTTTTTAGGTGACGCTGTACTTAGTTCCATTGTTGCACATTACCTTTTTATGAAATACCCTTACAAGGGCGAGGGATTTTTAACCGAAATGCGGAGCAAAATGGTGAACCGCCAACAGTTAAATGATATTGGTATTAAGATGGGGCTTAAAAAAATCACCATTTACAATAAACAGGATAACGCATTAAAAATATCCCAGATTTTTGGAAATACTTTAGAAGCATTAATTGGTGCTGTATACCTTGACAGGGGGTATAAAAAAACACAGCGCTGGGTAGAAAAATACATCATATCTACCCATATGTTTATGGACGACCTGGAGAGCATTGAAATTAATGTAAAAAATAAATTATACGGATGGGCTAATAAAAATGGCAAAGTGCTTGAATTTGAAACCCTCGGTGAAAAATTTGAAAATGGCCGGCGTTTATTTACCATTGGCGCTACAGTTGATGGGGAGTTGATAGCAGAAGCAAAAGGGTATAATAAAAAAGATGCCAGCCAAATTGCAGCACAATTGGCAGTAGATAAATTAGGACTCTAATTAGGTTTAACATTGTTTAAGGGTTTAAAAGTTTAGGGTTGCTAATCTTCGGAGAATTCCGCAAAAATGCCTGCTGAAATTTTAAATAATTTAAACCATCAACGTTTAAATAAAAGGTTATGACTTTTGGAATATTAGGAAGCGGAAGCTGGGGTACAGCCATTGCAAAAATATTAACCGATAACGGCCATTCCATTTATTGGTGGAACAGAAGTGAAAAAGCTATTCAACAAATACAATCCCGCCGGCACAATCCCCATTACCTGAGTTCTGCTTATTTTGACACAGCTCTCCTGAACCTTACAATCGATCCTGCTGAAGTAATTATGCATTGCGATTGCACCATTATTGCTATACCTTCTGCATACACAGCTGCTACACTTTTATCATTGGATAAAGAAATTTTTACAGGTAAGAAAATTATCAGCGCCGTAAAAGGCATCTTACCTGACCAAAATTTATTGCTCAATGATTTTCTGCTGAATGAGTTTAATTTTCCTTTACAAAATTATTTTGCAGTCCTTGGGCCATGCCATGCGGAGGAAGTAGCCGCAGAAAAATTATCGTACCTCACCTTTTCGGGTGTAGATGAAATGATAACCCATGAAATTGCCGGCCATTTTAAAAATGATTATATAAATACCGTTGAGAACAATGATATTTATGGTGTTCAGTTTGCCGCAGTATTAAAAAACATTTATGCAGTTGGCGCAGGCATAGCCCATGGGCTTGACTATGGTGATAATTTTTTAAGTGTATTAATTGCCAATAGTGCTGATGAAATGGCTGGCTTTTTAAAAAAGACCGGCATACAGAATATTGAAGTGGGCAGTATTAATCACAAAGGCATCAACCGTAATAAACAGCTACTATCAAATGGCAGTAAGACAACGGATGAAATTGAACAGCAAATAAAAAGCGACAATCATAAAACTACTAACTATGCTGCCTCCGTTTACCTGGGCGATTTGTTGGTTACTTGCTACTCACTCTACAGCCGCAATCGCACATTTGGCAATATGATTGGTAAAGGCTATTCAGTAAAATCGGCCCAAATAGAAATGAGCATGGTGGCAGAAGGTTACAACGCCAGCAAATGTATGTACATCATCAATCAATCTACAAATGCAGAAATGCCTATTGCAGAAACGATCTATAAAATTTTATGGGAAGGTCTGAATCCAATGGAAGGCTTTAATAGTATAGAACAGGAATTGGTGTAGCGATGTTTTACACTTAAAAAAATAAATCAGCAGCAATACCATCCGCCAATAACCTGCCTTCTTTTGTTAAAATGTAAGCATCCCCTTTTTTATATAACTTATCAGTAGCTATCCATTTTAATGCAGCTGTTTCTATTTGTTCACTAAAATTACTACCAAATCGTCTGGCTACAAAAGCAACATCCAACCCTTCCATCGTTCGCAAAGACGTCATGATGTATTCATTAAGTTGTTGGGTTGGCGTTAAAATTTCAGCCTCAAATGGTATAATATTGTTTTGCAGTGATTGAATGTATTGTGCATTATTGGCAATATTCCATTGGCGCTTTTGCCCATCAAAAGAATGTGCAGAAGGGCCGAAGCCATAGTATTTTTTTCCCTGCCAGTAACTGCTGTTGTGCAGGCTGCGTTTACCAGGCAATGCAAAATTGCTGATTTCGTAATGCTCATAATCTGCTGCTTCCATCCATTGCATCAACAATAAAAACTGTTCTGCCTGTTTATCAGCATCCACAGCTGCTTTTTTATGCAACCGTATCATTTTATCCAGCGGCGTTTTTGGCTCAATCGTAAGGGCATAAGCGGCAATATGTGGAATCTTTTTTTCGAGTGCAATTGCTACATTTTTTTCCCACTGTTTATTGCTTAGCAGTGGAGATCCATAAATTAAATCAATAGAGAAATTATCAAACCCCGACGCCCGAATTTCTTCAATACAGTTAATAGATTCAGCAGCGGTGTGCGCCCGGTTCATCCATACAAGCTCTTCGTCAATAAATGATTGTATGCCAACGCTCAGGCGGTTAATGCCCATACTTTTCCATTGGGCAAGTGCAGCAGGATTAATATCATCGGGATTTGCCTCCAGCGTAATTTCTGCATCGGGTGCTATTATAAATTTATGGCGCAGGGCAGCAAAAATACTATCAATATCAGCTATATCAATAATACTTGGCGTTCCTCCACCCAGGTAAACCGTTTGTATAATATTGTCTGCTGCATCAGTATTGGCCCCAAAAAACGGCGTCAATTTTATCTCTTTTATGAGTGCAGCAATTAGCGGATCTTTAAATTGCAGGGAGGTGGCAAAATGAAAATTACAATAGTGGCAGGCCTGCTTGCAAAATGGGATATGGATATATATGCCAGACAAAGATTTTTGATTTACAATTATAGACTTTAGATTTGAAAACAGGAATGGCAAACTTAGCAAATACTTATTGCAAAAATATTTTTACCACAATTGTTGTTGTAGTTACTTTTCTGTCAACTGCTATTTGCCAGTCTACGCCGGTCAATGAGTACAAGCTTATAATAAAGCTGGTTGATAAAGACAGTTTGTTTAATCAACAGCCGCTTGGTTTAAAAACCGGTTTTGTTAACATGCCGCAATGTGCAGATTATATAAACCAGCTTCCGGCATTGCTCAATATAAAGGGCTATATGGCCGCCTCAGTTGATAAAACTGTATTGGATACAAACGTTGCCAGCATAGAATTGTACCTGGGGCTACAGCAACAATGGGTAACTTTAAATACAGATAGTATTGAAAAAAATGCTCTTGATGAGAGTGGCTTTATTGCCAGAAAATTTTTAAATAAACCAGTAGATTTTAACCAGGCAGCAGTTTTAAAAGAACGACTGCTTGGCTATTATGAAAAACACGGCTACCCTTTTGCAGCTGTATATTTAGATAATTACCGTATTGATTCCAACGCTATACAGGCTGCATTAAAAGTAAACAAAGGCCCTCTATACCATTTGGATAGCATCAGGGTATATGGCAAAATAAAAATTTCCAACTCATTTTTACAACGGTATCTCGGTATACCCAATGGCAGCCTGTACAACAGGGAAAAGCTGGAACAGGTAAGCAAACGCATGCTGGAACTTCCCTATCTGCAGGAGCAGCAATCATCGGATGTAACTATGCTGGGGACTGGTTCTATTTTAAATCTTTACCTGCAGCCAAAACGCAGCAGCCAGGTAAATTTTCTAATCGGTTTTTTACCAGCCAATAATCAAACCAACCAATTACAATTAACGGGAGATGTAAACCTGAATTTAAAAAATTCACTGGGCAATGGCGAAACCATTTTATTAAACTGGCAACAGTTGCAAATACAATCGCCCCGGCTTAACATAGGGTACCAGCAACCTTATATTTTTAAATCGCCCTTTGGATTGGATTTTTCATTTGAATTATTTAAAAAAGATTCAACCTTTTTGCAGCTCAACGCACAGTTTGGCATTCAATATTTATTTGCCGGCAATCAATCGGGCAAACTTTTTTTTCAGCAGCAAAGTACCAGTTTGCTGGGTGCCGGTGTTGATACAAATCTTGTAAAAATTACTAAGAGACTACCCCCTAATATTGATATAAAAGCCACTAATATTGGAATCGATTATGAATGGAATAAAACCAATTACCGCTTTAATCCACGCAGCGGAAACGAAATAAAACTGCTTGCCAGCGCAGGCTTAAAAACAATTAATAAAAACAATGACATCCTGAGCCTTAAAAACAATGCATTTAACTATGGCAGTTTATACGATTCTATCAAATTAAAAACTTACCAGCTAAGGGTGAAAATAAATGCAGCCCACTATTTTCCCGTTGGCAGAGCAGCCACATTAAAAACACAACTGAATGCAGGTATTTACAGCAGTCAAACTATTTTTAAAAATGATCTTTTTCAAATTGGCGGCTACAAATTATTAAGGGGGTTTGATGAAGAAAGTATTTTTGCAACAAGGTATGCTGTATTCACTGCCGAACTCAGGTACCTGGCCGGGCAAAATTCCTATTTATTTGCTTTTGCAGATGGAGGCGGGGTAAAAACAACCTACCAATCTGTCAATAATAATAATATATTTATCAGTACCGGTATAGGAATGGTTTTTGAAACTAAACTCGGAATGCTGAATATGAGTTTTGCCATTGGTAAAAGAGACGATGTGCCCTTTGATTTGCGACGGGCAGCAAAAATTCATTTTGGCTACATCAACTATTTCTAAATAAAATCAATTTAATTTTGTTGACTAAACTACTTTTTTTGAAACAGGTAATATTCCTTTTGCTCATCTTTCTATTTCCTGCTGTATTGTTCTCACAAATAACCAACGATTCAAATAAAGTAAACCCCGTTGCTGTACAATCCCAGTTGACCAAGGATTCAAATTCGGTAACGCTCCCCATAATGCCATCTCAGTTAGCAAGCGATTCTGTATCTGTAAAGCCTGTTATAAAACCAAGTCAGGCAGCAGTATATCAACAAATGATGGAGTTGTTGCTGAAGCATAATATTTTTTTAATCTCCAATGCAACCCCGGTTGCAACCGCCAACCAGCAAAGAAAACCTTCGCAGACAGATTTTAAATTTTACCTGCTGCTAGGCACAATGTTATTCCTTTCGTTTCTGCGTTTTTTTTATGCCCGCTATTTCAACAACCTCTTCAGGGTATTTTTCAATACCTCACTTCGCCAAAGCCAGCTTACAGATCAGCTATTACAGGCAAAACTTACCTCAATGCTTTTTAATCTTTTTTTTGCTGTTGCTGGTGGTCTATATATCTATTTTCTTTTAAGCTATCACGGTTGGATATCCGAAGAAAACAGCCTGTTGACCATTAGTATAAGTATAGGCATTCTGGCCCTGATATATTTTATTAAATTTCTCACGCTTAAATTTACGGGGTGGCTCACCGGTTATAAAGAAGTAGCCGATACCTATTTGTTTATAATTTTTTTAATCAACAAAATACTGAGTGTTCTGTTGATTCCTTTTATTATTGTGCTGGCATTTTCATTGCCAGTTATTAAGAGCATTGCAGCTGCTATTTCATTATTAATGATTGCCTTGTTGTTTTTATTAAGATTTTTAAGATCATTCGGATTATTAAAACACCAGATAAAAGTAGGGTGGTTTCATTTTTTGCTATTTATTATTGGAATAGAGATACTCCCCATTTTACTCATATACAAAGGGCTGGTGGTATTGTTAAATAAAAACCTATAACTTTGCCCGCAGATTATAGCGCATAGCCAGTATGGTGCAACATGATGATAAAAAAAGAATCAAGCAGATCCATGATTAAAAAAGTACTCATCACTCAACCTAAACCGGAAGGAGAAAAATCACCCTATTTCGAATTGGCTAAAAAGCACAATATCGAATTGCATTTTCATCCCTTTATAATTGTAGATGGTATTTCTGCAAAAGAATTCAGAAAGCAAAAAATTGAAATCCCCAATTTTACTGCTGTAATATTTACCAGCCGTAACGCCATCGATCATTTCTTTAGAACCTGCGATGAGATGAAAATTAATATCTCCCAGGATACCAAATACTTTTGTATTACAGAGTCTGTTGCTTTATATCTGCAAAAATTTATTTTATACCGCAAGCGCAAGGTTTTTTATAGTGCCGACGGAACCAATAAAAACTTATTTGAAGTTATCAACAAACATAAAGACAACGAAAAGTTTTTATATCCCTGTTCACAATCTTTCGACAGCGAAATTACCAACTGGTTAAAGGCACACAATTGTGAATATGCCACACCTGAATTGTATAAAATTATCAGTAACGACATTAAAGATATTATTGCTCAAAAATTTGATGTGATTTGTTTTTTTACGCCAGGAGGTGTAAAAAGTTTGATAGAAAATTTCCCTGCATACAAACAGAACGGTACAAAAATTGGCACGTTTGGGGCCAATACCACCAAAGCCGCCGAAGAAGCAGGATTAACCTTAGACATTAAAGCACCTCAACCAATGGCTCCCAGTATGGTGAGTGCATTGGAAATTTTCTTAACATCGCAGAACAAGAAATAAGCGTATTTATTTATTGTACTTTGGCAAACAGCTTTAAAGCCTGTTGTGATTTTCTTTGTTAGATAATTTTAAAGTAAATTCTAACAAAACATAGCTGCTCTTATACAAACTTTTTCGCTCCTTAATCTTTTGTAATTAATGCTGCCTGAATTTAAAGAATAATAATTAACATTATTTTACCCATCATTTTTGCTGCCCGTAGTTTTTGATATACAACTTGCAGGTGTTGGCATAATTATGGCAAAGCATCAATTCAAAACATTTACTTTTGTCTTAAACCACTTATTACATGTTTGATATTTTATTACAGGCAGATACACTTACCAAATCAACAGAAACCGCAGCACAGGTAGAATCGGTATGGAGCCTGCTTAGTAAAGGCGGACCTTTAATGTTACCATTGGGATTATTATTTGCCCTGGCTGTTTTCGTTTTTATTGAGCGTTTACTTGCGGTAAAAAAAGCCAGTAAAATAGAAGCTAATTTCATGAATATCATCCGGGATCATATCGTAAATGGTAATGTTACCGCTGCAAGAAGTCTGGCAAAAAATACCGATAACCCGGTAGCAAGAATGATTGATAAAGGTTTGCAACGAGTTGGCAAACCCATCGACGCTATTGAAAAAAGTATGGACAATGTGGGTAAATTGGAAATGTACAAAATGGAAAAGAATCTTTCAATTCTTTCTGTCATTTCACGTATTGCGCCCTTGTTTGGTTTTGTTGGTACCATTGTAGGATTAGTATTGTTACTGAAACAATTTGCAACCATCAGCAACCCATCTGTAAGTCAGATTGCAGATGCGATGTATATCAAGCTCATCACATCTGCCAGCGGCTTAATAATTGGTATGCTGGCCTACCTTGGCTATAGCTACCTTGATACACAGATTAACAGAACAGCCAACAGGATGGAAGCCGCAAGCAGTGAATTTATTGATATTTTGCAGGAACCAACTAAATAGGCGCCTCTGCCCCCATCCCCTAAAGGGGGGTAAGGCAGGGGCAAACGATTCGTTACCTCTTTATTTTTTACGAAGAATGGTTGAAGAAACTAAAGCACTTTATTTAATAAGAAACCAAAAAAATAGTCACCCCTTTAGTGGACGGGGGCCAAATCTTTTCAAATGGGATTAAGAAGAAGTAAATTAAGAGAAAGTCATGATGAAGTGGACACCGGGCCACTCAATGATATTTTGTTTATACTATTGATGTTCTTTTTAATGATTTCCACTTTGGCCAATCCCAACGTAATAAAGATGAGTGTGCCTCGGGCAAAGAGTGATACCAAAACAAAACAGAGTGTGGTGGTTAGTGTGGATAAAGACAAAAATATTTATATCGGTTCTAAAAAAGTAATCCCGGATTCTTTGGAATCTGCCTTGCGCAAATATATCAATGAAGGCGACAGCATTAAACCTGCAGTTGTAATTAATGCAGACTCCAGTGCACAATGGGGAGAAGTAGTAAGAGTAATGAAAGCGGCCAGAAGATTAGGCGCCACCACCTCTGCAACTGTTAGCGGAAATGAGTAAGCTTTAACATCCTGTTTTTCTCAAAAATATCTTTTTTAATTTCTACTTCGTACTGATATCCTGCAAATAATTCAGCCGTTTGCTTAGCGTAATTTTCATGTACTTCAACGTACATACATCCGCCCATTTTTAAGTTTGATCTGCCAAACAAAGCTATCTTCTCATAAAATAATAAAGGGGTACTATCCGGCACAAACAAAGCTGAGTGCGGCTCGTAGGCAGTTACATTTTTATCCAATTGCTCCATTTCGCTGATGGGAATGTAGGGGGGATTGCTTACAATAATATCAAAGCAGGGCAATGTTGCCCACAATTGTTCATTTAAAAAATCAAGCTGAATAAAATCAATTTCTACATTATTGGTAAGGGTATTTTCTTTTGCAATGGCGAGTGCGCCTTCGCTAAAATCGATGGCAGTTACTATTGCGGCAGGTAAGTTCTTTTTAAGTGCGATGGCTATACAACCACTCCCGGTGCCAATATCAAATATGGAAACTGATGCTGGCAATGTTGCCTGCTTTTTATAATCATTCAATAGCCAATTTACCAACTCTTCCGTTTCGGGCCTTGGTATCAACACCTGGGTGTTTACTTTAAAAAGCATCTTATAAAACCATGCTTCACCTAACACCTGTTGTACTGGTTTATGTTGCAGCAATTGCTGTAATGCTGCGTCAAGTTTTTCAGCATCTTTCATCTCCGGCTCCATTGCCGGATGCTTAATTAAATCCATTTTTTTTACCCCGGCCATTTTTTCAAATACCCAGTCGGTAATAACACTTGCTTCCTGCATATTGTAGATGGCTTGCAACTGCTCTAAAAAACTTCTATATAACTTACTGTAGGTCACTGCCGCAAACTTAGTTTATTTTTTACCCGATTGCTTTGCGATGCTTAATTTTGAAGCTTGTCAATACACCATTTATATATGCACCGTTGCCTTCAACTGGCCCTATTGGGAGCCGGAAAGGTTGCACCAAATCCAATGGTAGGTGCCGTATTGGTACATAACGGCAGCATCATCGGAGAGGGCTATCACCAACAATTTGGACAGGCTCATGCAGAAGTAAACTGTATCAATAATGTTAGTGAGCAAAACCAAGCACTCATTTCAAAAAGTACCTTGTATGTATCATTGGAACCCTGTGCCCATTTTGGCAAAACACCGCCTTGTGCCGATTTGATTGTTACCCAAAAAATTCCAACAATAGTGATAGGTTGCAGGGACATTTACAAAGAAGTAGCTGGCAAAGGCATTGCGAAATTAGTTGCCGCCGGTGTAGAAGTTATCATTGGCATTTTAGAAGAGGAAGCAAAAGAAATCAACAAACGTTTTTTTACTTTTCACCAATTGGCACGGCCTTATATCATTTTAAAATGGGCACAAAGCAATGATCACAAAATTGCAAAGGCTGATTTTTCCAGCGTAATGATAAGTGGAGCTATTACCAACAGGCTGGTGCATAAATGGCGAAGCGAAGAAGCTGCTATTATGATAGGCACTAAAACAGCACTGCATGATAACCCCTCACTTAACACCCGTCTTTGGCCAGGAAATAATCCTATGAGAGTGTTGATTGATAAAAATTTGCAACTAACATCTTCCAGCAACCTGTTACTACCTAATACTGCGGCAACCGTGATTTTTAATTTTAAAAAGAGTGAAGAAAGCGATGGGATTATTTACAAAAAAACAGATTCTGAACAGGCAATGTTACCACAGGTATTACATCAGCTCTATCTTCAAAATATCAATAGCGTATTGGTAGAAGGTGGAACAAAATTATTGCAATCATTTATAGATGCCGGGCTTTGGGATGAAGCCAGCGTAATTACCAATGAACAATTAATTATTGGTGAAGGCATTGCTGCGCCGGTATTAAAAAATGAAACATGGATAAAAACAGCAAAGCCCGGAACCGACCTTATACAATATTTTAAACCACACCTAACCATTTAAGCCATTGAGCACTGCAGCAAACAAGTTTGTTTACTATACCATTGAAAAGCCGGCTGTGGCCGAATTTAAAGACAGGGGCAGCAAGTTTATTGCGTATGCTTACCCTGTTTCATCAATGGAAGCATTTAAGAAACAACTGGCCGATTTAAAGAAAGAAAACCCCAAAGCAGCACACCATTGTTTTGCCTACCGGGTTGGGATTGATGGAAATAATTTCAGGGTAAATGATGATGGTGAACCAGCGGGAACTGCCGGTAAGCCAATATTGGGCCAATTAGATAGTAAAGAACTTACCAATATTGCAGTAATTGTGGTAAGGTATTTTGGAGGAACCTTGCTAGGTGTACCGGGCTTAATCAATGCCTATAAAATGGCCACTATGCTGGCCTTACAATTAACGCCTATTATTCAAAAACAGGTAGAGGTAAACTACGAAGTACATTGCGATTATACCAATATAAACGAAGTACATACCATCATTAAACAATACAACTGTACCACCATTAAGCAGGAACAGCAATTGTTTTGCAACATTACCGTTGGCATACCCATTAACCGGCTGGAAGAAGTTCTTTATAAATTAAGGGATATCAAAGGCGTTGAGCTTATCATTTCAAAATAATAACAGGCTTAAAAATATAGTCTGTTTGTAATACCGATTGGATTTTTAAGTTAGTCCAGTCGGTATTTACCAAAGCCAGCCCACAAAGGCTTTGCATGAATTTCATCGTACCCATATCGATAATTATCGGGAGCCTGACATGAAATTCAGTTTGGTATTACCGCACAAATCAATTTAAAACCTTGTGACAAAAAATAGCCGCAGTTTTTATTTTGCAGCTTGCTTTACATTTACTTTTACAAAAAATATCAGGCATGAGGAGCAATCACGAAATTGATTATAAAATTTATGGGGAAGAACTACAATTTGTAGAAATTGAATTAGACCCCAACGAAACCGTTATTGGCGAGCCAGGTGGGTTTATGATGATGGACAACGACGTACAGATGCAGACCTTGTTTGGTGATGGAAGTCAGCAAAGCCAAAGCGGCGGTTTGCTGGGTAAATTATTAAGTGCAGGTAAACGCTTGCTGGTTGGCGAAAATCTCTTTATGACTGCTTTTACCAATATTGGCCAGGGTAAAAAACGTATCAGCTTTGCAGCACCCTACACAGGAAAAATTGTTGCACTCGATCTTTCATTGCTCAACGGAAAAGTAATAGCACAAAAAGATGCCTTTTTATGTGCTGCCAAAGGTGTAAGCATTGGCATTGAATTTCAAAGAAAACTAGGTACCGGCATTTTTGGCGGAGAAGGTTTTATTATGCAAAAATTAGAAGGAGACGGAATGGCCTTTGTACATGCCGGTGGCTATGTAATGGAAAGAGAATTGCGTGCAGGGGAAATATTAAAAATAGATACGGGTTGTGTGGTAGCCTATACTTCAGGTATCGACTTTGATATTGAATTTATCCGTGGCATAAAAAACTGGATGTTTGGAGGCGAAGGGTTGTTCTTTGCAGTATTAAGAGGGCCAGGCAAAGTATGGATACAATCCTTGCCCATCAGCAGGCTGGCAGGCAGGTTGCAGCAATATGCCTCCGTTGGTGGACGAAAAGAGGAAGGAAGTATTTTGGGTGGATTGGGGAATTTGCTGGATGGTAGGGAGTGATAAGTTTATCTCTTTACCTACCAAGTCCTTTTCAATGGTTTTACGCTCTATTCTTTTAAAGCAAATAGTATGAACTAGTTCAAATAGTCATCACTTTACTCATATACCCTGGAAGTTTTATATTATAATTATTTAAAATTGCCGGAGCAATTTCGGTTGTAGAAATTGTTGAAACCCTATCATCATTGTTTGATCCTTTTGCGGATGGATAGATAAGTAACGTGCCCTCCGGAATATGATACGCAGTGGCGCCGCACCTATCCTGTATTTTTACAATTTCCAATCCAGAAAAATTCAAAGGAATAACCTCGCCCATTAGTTCAATCTTCACTTTACTTTCATCGACATTATTTAACCCTACATCAAGACTATACAATCCTTCGCCTTTCATCCTGTAATTAATTTTAGTATCGTTTATGCGAAAGGTCTCAACCTTCTCTTCAAATTCCTTGCGCTTATCGATATGTATATGTACGTTAAACTGAGGCATCATAGACGGTCTAAGTTCAAAATTCCCTACACCCAGGTTAAAATTCTCCATGAATTTTTTCCCATTTGTAATGAACAGGTTTGTGTAAATTTCCTTGGCTTCCACCGCTTCTTGTCCCATGCTCGAAAGAACCCAAAGTGAATAGTCCGGATTGGTTTCAATAAACTTAACTAAACGGCCAATCATTTCGTCTGCCTTTTTCATAGTGTAAACTATCTCTCCATTATAGGTTTCAATCCACTCCCGTCCTAGCTCTAAATTGTCATACTCTTCGGGAAAAGCAGCGGCCCAATATCTATGTTGTGAAGAAGCCACATGATTTGTGAAAAAAGTAGTAAAATCAGGTTTTTTGGTAACTAATTCTTTAAAAAAAATATCAAATCCTATTACTGACTGGTAAGTTCTTCTACGTACTACTTTCCATTTATTAATTCTCTCATCCACCATTTGTGTCGCTAAATCTGTGGCAGTTTTAAACCTGAAACCAAGTTCGGGCAGCTTAGATAAAAACTTTATCGCCTCTTTGGCAGGAATTTTTGAATTAACAACCCGGCTATTCTCTCTTGCCATGCTGAGATTAAATTTTTGAAAAGCTTCAAGCTTTTTTGGAAAACACTCACTGCCCACAGCAAATGTGTCGGGCACATAAAAAGAAAATTTTTCAACATTTTCCGGAACTGGATAAGTATGTAGTGAACCGAAAAGACCTACTTTAACCCCCTGTTTCGCCAAAATGTTCCACATTGCCGGATATTGTTCATCCTGTTCATGCAGGTCTTGTCCAAAATCGGAAATAAAATGCCTTTCATTGGTAATCCCCCTATGTACCGTAGGCCAGGTCACCCATGGCGAAAGATGCCCCGTATCCTCAGCGTAAGTTTCATATCTTCTACCTCCAGCAACTAATTTAGCCAGATTTGATTCAGGAAATAATTTGCAGAAATGATGAATAATTTTATAGGGAACCTCATTAAGCTCAAAGAAAATAACCTTCATATACCTGGATTTAAATTACAAACAAATAATATTATTTTAACCCGATAATTTCTCAATATCCCGGCAAATGGTTTCATTGGGCTTTTTTTAATTTGAACTTACAAAAAAGCCACTTTTATAGGAAAGCACACTAAAATAACTTCTACAACCAATCGATCCCAAATTGCATCAGACCATTCACAAAAATACAACATTCTGTGGGTATAACTCTTATTACTATGCTTCGGCAGCGATTCAGAGAGTAATATTTTTTTAGTCAGGTTGTATTGTATGTAAGGTTACGGTCATAGCTTCGCCCATCAACCTTTGTGTGCTGTTAGATATTAGCGTTAATTTTATTTTGTTGTTGGTAATTTTATTTAGAGCGATTTTAAAAATTCCTGTGTTATAGGCGCAGGCTTTTCACCCGAAGCGGATGGCTTCTTTAGGGGCTTTAACCGGAGAATAATCTTATCTGATGCTTTTTGTTATCAATTACTTCGATGATATGTGGGCAAAGCACCTGAGATTTTATTGCGCTTAGTAATTGTTGCCACAGATATTTTATAGTGAGTT
>Ga0163154_10000769_pt1 | contig 49970 bp, 24 predicted proteins | sample OliLakLV19MP9P1_FD_148649 | JGI IMG/M metagenome (GOLD analysis project Ga0163154, IMG submission 148649) | Freshwater microbial mat bacterial communities from Lake Vanda, McMurdo Dry Valleys, Antarctica - Oligotrophic Lake LV.19.MP9.P1 | ecosystem: Environmental > Aquatic > Freshwater > Lake >...
AAGACACCGGGTTTCACCGTTCTGCCGCGTCGATCGGTCGTTGAGCGAACCTTTGCCTGGCTCAACTGCTCGCGTCGTTTGAGCAAAGACTATGAAGAGCTACCCAAAGTGAGCGAAGCGTTTATCTGTGCGGCAATGGTGCGCCTCATGGTCAGACGCCTGGAACGCATTTCTTGACTTTACAAACAGTCTCTAAGAGAACGCATTGTCATTACAATAATAAAACGTTTCGTAAGTCTGTGAGTTTTTGGTTATGCTATGGATAGGGAAGTTAATTTGACCACATCCTCCATGTGGCACTGCGAAGCCTTGTCAGAAAGTATAGCCGATCATGACCAGCTCAATCCCCAGTGTTGACGCTCTGATTCGCCACATGCGCGAGCAGATTAGCGGCGGCAATCTCGATGTCGCCGAGTATCGCAGCCTCATCATGCAGTTTTCCGCGCCGTCGTCTATTGACGGGACGATAGATGAGCGCGCCTACGATATCGAGGACGATCTGAAAATCATCGAATCATGGCAGGGAGACTCCCTGCCTGAGCTGAAGGCGCGGCTGTGGCTGTTCACACACCAAGATGCCGCGCCCGTCGATGAAGCCGCCCCCCCCGCCAGCGAAGATATGCGTACCGACGAGATCGGCGACTGGGGCGACGCCAGCTATGCCGACCATGCCGATGCGCCCGACGATGAGTATGCCGCCGATGAGCCTGTGGCACCCGTCACGACGGCGCTGCCGCGCTGGACAGTGGTGATCCCTGCCATCGCCCCAGCTGCGACTGCCGACGATACCCATGAAGACCACGTGCCCAGCGTGCCGCCCGCCCGGGTCGAAAATGCGAACGAGAAAAGGCTCGCTGCGGCAGAGGCGCTGACCGCCGGTGATGCGCCCGATCTCGTCGGCGCGATCCTGCAGCTTGAGGCGATCGCCAGCCCGCGCAGCGAGCTGAGTGCGGATCAGTTTCGCCGCTACGAGGCAATTCGCACCGACGCGGAGCTGCGCCGCGCCGCCGAGCAGGAGCAGCGGCGTGACACGGCACGCGCCCGCTTTGACGAGGCGCGCTATGCTCTCGACGAGGTGATCGCCGCGCAGAATGCGCTGCTCGACCCGACCGTGACGCGCGACGGTGAGGAAGTTGCGATCCGTGCGCAGCGCGAGCTGCTGACCAGCCCGGTCTGGGGTGCGGAAAAGAGCGCGCGCTATCTCAGACATTTTGAATACGCCAACGGCACCAGCTTTCCCACGCTCGATCGGCGACTGGAGTGGCTGCGCGCGCAGCGTCCCTCGCTGGAGGCGATCCAGAGCGAGAATGCCCGCCCAGAGCTGACCGCGCGCACAGCAGCGCTGATCGCCACCGTGACGAGTGAGATTGACACACTGTCGGTCGCGCTCGGCAAGGTCACATCGCGCCGACTGGATTCTGACTTTCTCGGCACCATCGCCAGCTTCAGCGGGCGCAGCGCCGATGACATCGTGGAAGATATGCACGCGCCAGCGAACGAACCAAGAAAAACCCCCCTGCGCGAGCTGGAGCCGCGCTTACTTCGTGAATATGCAGAATTCACTTTCGCGCAGGCGATCGAGCAGTTCAAGGTCGCAATCGGCGTGCTGTGGGAGCAGGCGCTCGACCGCGCCACGACCGAGGCAGACGCGGCGCTCACCCTGAATGGGGAACGCTCGATCGAGGAGATCGGCAAAGCTATCCGCCTGGGGCTGATCAACCTGGCACCGACACGCTACATCGAAAAATTTCCCGGTCTGGTCAGCAGCGATCAGAACCGTTCACGGGATCCTGATCCGAACTATATCGAAAACACAGATCGTGACCGCCGCCGCTTCATACTGCTGCGCGACACCCTGCTGCCGCATCTGCTGGCGCTGCACGAGCAGGTATTAGCGCTGGCAGAGAGCCGCAGCCTGACCGATCGCTATGCGCTGATGCAGATCTGGGCGCACACCAGCGTCGTGCGCGGCGTGCGTGAGCTGGAAGATGGCGAGATGCAGCGCTTTCGCAACACCACCGAGATACATCGGCGCGCCCTGGAGACGGGCGATTTCTGGATCATGAACGAGAACGAGGGCGAGCTGCAGCAGTACATCGACGAAAAGATCGCCCCGCTGCAGCGTGCCACTTTCATGAGCGTGACCCTGCCCGCACGCCACCCTCACGGCGCACGCCTGAGCGATCTCAAGAGCGAGATCAGTGAGCTGATCACCGAGTACACCGGGCTGATCGACAAGCGCCGAGCAATGGAGCGCGACATCGGCAAGGTGCAGCGTCTGCTGGAAACCGTGCGCACCCGTGTTGCCGCCCGTGACGATGCCAACTCCATCGACGAGTCGATCACGACGGCGCGCCGTCTGCTGCTGGAGATCCAGACGAATTATCATTATCGCGTCGGCAGACAGCTCATCGAGCTGGACAGCCTGGAGCAGGAGAACAATCAGCGGCGCAGCGTGCAGCAGATCACCGACGAAGCCCGCCTCCAGTTCGACATTGCCCGCCAGCACGAGGGGGAAAGACGCAACGATCAAGCCGCCGAGGTCTGGCGTCAGATTACCGCCAAGACACAGCGTTATGCCGAGACGGGCACAGACGGCGAGCCGAGCGCCGTCCGCGCCATGCTGCTGCACCACTTCGCCCAAATCAAGAGCAGCTATCACAGGGTGCAGTCGTTGCCCGTCGAACGCTATGACGAGCGCAAGCTCGGTGCCGAGGACACGAAACGCCTGTTCGACCACTTCAGCCAAGTCTACAGCCAGGTTTCCAGAGATGCGCGCGTACCGTTGAGCGAGAGCATCGTCGAGGACGTCGGCGTCATCATCGCACACATGGTCGAGCGCGCCATCGCCGCCCAGGAAAATCAGCGGCACGTGCAGCAGGACAGCGAAAAGCTGGAACGAGAACTCATACGTTACGCTAACGGGATCGGGCGGCTGAAGGTGTTCAACGATCACATCACGGCTGTGCAGCAGCTCATCACGAGCGCGACCGATGACGATCTGCGCGCGGCGCTGACCTTCCACCGTGACCTAGTCGGCATGCGGCTGGATGCTGAGATCGTCGAGCATATCGACAGCTTCATCAAACAGGCGATCGTGAGCAACGGCGAGGCGATCGACAGCTTCATCAAACAGGCGATCGTGAGCAACGGCGAGGCGATCGACACCGCCATCGATAATGCAAAGCGTGCCGGGCTGCGCCTGACACGGGCAGAGCTAGACTACAAAAAATTTACGACGACCTATCTGAGCATCGCCACCACCCAGTGGGAAGCCGCTCACGCTGAAGCCGATCGTCCCTACAAGCCGCCGTGCGACCTGATCCTACCGCTGGATAGCTATCGCACCTGGTTCATGCGGCGCGAAAACGCAGGCGGCAACCTGGACGAGCAGCGCCGGACGGCGATAGTGGCGGCATACTATCTGGTCGCGCGCGCGACCACGATTGACGCCGCTACTGTCGCTGTCGATCCGCTGTCGCACCTGCTGAAGGCGATCGACAGCGCAAACCGGTCGCTGATGCCGATCGTCGATCCAGACGAGACGATCGCTGCCAGCGACCAAGCCGCCTACAAATACCTGAAAGACGACTTCAGCGGCATGGCGGTCAACGTCCTGCGCGACGCCATCCTGCTGCTGCATGCCGAGCGCTGCAAGAGCCTGATCGCCAGTGATACCGGCGGCGACGCTGTGAAAGAGGCGCTGAGTGACGGGCTGGCGATCAGCGCCCGTACTCAGTCGGCGCTGATCGTCCCGTCTGCGATTACCAGCGTGCGTGTGATCGGTGAGATGTGGCTGTATCGCCTCGATGTGCTGGAACACATCGCCCGCGGCGATTATCATGGGGCGCGGCTGAAGCTCAACGACTTTTTCGACATCAGCGCCACCCGATTCCCCACCCCTAGCGATGCCGACAGCGAGTGGGCGCGCCGCCGCCATTACGAGATCACCGACAGCCTGCGCAGCCAGCGCGACAGCCTGGCCGATCGCAGACTGCCCAACCGCACGCCCGCCACCCTGACCGAACTTCAGGAATACCTGACGGCGATCCTGACTCTGCGAAACGCCCCTAATCATCAAGCAGACACCATGCTGCAGACGGTGAATGACGTTGCGCTGATGAATACAGTTTATGCCGGGATCGAAGCCGACTTTGCCGACACCCTCACCCGCACGTTGCCCCGCTCGCTGAGGCTGGCGGCGTCAGAGGTCGCCAGCCAGGTCGAGAAGCTGCGCGCTGCCCTGCATGACATCGAAAAACTCCAGATCACGATCAGGGGAGAGGGCTTTCCCGACTTTGCCGGACTGCTGGCGCGCATGGACAAAACGCGCAGCTATCTGGCTGACGCCGTGGGCACCATGGAGGCAGGGCTGGTGGACATCCAGCACCTGCTGAACGACACCGGCGGCGTGAACGGTCCGAACGACTGGAACGAGCGCGGCTTGTCCGACAGCCTGACCGAGGTCACTACATCGATCACCGCTGCCGAGGACACTGCACAGATCACGATCACGGCGTTTCAGCGCGGCAGCGACGATTACGTGCCATTCAGCACCGCCGTCAGCACCATCATCAGCACGCTGGCGCTGGTGCGCAGCAGGCGGGCGGAGGTGCAGGCAGTCCTCAATCCCTTCCCGACTGTGGAGCATATCGAGGCATTCAAAGCTATGGTGGCGGCGCTGGAAGCGGTTGGCGGGGCACAGGACTCGCTCAATCATGTGTTGAGCCAGAACGGGATCAACATGAAGTTTCAGATTCCGCCGCGCTTCTTCACCACTCAGCTTGGGCAGGCGATCCAGTACCTGCCGGCACAGGTGCCGATCTCGCTGGAGGGCAGCCCGGATTTCGAGGGGCTGATCACCCGCCTCAGCATGACGGACGACGAAGCCGAGCGCAAAACGTGGATCCAAGCGTGGCAGAGAAATCGCGGCACAGTCTCACTGATCGTCGGCTTTATGGACCATCAGATCATCGCGCAGCTGCTGGCGGATCGTGCCCAGCGCTGGACAGGCGCCCTGCTCGCGCTGCAGGGCGCGCTTGTCAACTATTACACAGAGTGGCTCGATGTGGCGATGTGGCACGCCTACTACAACCGAATCCTGACCACCCTGTGCAGGCTGACCGACACTGCCTACGGCGACCCGCTGCCTGATGGCAACCAGTTTAGCCAGATGGCGCTCGGCTTGTTCGACCTTCAGCCGCAGATCAGCCCACAGGGCAGGTTCAGCACTATCGCACGTGAGATCGAGGAATATACTGCCGAGGCTGATCGATTGCTGGACAAGCTGACGCAAACACAGAAGATGGGCGCCATCCCGTCTGAGCTGATGCCGCTGTGGGATGCCATGCTCGACTCTGTCATCCAGAACTTGATCGATCAAAAGCGCAACAAACAGATCGTCTCGATCGGGGACTATGTCATGGTGGGCGACAGGCGCGAAGTCAGCCTCTCGCTGCACGAAGCGCTGAGCGAAGCTGGCAGCCTGAATGAGCGCCTGGAGCGGGTGCGCGATCAGGTCAGCGCACACCGCCAGTATGTCGAGGCGTCAGTCGTGAAGCGCGGACTGACTTATGTGATCAAGCATATCACCGATGTATATCTACCGGTGCTGGATGATGGCAACAACTACTATCGCGATGCAGTGGCGCACAGTAGGAATGCCAACCAGCGCGCCACCCTCACAGCGCAACACAACAAAGTGAAAGCCGTCATCGAGCTGTTCCGGTTATGAGGGCACGCCGACTCGCCCACACTGCGCGCCCCACGCGCGAGCTGACGCACGCCAGAGCAGGGGGATATGCTCTGGCAGTCGATGAAGGAAAGGTCATGCGCATTCTTGTACTCTCCGACATTCACGGCAATGCCATCGCGCTGCGGCACCTGCTCGATCAGTGCGCGCGTGTGCCGCATCTGGCAGCCCCGGATGCGGTGCGCGTGCTGGGTGATCTGTCCGGCTATTTCAGCGATCCCCTGGCGGTGTGGCAGATGGCGCTGGCGCTCGATCCCGATCTGCGCCTGGGCAATCACGACATTTATCTGCGCGATCGGCTGCTCCACAACCGGCAGGGCGTCGGTGCCAGCGAGAGCGAGGCGGTCGCCTGGACGATCATGCTGCATGACCAGATGATCCGCGCCGCGATGATCGCCAGTACCGACGACGACACACTGCCTCATGGCAGCCAGACTGCCGTCCGCATCGTCGCGCATCTGGGGCGCGCCGACGTATGCGCTCCACATATCGATCATCTGCCTGGGTACACCGTCATCACCGTACATGGCGCGCCGTTCATCGATGCCGGCTTTACCACCGATGACGGCTATGCCATGCCCTATCTCAACCCATCGACTCAGTACAGCGAGACACAGAAGATCCGCCGGGCGCTGACCAGCGCGCTCGACCTCGCCGGGGCGCACGCCGAGCGCGTGCTGCTCGTCGTCGGGCACACGCACATGCCGCTGATCGCCACCCTCGATCCCGACAGCGACATCAACGTGTGCTGGCACGGGGCGTCGTGGACGCACGCCGGTCACGACGCCCCGATCGATCTGGATCCGCTCTTTGCCCGGTCGCACGTTGTGCTGATCAATCCTGGCACGGTCGGCTATCCGCGCGTCTCCTACGATATGGCACATCATGCCCATGCCGCGCTGATCGACACCACAGCGCACACGCTGCGCATGATCGCCGTCGATGTCAGCGACGCCGCGCTCGACGAGGTGATGAGAGCCATGTACGCCTGGGATGTGCCGCGCTATCTGCACAAGATCGAGCCAGACCTGCACCGGTATTATGACAACCTGCATCCGACCACGCGCGATGCCGACAGCCGCGCGCTGTACCTAGGGCTGGCGAACGGCGATGGCGTCAATCTGCTGCGGCGCTGGACGGATATCATCCGTCCAGCGCTGATCAACACCTATGCCCAGGGTGTGCCGCCTGGGGACAGCGATGTGTATGACTATAGCGCATCAGACTTCAGAGTCAGGGGAATTTAGATGCACAACCCGATCACGCCGCTGCCCACACAATTATCGCGCTCGTGCTTCGTCATCGCCGCCATCATCGCCCTGCCGCTGTGCGGGGTCGTGTGCGCGTGCAGCAGCATGGTCGTGCTGCCGCTCTTCCCAATTGGCGACGGATCGATCCTCATCCTGGAGGGACTGCGAGCACTCGGTCTCGGTATACTCGTCGATCTGATCCCCACGCCCATCCTGACCGTGCTGTATGTAGTGCGCGACACCCCGCTGATCGGCGTCGGCTGCTGTGGTGTCGCCTGGCTGGCAGCGATCGGGCTGTGGCTGGCGACCGGGCGGCGCGCCGTGTCCGTCCGTCCATCGATCAAACCGCAGCCCACACCCACCGCCAAGACTCCAGGCAGCACCAGCGGCACAGGCCCGACCCGGCTGACAAACGGTCAGCAGCAGAAAAAGCCGCCGCCTCCGCAGCCTCCCCGTCCCCGACCGCGTTAATGGAGCCAGACCGCCCATGATCCTCTCTGTGTCCGCATCGCTTTTCCGCGTGAGCACGCTCGTCGTGCTGTGCCTGATCATGCTGCGCGCTGCACCAGGTGCAGCGCAGGACGACGCAGCAGGCTGCATCCCGATCGACCTGATCGTGCTGCTCGATCAGTCAAACTCGATGGAGATCCTCAGCGATCCGACTGGGACGCGCATCACCGCCGTCCATACCCTGATCGCCGCGCTGTATGACGATGCCGCCTACCGCTGTGCCGGGCTGCTGCACCGCATCGGCGTGATCGCCTTTGGCTCGGACGCTGAGCCGCTGATCGCCTTCAGCGACCCCGCCGGGCAGATTCGCGTCACGCCGGATGAGCCGCGCGCCGGGTGGCGCGCGCGACGCGACGCGGCGATCGCCCGTGTCATCGTGGAGAATCGGCGCAATGCCGGGCTGCGCGCCGCGATCGAGCTGGCAGATGCCATGCTGCTCACCCCGACGCCCGACCCGGCGACCGACGATGCCGTGATGCGCCAGCGCCTCGTCATCCTGCTGACCGACGGACCGCCCTGCCCGGACATCGCCGTCGAGCGCGCCCTGCCGGAGATTCAGGGGGGGCTGTGTGCCTCGACGAGCTGGGTGCTGCACTATCTGCGCGCCGATCAGCCCTTCCTGAACGATTACGTTGGCGGCAATGCCAGCGCCGGCGGCTTCGAGTTTGAATATGGGCTGAATGATTATTTCCTCGGCAGCGCGGCACTGCTCGGCACGACTCAGTTTCACGTAGTCTACTTCACCCCGCAACGACAGCTCTCTTTTGTGCCGCCGCTGCTCGATGAGGCATGGGCATACATCACCAGCCGCCGTCGCGGACTTTATTTCTCGCCCGCCCGTATCGACGGCGATCTCGATCAGCTGGCGATTGTGCTGGACACGATCGTCTCGCCGCTGCTCAACCCGGCGCGCGAACTGGTGCTGTTCAGCCCGGACGTGGCGGGCTGCACCGGGTCATTCGTCGTACAGCCCTACCTCGATAGCGCGATGCTGGTCACGCTGCGACGCGGCGCAGACGGTGCGCTGCCCCGCCTGATCCCGCCCAACCCCGTTAATCCGCTCGGCGTCCACCTGCTGGCAGAAGGCGCGCTGCCCGATGCGCGCCGCTACCTGCTCGATAATGCGCCGCCGGGCGTGTGGACGATCGCCGCTTCCGACACCGACTGCGAGTTAATCGATGCCCAGGTCGCGCGCTATCCGCTGGAGATAGTGATTGAATCGCCAGAAAGCGTTACAATCAATAGACAATCGCCATATTACGCGATCGACGAATCGGCGTATGTCGGCGTCACGTTCACTAATGCCTTTGGCTCGCCCATGCGCGTGCGCGCCGATCACCCGATTGCAGGCTGTGCCAGCTTCAACGCGACACTGCCATCGGCGCAGACAGCGATCGCTGCACTGCCGTGCTTCACGCTGCGTACTGTGTCGGATGGCGTGCTGCGATCGGATGCCGGGCTACCTGCGCCGGGAGCGGCAGACTATTTCTATCGGTATGAGAGCACGTTTACCAGCGTCGATCCGCGCGATGCGGGTGCGTCACTGCCACTCGTCGTGATCGACCGCAGCTATAGCGTGATCGACTAGCCATCGATCGTGATTGCCTTTGCAGCAGGTTATTCGTCTTACGGGGAAATGCTCATGTCGAAATTCTCAGCCTGGATCACCTCGCTCACCTTCGCCTGTCTGCTGCTGATCGTCACGGTGCCAGCCGTGCCGACTCTCGCACAGGACGCACCAGCGGACGACACTGCCATCGCCGCGACCTGTACGCCGATCGACCTGATCGTCATCCTCGACCAGTCCAACTCGATGGGCACGACCGATCCGGGTGGGCTGCGCGTCGATGCCGTGCACAGCGTGATCGACATCCTGTTCAGCAATGCCGCGCTCAACTGCCGGGGGACGACTCACCGCGTCGGCGTGATCGGCTTTGGCGACAGCGCCCAGCCGCTGATCGATCTCGATGCCGGCTCGATCACCATCCTCGATCCAGTCAGCGATTGGGTCAGCGCCAGCGACCGCCTGAAGTCGCGCGTGCGCACCGACGCTCTGGGCAACACCAGCTTTCATGACGCGCTCGATCTGGCGAATCGCTGGTTTCAGTCTGCGCCGCCACCACCGCGCGTAATGCCGCCCGATTCGCCGCCAGAGCCGCCGCGCCAGCGCGTGCTGCTGATGGTGACGGACGGCGCACCGTGCACCGCTATCGCCGGGACACTCGACATTCCAGAGCTGGGCAATACCGAGCCGTGCCAGAATCCCGACTGGATCGCCCATTACCTGCTCGGCAGTAATCCGCAGCTCTCGCGCTACAACGGCACAGATTATCGTGACGCCGGGTTCGACTTCAGCGACGGACTGAGCGCCTATCTCGATGCGTCCGAGACGCTCAACAGCACCTCGATCAACGTGCTGCTCTTCACACGGCGCGGTCAGGAGCAATTCGTCCAGCCCACGACCAACGCCGCCTGGGAGAGCATCACCAGTGCGCATGACGGCAGCTATTTCCCGCCGACGGCGATCACTGGCGAACTCAGCCAAAACGAATTCACCCGGTTGGTGTCGATCCTGACCGGAATCATCTCGCCGCGCATCGGCAGCGAGCGTGAGAGCGTGACGATGGAACAGATCGGCGGCGAATGTGTCGGCAGCTTCGTGCTGGAGCCGTATTCCAGCAGCACGACGATCATCGCCTCGACCCGTCCCTTCGAGAACGGTGAGTATGAAAAAGTCACGCTGATCCAGCCCGACGGCACCGAGCTGCCGCCGACGAACGACACACGCGGCGGCTCGCAGATCCGCTATGGTGAGACTCGGCTGGTGCAGAGCTACACCATCAGCGATCCCCTGATCGGCACCTGGAAGATCGTCGATCCGACAGGGGTCTGTGCCGTCGAGGTGACGATCGAGAAGATCACGGTGCTGGTCACGCCGCCCATCCTGGAGCCGATCGCCCCGGTGATCGCCGCACCCTATTATCAGGAGCCGCGCGACAGCAACCCGAATTTTATCACGCTGACAGTGCGTGACAGCTTCAACGCGGTGTTCAATCAGATCGACGGCTATCCGCTGACGATCACAGGCACGATCGCGGTCGATGCGCGCAATCCGTCGGCGGTCGTGCCGGATCTGGCACCGATGACCTTCACCTTCCAGGGCGGTGGGGTGTGGCGGTCGGACGATCCCGCGCCCGTCCCGGTCGGCGGGGTGTACACGGTGACGCTGCGCGGCACGACGAACAGTGCGATCACGGACGGCACGCCGGTGGAGGTCTTTTCGCAGACGATGACCTACCAGACCGCCGATCCGGTGTCGATCAGCCTGCGCGTCGTTTCGCCGTCCGATAATCAGGCGATCCCGCTCAACACCCTGAGCGACGTGACAAAGGTCGATGCGCCATTTGACGTGGCGGTGCAGTTCATCGACGCGGCGGGCAATCCGCAGCCGCTCGATCAGGTCTTTTTCACCGACGATGATCGTCGCGCCGCTGTCGAGGTCGGGCTGACAGGCACGGAGCCAGTGACCAGCCGCGCCCCGGCGCGCACCATCAGCCTGGCACCGTCGGACAGCGACCCGGCGACGCTGACCGGCACGTTTGTCAAGCCCGCCGCCGCCAATGCCGCCGATCCTGAGGGGGCATATGCGCTGATCTTTGCGCTGACCGGAGCGATGCGCGCGCGCTACAATCAGGAAAATTATGTGCTGGCGGCAGTGACGCCGCCGACCGTGCCGATCGTGCGGCGTGAGCTGAGCGGGGTCAAGGTGGTGCCAATCACGCCGTCCAGCGCCCCCGTGATGCTGAACAACATCGTCGAGGGTGTCCCGATCGAGCTGGACATCGCTGTCGAGGTCGAGCTGCGCGACGAGACCGACGCGCCGGAAGATGCGACCAGGGTGTTCGTCAGCGATCTCAATAAACTGGTGTACGCCACGCTGCGTAACCCCGACGGCGTGACGGTCGCCATCATCCCACTCCAGCATAGCGCGGGCAATCCGGCGCGCTTTATCGGGCTGTTTGATCGCGCCAGCGTGACGGGCACAGCAGTCGGCACGCCAGGCGACTACACGATCAGGCTGGATTTCACACAGGAAGGGGCTGACGCAGCCGCGTTCGCCCAGGGTGGCGCGCTCGATTTCGCCTTCATCCCCGCTACCGACAATACCGTCACCTTCCGCCGGGAGCGGGTGCGCGGCGTCGAGCCGATGCTGATCCTCATCAACGGGCAACCACCGGGATCGGCTGAGGGCACCCGTCACCCGCTCAACGACGTCACCGACGGGGGCGCGGCGGTGGCACAGCCGATAACTATCGTCGCGGCACTGGCGGATCGCACGGGTAGCACGCCCTATCAGTACCTCGCGGACGACATCGATCTGTTCATGCGCAGCGAGCGCGAGTGCATTCAGGCGATCGTCACCGGTCCCGCTGGCAGCGGCATCGAGGAATCCGTGTGGCTGACGCGCGGGAGCGACGGGCGCTTCACCGGGGAACTGCGCATCCTCGATGACGCGGCAGCGCTCGATCCGGCGGGCACCTACACGGTCGCGCTGGTGCTCAACCCCGATGTGCGCCCGACCAGCGATCAGTATGTCATCACGCGCGACGCCGAACCGCCGCAGTTGATCGAGCGCTTTCGGCGGCGGGGCGTCAGCCTGTGGCTGGAGCAGATCGGTGAGCAAGCCTATATCGGCACCGAGGCACCGTCGGCGCTGCCACCGCTGCCGCTGTATGCCAGCCCATTCGACGCCTTCAACCGCAATGTCTCGTCGATTCCGGTCATGCTGCGTCTGGTGGACACCGCGACGAACGAATCGCTCGACTGGCAGACGATCGCCAAGCAGGTGATCCCGCCAGCGACGCCGCCGCGCCCGGAGGCGACCGCTGAAGCAACGGGTGAAGCGACGGCTGAGGCGATCGCCAGCATGGGCGTGCTGGGATCATCACCCGCGACCGAGCCGATGCTGCCTGCGCTGCACGATCTGGTGCGCGTCGGCGTCGGTCGTGCCAGCGGCGGCGACATCGCGTATATCAGCGATCTGCGTCAGGAGGCGCGCGATGGCGGCTATGTCCTGCTCGGCACGCTGACGAGCATCAACGATACGGACGCCTACCGGCTGGTGTATGGTCTCGACGGGGCGCAGCTCGACACGGTGAGCGCGCGCAACTTCCGCAGCTATGACCCGACCGCTGCTGCCAGCGCGCTCGCCATCACCCGCACGATCGGCAGCCTGCTGTATGATCCGGCATTTTATGACGTGCTGCGCCCGATCCTGTTTGCGCTGCTCGTCGCCCTCGTCGGCTGGATGATCTTTGTCAATGGCGTGATGCGCATGAGCGGTGAGATGCTGGTGACGATCACCAAAAGTGGCAAAGTCGAAAAGCAGGACACGATCGTGCTCGACGGGCTGCGCTTCAGGCTGAAAAAGCGCGGACGCACGACCGGGGCGGTCGTTGGGCGCGCCAGCGGTGCCCAGACGGCGGCAGGCGGCGGCGGTGCGCTGCCCAGGATCGTTAGTGTGCCAGCTACAGACAGCGCGCGCACCCGCACCTATCAGGTCGAGGTTGCTGAACATCTGTTCGTATTAAAAGAAAACAGTGAATCGAGGATAATGGGGCCCTATAAGGCCAGTCATCGATCCAGAGTAGAAAGCAAACCAAGACGCCCTGACGTGCAGCAGATGCGCAGACCAGGGAGATGACCCGCACAGGCAGGCGTGCCCACGCCACAGTGGGCACGCCTGCCTGTTTGATCATGCGCGGGCGTGCAGATTACGCATACGATACATTCATCGCACTGGTGTCCCACACGCCGCGATCGCTTTATCCTGACACACCAACATCGATCCACCTGAGGGGGTAGACATGGCAAACGCACGTCCCGCAATCGTCATCGGTATCGGAGGCACCGGCTCATGGGTGCTGTCGTGGCTCAAGAAAGATCTGCTCGAAACTTATGGATCGCTCGATGATCAGCCGATCCGCCTGCTGCTGATCGACACCGCCGATGTGATCGCTCAGGTGGGCGCGATCGCCAATGCGCGCGGCGGGCAGCAGGGCGGCACCAGCCAGCCGACGGGCTACTCGCGCTATGTCATCCTGGACAACGAGCGCGAGTTCGTCCAGGTGCCGACCGACCCCGATGACTCGGTGACCCGCCGCCTGAAAGCCGCCGTACTGAACAGTGATCCCGCAGTCAGCCATATCGGGCGCTGGTGGCAGGCGGATTTTTATCCCGACGCGGTGCTGCGGCTCAAGGATGGTGCCGGGCAGTTTCGCCAGCTCGGTCGGCTGGCGCTGATGCAGGGATTGCACAGCAACGGAGCGAACGACAAGTTGTATGGCACGCTGACCAACATGATCGACGCTGTGACACGCATCGCCGCCCGCAGCGGTATGGGCGATTCACTCGATGTGCATATCGCGGGCAGCCTGCTGGGGGGCACCGGATCGGGCTTGTTCATCGACATCGCCTGGCTGGTGCGTAAGGTACTGGAGGAGCGCGGCGACCGGGTGCAGCCCTTCATCACCGGCTTTTTCGCCCTGCCCGGCGCATTCAGTGCCCAGCCCCGCCTGGACTCGCGTATGAAGGCATTTGCGGCGTGGCGTGAGCTGAACCGCATGATGACGGTGCGCGAGCGCGAGAGCGAATTTATCGTGCGCTGGGGCACCCAGGCACAGACGACCTTCACCGTGCGCAAAGAAGTGTACGATCATGTCTATCTGGTCGATCGCGGGCTGGGCACGCCCGGCACGCGCCCGGAAGAATCGGTCTTCCCGGTGATCGCCGAGGCGATCAGCTTCTATCTGGACAGCAGTGCCGGCACCGATTACATCCAGCATATCCGCACTAACCTGGTCAATCCCAAGCAGACCGCACCGCGCCGGGGCAACCCGACCTACAGCGTGCTGTATGTCAAGTCGTGGAAGCTGCCGACCTATCACAATCTCCGGGTGGCGCGCCATGCCTTCGCCCGCGAGTTTCTGCGCCGCCTGCTGCAGGTCGTCGAGGAGCAGGGCACCAATTACACCAGCCCCGATCAGGAGCGCAGCACATTTTCGCTGCGCAGCGACCCGCTCTATCGCATGCGCGCCAGCGAGGTGTTCATCCAGCCGATGCAGGACACGGGCGGATCGGCATTCCTGGAGGATGTCGCCGGGATCGCGCAGATTGGAGCAGGCGGCTGGCTGGAGGCGGTGACGCAGCGCGCGGGCTACGGCTTCAACCTGCTTGATACCTATGGGCAGCTGCCCAAGACTCCTGAGGCGCAAAAGGTGCAGGACACGCTCAATACAGCGATCTATTACACCGTCCCGGGCATGATGGACAGCAACAGCAACGCCGAGCTGTCCAACTTTCTGGATACGGTCTATCGTCAGTTTTACGGTGTCAACAGCGGCGGCGGCGATTATCTGCGGCTGTATGGCGACTTTGGCGGCGAAGCCTACAAGGGCGAGCTGCACAAGGTGCTGGAAGGCGCACAGACCTTTCACGTCGATGTGTTCAAGCGGCGTGTGCGCGCCTGGCTGCGCACCGTGCTGAACGAGCCGACACACGAAGGGTTCAGCGGGCTGGCGTGCGCTCGCGACGCGATGATCCAGCTGGTGGAAAACCTCAAGGAAGCGGTGCGCTTCTATGTCGAGGTCAAGGGCACACTCGCCAGCGTCAACGAGGTGCAGAACAATGCCAGCCTGCAGTACCAGATCGCCGCAGCGGAGACCGCCAAGCGCGGACCGATAGCGACGGCGGCGAATATGGCGGGGACGGGCGGCAAGCGCAATGTGCGCCTGTATCTGGAATACGAGCTGGCTAATCTTTCGATCAGGCGCGATCATCGTACGGTCGAGCGCGTGATCAGCACGCTGCGGCTGATGCAGCAGCACATCGAGACCCAAGTCATGCCGCGCATCGAGGCGCTGGTGCAGCAGCTCGTTACCGACAACGACTTCACGCGCGTCACCGGGCTGTATCGCGGGCTGCTCGACAGCCTGGTCGATGAATACGAGCGCCATCAATTCGACATACGTCTGAAAGAGATCACCGAGATCCTGCAGGCGGCAGACGACGACGCGCCCGCCGCGCCGATCGACGAAGCCCGGCTCGACGAGCTGCTGGCGCGTACACGCTGGTCGCTCGACGACAACCTGACCCTGCGCGTCGAGATCCAGGTGTCTGCCGATTCCAACGATCCGCCGATCACGCTGGAGTCGAATGTGCGCGACGGCAAAAAGACCATCGAGCTGGTCAACCGGCTGGTCGATGGCGTCGCGGCCTATGTGGTATTTGCCGACGACAATCAATCTGCCCTGAGCGTGATGGGCGTCGAGCGGCTCGGCGCGGCACTGCCCAGCCTGGTCGGTCGCTTTCTGCACGCGTCCAACCCCAACCGGGTGGGCAATGTCAGCGACATACGGACGTTCTACGTTCGTGCCGCCGCTACGCAGCAGGAAGAAGGGCAGATCAACCAGGCGCTCAACAACCTGAACATCCCGCGCGGCAGCACCAATACCGTGAAAATGGTGCAGTCTAATAATCGCAACAAAGTCACCGTGTTCAGCGCGCGTGAGCTGCTGCTGCCGGAGTCTTTTGCCGAGTGGGAGGCAGCCCACAAAGATTATCGCGCCATGATGATCGGCGTGCCGTCGCACAACATCGACTCCGACTTCGAGCGCGTGCGCAACGATCACCTGTTTGCCGCCGAGCGCGAGGCGCTGCGCCTGGAACATCAGTATTTCAATGACGATAAAGTCAGCGATGAGCTGCCGATCCTCGATCAGCGACTGGTGCATCTGCTGGAAGAGCATCAGCGCTTCGATCGCTTTCTGGAGATGTGGGCGTGCGGCTGGATCGTCGCGGAAAAAGAGTCGCCGTCCGATCCGGATATGCTGTGGCGCATCCGTGTGCCGGAGACCGACGATTATGCCGTCCCCATGCAGACCCTCGCCCGGCGCGAAGATACCGACATACTCGGTCTGATCGCCCGCTTTGCGATCTATGGCAAGACGATGCAGGGACGCGACCTGCCCTATTCACAGATCGAGAATGCGATCAGTGCCAACATGAGGCAGGTGCGCGTCAACCGCGATCAGGCAGAGGCGCTGCTCGCCGCCTACACTTTCGAGACACAGGCGGCGGTGGCGATGCATCGGGTGATCAGCCAGCAGCTCCAATCCACGCCCGGCGAGATCGACCCGGAGGCGTTCCAGGCCAAATACGACAGAGCCGTGAAAGCGCTGGACCGCCCGGACAGCTATGCCGGACGTCGCGCGCTGGCAGAAGAAATTGCCTACGACTTTACGCGCTTCTCGTCGCTGGGCAACAGCCGCCTCGTCACCAATATCGAGGCACATCAGCAGGCGGTCGGCATCCTGCTGCGGCTGAAATTCACCAACTTGGCGCGGTTGCTGCGCCCGTTCATGCAGAACGGCTAGCCCATCATCACGCCGCGCACATGACAGCGCGCACCTGGACGAGGAAGGCAGAAAGCGCCAGTATTGCTTTCCGCTTTCCTTTTCTCCCACAGACGACACACGGTGCGGCAGTGTCGGCAGGCGCTGTATAATGATTGCAGATTGAAGCCGAGGAATAGCACATCGTGTTTCGCAAAAACCCACCGCCCCTACCACGTCCTGACCCTGTACCTGCCGGGGGTGCAGCGGCATGGGAAACGCTGGTCTATCAGCAGCCCACGCGCACCAGCGCGCCGCTGGCACGGTTTGCCACGCCGATGCTGGTCATCGGCATCGGCAATTTCGGTGCCGATCTAATCGAGGCGCTGGCGCTGCGGCTGGAAGACACGAATATGCTGCCCGCGCGCGGCGCGGGCACACCCTCTGCGACGCTGCCGCGCTTCATGCACATCACCATGCCCCACGTGCAGGGAGCGGGCGGCGGGCAGCATTACGCCGATCGCACCCGCACCGTGCCGACGGAGATCGCCGTGCAGCGCGTCAGCCTGAACGACACACCGGTCATCCCCAACGATGCGACTATCTATGAGACGCCGAGCTGGGGCTGGCTGCGCACGCTCGGCGCACAGCGGCGCAACCTGCACGATACGCGCGCAGCGGCGCGGGTGATCCTGCACAACGACCTGGTCCTCAACGATGGATCACGCCTGGTCAGCGCGCTGGCACGGCTAATGAGCCAGGCGGCATTCAGCCATGTGCTCATCGCTGCTGCCGCTGATGATCACCTGGTCGGCACGCAGCTGATCGGCGATGTGGCGGGCGTGATCCGCACGCGCTGGGCACACGGCGACAACGTGTCGATCGTCGCGCTGATCCCGACCGCGACGCGCGAGCGCACCCCGGCGACCGCCTCACATGCCGACATGCTGAAGGCAGTGACCGCGCTGGAGATGGCAGCGCTGACCAGCAGCAGCAAGCTGTCGCTACCTCTGCCCAATCGAGACTGGAATCCCGACAACGAAGAACGCCAGCTCATCGACGGCGTGATCTTCTGCGACGACGACCACCGCGAGGCGATCGACGGCACGATCGCGCTGACCTGGGGGCTGCTGACCAGCGACCCGATGCAGGATCGCTCGCTGATGGCGTCGCTCACCGATCGCATCCGCCGCCCGACACCGGGCGTGCGCGGCGCGCACATCCTGCCGACGACCTCGCTCGCTTTCGCGCGTGAGATCTACTTTCCGCTGCGCCTGATCCGTCAGCTGCGCGCACTGCGCGCCGTCGGCGAATTCCTACAGAGCAGCGATCTGATCTATACCCCACCGATCAATGGCGCGGGCTATAATTTTACCCAGGGAGCCGAGATTACCGACGCGCTCGACACGGTGCGCCCCGCCGGGACACTGGCATGGCTGCGCGCCTACAGCCATCTCACCAGGCGCAATTATGGTGCGCTGGAGACGAGCCTGGAGCAGACAATGCGCAGCTATCGCACCCGCAGCACTGGGCTGGTGCAGACGCTCGACAGCATGAGGAGCGCGGCATCGCGCGCCAGCATACTGCCCGCCGACCGTGTGGCGCTCTGGCGGCACGAGGCTGCCAGCACACGAGTAGTCGAGGAGCTGCATAAGGCAGCGGGCTTCTCGGCGCGCGACGATGGCGGGCTGACGCTGTGGGCGACGGCGGCGCACACACTGCGCCTGTTTGCCCACCAGGATGCAATCAGTCAGCGCGACGCTGTGAGCGCGTTCATCGAGGAGCACATTCTTGGGCTGGCGCTGACACTGGTCGATGGCGAGTCCGGGTACGAATTTGAGCGGTTGGTCGAGGAGTATTTCACCGGGCGCGGCGATGCGCTGCACCAGTGGGGGGAGACCTTCAATGGCTGGCATGATGCCTTTACCCAGCGCGGCATTCAGGGACGTCCATTTCCTACGGGGGTAATGTGGCACCACTATCAGACCGTCGATCTGGGCAATGCGTCGCTGCCTGTCGATGCCACCTCGATGATCGGGCATGGCGGGGCACACGCGCTGCAAATGTCGATCTTTCCCCGTGTGCAGCTTCAGATGCTCAAGCCGTTTTATACAGGGCCCGCCGAGTCGATTCGCAGCAGCTTCGTATACAGCACGCAGCACATCATCAGCGACCTGTTCCGCTGGACCGACAATGTAACCGTGCCCTACAACCTCCAGGCAGCGCTGACGTTCCGCGCTGCCTTTCTGTGCTTCGCGCGCTGCTGTCAGAATGGCACGCTGACCGCGCACGAGATGCGTCAGGGCGAGCGCGGGCTGTTCAGCTTTCCGCTGGGCAGTGAGAGCTATCAGTGGGAGACGCTGTTGTGGGACTTTATCAGGCGCTATCAGGATGGACGACTGCAGCCATTTCTGGAGGATAAGGCGCGCGCTGAGACCGGCTCTACACCCATCCTGCCCGATGAGCAGACCAGCTCGGTCTTCGAAGTCAGGCTGCGTCATGCCATCGTGCAGGTGACGGGTGCGCAGCGCCCAGCCTATTTCGGATAGAATAAAAGTCGGGAACCATCGCGAATACACGCGCATTATTGATATCCTGCATAGGCTGATCGACGGGGGCACCGAGGACGACATGGCGGGACTGAATGGGTACATACTCGATGATCTGCTGGGCAAGGGCAAGTATGGCACCGTGTATCGTGCCTACCGAGCCGATGATCCCGCACGCGCTCTTTTTGCCATCAAGATTCTGTGGGATGGCTCTCCCGAACGATTGAAAGAAGCGATCGAGGCGAATCAGCCGCCGAACGCGACCCCGGACTATATCACCCGCTTCAACGACGAGATCAGCACGCTGCGCGACCTCAGCGCCTATTCAATCAGAGCGCTTGGTAGTACCTATGTCCCCAATGTATATGCCACGCATCAGGAAACAGGCGGCAAGATCTGGCGCTATATCGTCACCGACCTGATCGCTATGCCCGATGTGCTGCACTGGATGCGTCAGCGCCAGGCACAGGGTGCCAGCCCGCTGATCCCGGAGGCGGTCGCGCTGGAGATGACGCGCATCTTTCTGACACTGCTGCAGCGTCTGCATCAGCACAGACCGCCGCTGCACCTGCTGGACGCCCAGCTCAAGAATTACCGGATCGGGGCACTACCGACCGAGCCGCGCTTCGACCGGCTGGATCTGATGATCCTGGACTGGAACGGCACCAAGACTTTCGACGAGGCACAGCTAGATTATCAGTATGCGCACCCAGCGTCCTATGACGTGCGCGCGGCGATCGCCTTTCTATATGAGATGCTGACCGACAACAATATGTTTGCCACATCTACCGTCGGCAAACGGCGGCTGGAGATGCGCGCCGGTACGCACTGGATACAGATCTCCCCGCTGACTCGGCAGCTGTGCGTCGATGTGCTGGCGCTGCGGGCAGGCAGCTTCACTATGCCGTCGCTTGACAAGGTGATCGACCAGATTGCGCGTGCGCTGGCGGTACTGCGCGGCGAAAGCGAGGCACCCGAAACCCAGGCGGACGAGAATAACCGCTTTGCCGAGGCGATTCAGTATATCAAAGAGAAGCGTTTTGCCCGCGCGCTGGCAAAGTATCAGCCGAGCCAGCCCGAAAATTCGCTGGAACTCGATGAGCTGCGCTGGCATCTGACGCTCGGCACACTCAACGCGCTGCGTGCCGACCTCGATCTCGACCAGTATGCCGAGGCGTTGGTCATCGTCAACGAAGCCTATCCGGCTGAAGCCAGCACCGAGGCGGACTGGGCGGTGTATGCCGAGGTGCTGGACTCACAGCGAGAGGGGCTGAAGCGGGCACCCGCCGCGCACATCTATCTCGACATACTCGATCAGGAGGTGGCGCTGCGCCGCACGTGGCTGCGCCGTCTGCCGGACGCCGCCTACACGCTGGCGGAGCTGCGCGACACGATCCCCCCCGGCTTGACCGACTTCACGCTGTATCAGCAGGCACTTAGAGCGATGCATGAGGGCTACAGCGCATGGCAGACAGCCGCGCCGGAGAGCATGTATCGCCTGAAAGTAGTCTATGACCTGTTTGAGTGCCCCTGGGACGAGTCGGTCATGCAGCCGCCAGAGTTGCTCAGTGAGATAGGCGTGCTGGAGGCAGAGATTGCCCGGCGCAAGCGACAGGAGCAGGCACGAGAGTCCCGACGCGACGCGATCCTCGACACCGCAATGAAAGGCAGCCTGCGCGGGATCGACGAGCGCCTCGCCGACGAGCGCCTGCAGAGTGGCGGCACGATCGATTACGACCAGATCGTGCGTGAATCACTCGATACCCTGCTCGCCGCCGCCGCTGCCGATCAGATCGGCAGCATTCTGACGTATGCCAGAGAAAAATATCCGCACATCCAGTCGGTGCGGCTGAGTGCCTTTATCGATGCCAGCGTCCTGGTCGGCGCGCCGACTTTCCCCGCGATGCTGCCCGATCGTGCAAACGTGTCACGGCTGGCGGACGAGGAAGCACGCGCCTACGTGCTGCGCCAGATTATCGCCCACCACGACCTGAAGACAGCCGACCCGATGCGCGTCAAGTCGGTCTACGATGCGTATCAACAGCAGCAGGACGAGCGCCAGCGCCAGCGCGATGACGAGGCAGCAGAGCGACGACGCGCCGAATTCACAGAATCCTTTGTCGATAATCTCGCAGGTGCGACCGATTATGCCCGTGTGCAAGCCCTGCTCCAGGGCGCGCGCGAATATACTCTCTTACCTGACCTGGAGCCGGAATACACCGAAAAGCTTACCCTGCTCGATAGTGCGCTGAGTGCCTACACAGCCGAGCGCGGCAGCATACCCCAGGAACTGTCAAAAGCCAACCTCGACAAAGACAAGAAAGCAAAGCTCCTCCGGCTGGTCACGGACGTTGAGGCAAAGCTGAATGCAGCGCGCGCCGCGGTCGGCTCACAGACCCAGGTCGGCTGGTTCAGCGCGATCCAGAAGCGCATCGAGCCGGACGTCAATGCGCTCAATCCCAACCGTCTGCTGCGGCGGCTGGCACCGTTCCTGATCCTGGGCTTGCTCGTGCTGGTGGTCGGGCTGGGGGCTGCCGCCTTGCTCGCCAGCAGCGCGATCGATGATAGCAATGCCACCGCGACACAAAATGCAATCATCGCCGCCGAGACGAGTGTGCAGGTCGAGACACAATCTGTAAAGAATATGACCGCCGCCGCAGAGAATGTGCAGGAACGCACCCTGGTGGCTGCTACGTTGATGCAGGATTCGACCAACTCTATCCGAGCGCAGGAAACAGCCTCCGCAAACAATGCTGCCACACTGGAGGCATTGCGGGCAGCGAGTGCCGCTCAAGTCGCGGCGCTCACCCGCACGGCTGGCGTGCTTGCAATCGCCGCCACGCAAAGTGCAATCGACACAAACGTGACCCGTGCCGCGATTGCGAACAGCGACGCCGCCACAGACGCCGCGCGGATAGCCTTGTCAACACAGAATGCTGTGATACAGGCGACGACCCTCGCTGCGGAACAACAGGCGCTTGCCGAAGCACGCGCAACCTCAGCAGCCGTTCGAGACAACATTCAGGAGACCAACGCGCTGCTGGCAGCCACACAAACGCAGTTCGCGCTGACGCCGAGCATCATCGAGCAGACGGCGACCGCCAATATCGAGAATCAGAATATCGCCGCGACCGGCACGGGCGTCGTTATCGCATTCACCAGCACAGCTGCCGCGACCAGCACCCTGATCGCCGTCGAGCTGAACAGCAATGCAGCCGCGCCGACCTGCTTTGTCATCGCCGGTCTACAGGCGCAGGTCCCCAATAATGCGCGCTTATATCGCAATATCGAAAATCAAGAGAGTGATCCATTCGATGATACGGTAGAGGAACAAGCTTTAGGCAATTTTGGTTCGCGAAGGCTCGGTGTCGTCGGGCGGCGCTTCCAAAATGGCGAAAATTACCTCAAGGTAGTCGATGCGATGGTCTCGAATGAGACATATCCGCTCGCCTGGGTGCGTCAGCGTACCATACGTTTTGATGCAGACAGCGTCAACTGTGATCGCTATCTGCTGCCGACCGCGACCCCCACGCTGACCGCGACCCCCACGCTGACCGCGACCCCCACGCTGACCGCGACACCCGGCACAGGGGGAATTGTCCCTGGCTCAGCTCCATGACCCGCCGTCCGCCCGCGCCGCTTCCCCCGCTCGCCAGAACGGGCAGCTCGATGCGCAGGCAGCCCGGCGGGCTGCCGCCTGCCGCCACAGGGCGAGGCAGTCTGCCAGGCGTCGGCAGCCCGCCGGGCGGGCGATCGTCACGACGGGGCGGGCGATCGCCGCTGGTGCTCGTCGGGGCGGTGCTGGCACTCGCCGGGATGATCGGCGCGGCGATCGGGCTGATCGCCGCGCGCGGCAATGCGCTGCCCGCGCATTTCGAGGCGGTCGCGGACGGGTTTGCGGTGCTGCCCGGTGATGCCGATCTCTATCTGGTCGGGCGGACGGACGTCATCTTTGCGACGCTCGACTCGCTGCGCGCGCTCGCGCCAGAGGCGGCACAGCTGCTGGATGATGCCGTCGGCACCGTCGCAGGCGGGGTGCGTGAGCTGACCTTCCTGACGACGATCGATGCCTGGATCGGCGATCACGCCGCGATCAGCATCAGCCAGGCGGCGGATGGCGCGTTCAGCTATACTCTGTCCGCCGATATTCGCCAGGATACCGATGCGCTGCCATTTTTGCAGGCGCAGCTCGGCGCGCTCGATGATGCACCTGGCACGTCGGGCGGGTTTGCCTGGTATCAGCTCGCCATGCCGACGGGCGGCACGACACACCTCTATCTGTCGTCGGCACAGATCGTCGTCAGCAGCCGATCGGGATTGTCTGGCGGCGCGACCAGCAGCAGCCCGCTGCGTGCCGCGCTCGACGCCCTGCCGCCGACCCGCTATGACACCGTGCTGGTGCTGCGTGCCGCTGACGCACTGGCGACCAATCTGATCGCTGCCAGTGTCGCGCTCGATCTGGCACTGCCGGACGCGGGCTATCTGGCGGTCGGGCTGGCACAGCCAGAGCCGGGGGTGACCGTGATCGATCTGGCGCGCGCGCCACAGGGTGCGTCGATCCTCGCCGGCGGCACGGGCGGATTGCTGTATGCTGTCACCCCGCCGACCAGCCTGGCGGTCGTGCAGATCGGCAACCTGCGCGCCTGGCACGACACACTGCTGGCGCTGCCCTGGCTGCGTGAGCGCGTGCCCGACATGCGCAGTATCGTCGATCAGATCAGTGGCGCGCTGGCACTGGCGACTGGGATCGACTATCAGCGCGACTTTTTGTCGTGGATGACCGGGGACATGCTGTTTTTTCTCGATGCACCGCGCGCGGGAGAGGCGGATCACCTGCTCGACTGGGGGCTAATCGCCGCGTCGGACACGCCGACCCAGGCGCGGCTGGCGATCGAGCGGGTCGGCGCGCTGTCACTGCGTGCGGATGCGCTGCGCACCCTGCTGCCCGATCTGCCCCTGCGCGTCTACGTCGATGAATCCGACGCAGGTGGTGCGCCGCTCGTCCAGCTCGAGATCGGCTCCACTGGCGCGCTCGGTGCGCTGACGACGACCCTCATCAACGACGGGTCGCGCTTCATCGTCGGCAGTCCCTATGGGGTGGCGCACGCGCTGGAGGCGGCTGGCAGCGGGCAGACGGCGGTGTTTGGCGCGCGCTTCGTGCCGTATGCCCGCCCCGACGCCGCGCTGACGGCGATCGTCGGCGTCGAGGCGATCTGGCGCGCTGCCGCCGTGATCGGCGGGGTGCCGATCGACTCGTCAGCCCGCGCGCCGCTGCCCTTCGATACGGTCTATATGGCGCTGGCGCTCGATCAGGCGGGCTTGCAGGGCGCGCGCGTGGTGCTGCTGGGTCATTAATCGTTACACAGTCACAGCGACTTTTTGCATTACCAGTAATTCGTTATTACAATGTGCTGCGTCGCCTAACATCGAACACGATCACATGCGCCTATCGACCTTATTAACAATTCTGGTCTGGTTTGCGACGACCACACTGGCAGCGATCACATTCATCGCGCTGCTGGTCGTGTCGAGCGCCACTGCCCAAGGCAGCACGACCACGACCAGCGAGTTTGTGCAGTACTGCCTGCTTTATGGGCAAGGCTCGCAGACGCTGCTGCGCGCCGCGCCGCTGACCGCGCTGGCGCTGATGCTGGCGGTCTTCACGGCGGGTAATGTGGTGCTGTTTGCGCTGGTGCGCCCAATTCTGCATCCCCAGGTCAGCCGTGCTGCGGGCACCGTGACGACGCTGAGCCAGGCGACGCTGTGGACGCTGTGCCTGGTGGCGATCGGGCTGGTCATGGTGACGATGGGCGTGCTGAGTGCCGATCCGGGGCTGATCTATCGCATCGCCAGCGCACAGCCGCTGCCCGATCGATGTAACAATCTGCTGCCCGTGCCGCTGGCACAGGTCTATCGGGACGGCGTGATCGTCATCGCCGTCGCGATCGCCGTCGTCAGCGTGTGCCTGCTGACGCTGTCGCGATCGGTGCGCCGCCCGGCGGATCGGGTGCTGATAGCTGCTGCACCCGCGCCGCGCGTGATCGACGAGCCGATATGATGCGGCGTGCCTGGGGGATGGGGGCGATCGGCGTCGTGCTGGCGCTGATCGGGCTGGTAAGCGCGCTGCCGCGCCCGGTGCAGGGGCAGGACGAGTGCCGCGATCTGTATGCGACCGGGGTGGATAAAGCCTATGTCGTCATGCTGAGCAATATTTTCACCAACCCGCTGATGGAGCTGTCGATCGCGCGGATCAGCGGCACGCAGTGTGTCTCGGTCGATCCCAGCGCTGGCACGCTGCTCGACATGCCTGGTTCGTGCACCCCGATCGTCGTGGGCTTTGATGATCCGGCGGGCAGCGGACGCCTGTTGCAGATCACAAGCGGCGTCAGCCTGGTACGCTTGATCGCCTTCTGCACCACCCTGAAGCTTGACGGACGCTCGCTCCAGATCACCACGCAGCCCCTGCGTGGTGAGATCGTCTGGGACAGTGAGTTTTACAACCCGGAAGGCGCCGCGCCGCCGCCGCTGGTGAACGTGCTGGCAAATCTCGATGCGGGTGCGTGTCTCAACGCCACCGATCCGATTGGCTATGACGACGTGACGGCACAGCTCGCCGTACTGACCGCCTACGGGGATCCGCCAGCGGACATCTATCGGCGGCTGTGGCGCGAAAACCGCCTGCTGTGGTACGGCGCAGCCTTCAGCGACATTTACTGTCTGCTCGGTCAGGAACAGCCGACCGTGACGGCGGGTCTAGCGCTGGCGGACGGAGATCCCGATGCGGGTACCACGCCGCTGACCGTCACCCTGACCAGCACCATTACCAACCCGGAATACGCCGCCGATATTACGCTGACGGCAGCACTGGTCACGCCAGGCGGTGCGGCGATCCCGGTCGCGCTGGAGACGCTGATTCAGGGCGATCTTCCCCCGATCGACGCCTTTTTTGCGCCGCTGCGCCTGACGCTGACCGAGCCGGGCGAATACACCTTCACGCTGACCGTGCAGGGCGCACCGCTCATCGTGGCAGACAGTGCGGTCGTTCCGACAACCACGATCAGCACTGTCTCGGTCGATGCGCGCGCCCCAGTCATCATGATTGATGGATTACCGACGCCAATCCCGACGCCGACGCCCACGCCGATCGCGGTTTGGGAGCAGACCTATGTTCTGCCGGTGATCACCGAGCCGCTTCCACTGTGGCAGATCGGTATTGGTGCGGGCGTACTGCTGTCAGGCGCAGGCATCGTCGCCGCGCTGGTGCTGGGCGTCGGCGGGGGAGCGGGCGGCTGGTGGCGCAGCCAGCGGCGCGTGCGCTGGCGTATCGTCGGCGGCGCGGCATTCATCGCGCTGGCGCTGGTGGTGGCAGCAGCAGTGGTGCGTGATATTGTTGACAGATAATCGAATCGGGATGCACGCCGGGCACTGATCGCAGAAAACGGCGTTAGATCGTTGCACAGACGGGGGATTGTATGACTACTGCACGACATATGGCGCGCCACCTATCCATCTTTTTGATCGCTGCGCTGCTCACCATCGGGCTGGCGCGCCCTGCTGTCCATGCCCAGGATGCGATCGGCTATACCTCGATCGACACCACGCCGCCCGGCTTGCGCGTCGTGCTGCTGATCGACGACAGCGGCACCATGCAGGACGGCATCTATCCCGCCGGGGGCGCGACGCTCAACTCCGCATCGACGGCGGGCGAGCTGCCGCAGGGCGACCGGAAGCGTGACACTACCGACCCCAACGCCCACCGCTGGGCGCTCGCCCGGCGGCTGATCGACACCCTGCACGCCGATCAGAATGCCACCCACGCTGTCGCCGTGTACAGCTTTGCCGACGAGGTGCGGCGCGTCAGCGGCAGCGACAGCGCCAACCCATTCGTCACACTCGGCGTAGGCGCGTCCGAAGCCGACTATACGACGCTGGTCACGAGCGCAGTGTCCGATTACCGGGTCGAACCTGGCAAAGTGTTGCTGGCGATCGAGACAGCCCGCGATGCACTGAGGCGTGTCGCGTCGTCGGGCAGCACCGCGACGGACACGCTCAAGCCGCTCGTGCTGCTGATCGCTGATGATGTGCCGCTGGAGAGCTACGGCACCAGCCCCTGGCAACAGTTACCGGAAAACACGCCCTGGGACAATGTGTTCACCCCGCGTGTGACTGAGACGATACGCGAGCTAAAAGAAGAAACACTGAGCTACAGGGGCACGTTCTGCCCGTCCAGCGAGGCGCTGTTCGCGGTGATGGCGCTCGGTGCCGCCACCTGGATCAGCAGCGATGGCATCATCGCAGGTGCGGGGCTGGGCAATTACTGGGACAGCCAGGTCTCGCTCGACAGCAGCGGGACGCCGATGCTGGCTAAGCTGGATCCTTCATTTCAGGATGACACCCAGATGCGTGCCGGGATGCGCGCCGCGCTCGATCGCTTTCTCCAGGGCGTGCGTTGCTATGACGGCGTGACGCCACCTGCCAAGCTGATCGACGGCACCAACCATTTCACCTGGGACAACGCCGACGTATTTTCGTCGGTGCGCATCATCGTCGAGGGACTGGATGGGGCAAACGTGACTGTGCAGACGCCGGGCGGCGCGACTGTGAGTAGCGCAACGCCGGGCGTGCGCCTGCTGCGACGCGATGGACACCAGGTGTGGTCACTCGACGGCGCGGCGCTGGCGAGCGACTGGACGGGCACATGGACGGTGATGGTCGGCACAACGGACAGTATGCGCGTCGTGGTGCAGCGCGACTGGAGGCTGAGCGGGATTACGGCGCAGATGCGCGCACCGTTCAACGCCGAGATCGGCTTGCAGGATATGATCTTCGACTTTACCATCGACGGGCTGCCACTGGCAGACAGCGAATTTCTGTCACTCGATCTGGCGATCGCTGGCGGAACGCCAGAAATTCGCCCACTCTCCCTCTCCCCCGTGCCAGGGGAGCGCGGCGCATATTTTACCACTATCGAGCGCGAGGACGCAGCGACGCTGGAGCTGGTGCCGCGCGTCACGCTGCGTCAGCGGATGAGCGGCTCCAACCCGCCGTATGCGGTCGATGCACCGCTGGAGCTGACATTGGGCACTGGACTTTTCGAGTTCACCCGATCCGAGATCGTCGCCCGCCTGAACGAGCCTGTCGATGACACGATTATCACCTGTCCTGATGGCATCTATCCAGCAAAGGTTACGGTCGATCAGCCAGGACTCGCCGGGGTATCGCCGCAGAATATCGGTGCCTCGACCCAGGTCGAGATCATCGCGCGGTCGCTGGAAAGCGGGGATGTGGTCGTCGGCGCGCTCAGCTTCAACCCGCTGATCGACTCCGGTGGTGCCTTCACCGGGACCATCACCTGCAGCCTGCTCACTGTTGGTGAGGTAGAGCTGTTCGCCCGTGCCAGCACTGCGGGCGGCGCCAGCAAAGACAGTGCGCCGCGCCAGATCAGCTATCCTCAGCCGACCGCGACGCCTTCGCCTACCCCGATCCCGACCGCGACCTTCGCTCCGACGGCGACGGTCGTCCCCCCGACCCCGGTGCCGACCAGCACCCCCCGCGAGCCAAGTCCGGTCGATGGTGCGGTGACCTTCGCCACCAATCCGCTGGTATTGGTGCCAGTCGTCGTCGGCGCGGCGCTGCTGTCGCTGCCGTTGGCGTGGCGCGGGCTGCTCAACGCGCTGCCGCTGCGTGCCGTGATCGTGCAGCAGACAGACCCGTCCGGCGCGCGCCAGACACGTCCGCTGGTCGCGGGCACAGCGAGCTGGCTGCCCTGGCGGCGTCGGGCGGTGTGGTCGGTGCGGATGCGGAGCGCGGCGCGGCGCGGGGTACAGCCGGGCACGAGCGTGGCGACCGCGATGTTTCAGGACGGCGATCCCCCACCCGCCCAGGGCGGCGCGATGACGGACACCCCGATCTTCGAGATCACGATCGATGCCGACGATGCGATGCGCCTGCTGGCGCGCGTCGATCTCGTGGTCAATGGCGTGCGGGCGCTGCGCAGCGGGGAGGTCGTCGAGATGGGATCGGCGGCGCTCACGCTGGAGAGCGCCAGCGGATGGCAATTCAAAGTGATCGATCAGCGTGCCCAGGCGCGCACCAGGAAAGGTCGGTAGGTGACGCTCTTGCAGCCATCGTATCCTCTGTCACAGCTTCGCCCCACCCTGATCATCGGGCTGGGCGGATCGGGCTATCAGATCGCCGTCCATCTCAAGGCACGGCTGGTCGAGCAGTATGGCGCGGGCGATGCACTCGACTCGGCGGTGCAGTTCGTGTGCATCGACACTGCCAACGAGAATTTCTCCGCCACACAGCCCAATTCGCCCGATGCGCCGCCCGTCACCTTGTCGCGCGAGACCGAGTTCGTCCGCATCAGCGATGTGCCGCTGCACGAGCTGATGCAGCGGCGGGAGGACAACCCCGCTATCGCGTCGATCCTGCCAGAGCGCCTGCGCTCGACGCACATCGACCAGGGCGCGCAGCAGATCCGCCGCCTGGGGCGCGTCGCGCTGCTGTACCGCTTCGACCGCATTCGTGGGCGGCTCGGCACGGCGATCAGCAGCCTGCTTAGTATCCAGAATCAGCGTGGCACCGATCGGCGACTGCGGGTGATTATCGCCTGCTCGATCTGTGGCGGCACGGGCAGCGGAACATTCATCGACATCGCCTATCTCGTCCGCCATATCGCCATGACCGACGGCACCGCCAAGACCGCGCGCGATATCGACGTGATCGGGATGCTGCTGCTGCCAGAGGTCTTTCGCAGCATCCGCTCGACTGGGGAAGATCGCATCCGCGCCAATGCCTATGCCGCGCTGCTCGACCTGGAATATTACAACCAGGCGACCAGTGCGGATCAGGCGCTCTACAGCATGAACGGGCTTCGCGGCGGCAAAATCGAAATCGAGGGCGCGCCTTTCGATCAGTGTTTCCTGATCAATGCCAGTGAGGGCGGCACGGTCAAGGGCGTGCGCGAGCTTGCGCCGATCCTGGCGGACAGCCTGCAGCTGATGATCGCCAGCCGCGTCGGGGAGCAGCTGAGCGCGACCTTTGACAACCTCAAGACGAACAACCTGACCAGATATTATCCGCCCGGCTTTCGCGCCTTTTACAGCGCGATCGGCATGGCACAGATCGTGTATCCGCGCCGCTGGCTCAGTCGCCGCTTCGCGCTCGGATTGAAAAAGGCGCTGATCGATCGCGTGCTGCTGGCACCCGCCGACCCGGAGGATGCTGCCCGCCGCGCCGCGTCCTGGGTCAGCGAGGCGCTCGACCGGGCGATCGATCCGGTGCTGCGGCGCACCGCCGATGCCGTAGCCAGTGCGATCATGGAAGACTGGGAGATCGCTGTACAGGGCGCACAGGATCTCATCGATCTCCAGCGCGCCTGGAAGACGGTGCGGGCGCTGGTTCAGGGGGAATACAGCACCGCGCTGGGCGAGGCTCGGCGTGTAGCGGCACGCACGGGCACGAACGCGCTGCACGAAGCCGTGACGCAGATCGTCGGGCGGCTGGCGCGCGATCCGCAGGCACCCGGTGCCACCACCGCCGAAAATGGTTTTGGCGGACTGAGTGCATCAGCGCGCTGGCTGGAGGCAGTGCGTCAGGCGATCTACAGGCGCATCGACGGGCTGCGCCGGGAATTCCGTGAGCCGGACTTTGACGCCGCCTATCGAGAGGCGATCAGCGGCGCAGGGCGCGGCGGCATTGGTAGGCGGCGTAGGCTCGACGAGATTGCGGAAGGGCTGTCAGCCTATGCAGAGCGGGCGACCAGCCGCGAGTCGGGCACGCATATCGTAATCCGCATCGAGCTGCTGGAGGCACTGTTGGACGAGGTGCGCGATCAGGCGCGGCGCGTCGGGGTCGTGATTGAAGGGCTGACGACGCTGCGCGCGACGCTCGACATCCAGCTCGTGCAGGATGCGCCGCTGCTGACCAGTGTCAGCCAGCCTGTCGTCGATCTGGATCGCACCGAGCGCATTCTCCAGCGCTGGATCGAGCGCCAGCTCACCGACGACGGGCTGATCACCACCTACAACGCGCTGCTGCAATCGCTGCCCGGCTTTGCAGGCGTACTGCCCGATGATGTGCGCGCCATCGACAGCTACAGCCTGCCCGACGCACTGCTCGATCAGCTCGACACCTACTGCCGACGCCTGGGCGATCAGGCGGTCGCCGAAGAGAGCAGCGTCAGCCAGCAGATCGACCGCCGCGCCATCAAGGGTGAGGGTGAGGCGCGCTGGCGCGACAAGCTGCTGCAGCAGTGGATGAACCAGGCAAAGCCATTTCTGACCTATCGTGATGGCTTGATCGCCGATCTGCGCATCTCGACGGTGCGCGTGATCGGGGTGCAGACTGACGAAGACGACGAACGGTTGAGCGCTGCGGTCGATCGCAGCGATACCGCCGTCGTGACGACGGGCGATGGCGAGCATCTGACCGTGCTGCACACCGAGCATGGCGTGCCGATGCACGTGCTGCGCAATATCGACGAATATCGTCAGCGCTATCTGGAGCTGGCGTCACAGCGCGATGCTATGCTGCACATGAGCCGTGAGCTGGAGCGTGCGCCCTATGACCCTGGCTCGGCATACTTTCTCGATCTGGAGGACTTTGACCTGTACATGGCGCGTGCCTGTGCCTACAGCTGGCTCAGGCTGGATCAGAACAGCAGGCAGTTTGTGTTGAGCGCGGCATTTTACAGCGCGTTCAGCATGGTGATCGACGAGCAGCGCGTCCGGTTGGAGGTCGAGATCGCAGCGCGGGGGCGCACGATCGACGAGCGCGGCGGCAAGGGGAAATCGCCGCACATCGAGCAGGAGAAAGAACAGCTTGAGCGCACGCGCGCCGAGCTGATCCGACGCTTCGAGGCGATCGCGCCGCTTGACCGCGCCGATGCCCCCGACGCCCGTTTCATGCTGGCGCTCCCCGCCCAGGGGCGGCTGCCGCTGGTGCCCGCCGTCACGCTCGACCTGGCGCGCCAATGCCTGCTCGGTGGCAGCACGCTGCTGCTGCCACGCCTGTTTTCCCAGGCGTTCAACGGGCTCGCGGACGCGCCAGGGTTCGATACGCGCGGCGGGATCGAGCATTTCCTGACGGTGCGCCGCTACAGTATCAGCGAGGATGTCGATCGCATCAGCGACAACGCGCCGCTCGTCCAGATGAAATGGAGCCAGCCTGGAGATCCCAGCTATCCGATCGAGGTGCGCTTCTGCGGGCTGCTGGCGGCATACGATCAGGCGGTGGTGCGCTCACGCCGGGTGCGGCGGCGCAAGCCGCGAGCTGGCTATTGGTCGCCGTCGCCATTCGATGCGGAAATCGGCGGCACAGCCGGGGGAGGCGACTCATGACCATGCAGCGGCGCGTGCTGCTGATCACCGTCGGGCAGCACGTCGCTGGTATGCGTGACGCGCTCGCCCACTGCTTCACCGCTAGCAATCCGGCTGGCGCGCCGCGCGACGAGGTTCGGCTGCGCGCTGCATCGCTGCATGTGGCAGCGATGCAGGCGCCGACCGTCGAGCCTGCTCCGTTTGCCTGCGAAATATGCCCGATCCCGCTGACTCCGGGCGACATTCATGCCCTGTATCACGATGCGCGCGTCCGCCGCTGGTCGTCGGTCAACTGGATCGGCTGGCGCGATCGGCTGCCGTCCACGCGCCTGATGGCGAAGCTGGCACTGTTTCACCATTACGATACGGTACGCGCGGCGATCACCCGCGCTATAAACCGCCTGGGCAGCGACGAGATGCCGCTGCACATCTACATCGCCGCGCCGCTGCACGACTCCTTCGCCAGCATCGTAATTGATCTGGCAGTGATGGCACACCGCGCCGCGCGCGACAATGACCGCGTGTTTGGCGTGCTGCTGCTGCCCGACATGCAGGGCGACCCGGTGCCGGGTGCAGCGGAAGCGCATCAGGCACATGCCTATGCCGCGCTGCGTGAGCTGCATTTCTACGAGAGCCTGCCTTCGTTTTACAGTGACCACCAGAAATATGCGGGCGACATCGACGCCAGCCGCTACCGCCTGTTTGACGATGATCTGCGCGATACGTCGCCGTTTCTGCGTGGCGATGTTTATCTGATCGGCGGTGCGGTGCGCGAGTCCGGCGAGCTGCTGGCATATACCGATGCAATCACGGCTGCTGCCGAGCTGATCTACTGGCAGACTGCGTCGCCGCTGGCAGACCGGATCGCCGTCTCGCCGCACGGCACGGGCAGCGTGAGCGCGTTTGGCATAGGGCGGGCGCGCATACGTGCCCTGGATGACGCGCTGGAGCGCCGCCGCCGCATCGCCTATCTGCTGCGCTGGTCACAGCGAGGCGGCGATGGCACGATCGATACCCTGCCTGCCCGCCGGATCATCGACGATCGCACCTTCGATGAGGGTGATCAGGGCGCGGTGCGTGATGCACGCGACACGGTGCGCGCCGCGCGGCAGCGCTGCGAGGAGTTGATCGAGTCGATCACCCTGGACGAGCGGGTGTTGCGTGCCGCGGGCGGCAGCGACGCCCGCGACAGCTTTGCCGATGCCGCCCGCGCCAGCCGCGACGCGCTGCGACGCTATGGCTCAGCGCTGCTCGACGCTGTGACCGCCGCCAGCGCTGAGGTGCGCGACAGCCGCCTGAGCGAGGCGCTGCGCGATGTGCTGGCACAACCCAGCATGAACCTGGAGCGGGCAGCCGAGTCGCATCGCGAGATCATGCGGCTAACCGATGATGCGGTCGATCGCGCTGCCAGCGATGCGCGCACCTGGGCGGATGCCACGCACGCCGCCGACGATGCCAGTGCGCGCGATTACGCCCGACTGCTATATGCCATGCAGCCGACGAGCGGCGCGGTCGCGCTGCTGCTGATCGCCCTGCTCGGCGTTAGCGGCGCGGGTCTGCTGATCAGCCTGAGCGACACGCTGGTGCCGCTGATCGCAATGCTGCTGGTCGGGCTGGGCGTGATTTACCATTTCGGCGTGGTCGATTCGCGGCGCGCCGCACGCTCCGGGGCGCTCGCCGCCGCTGTCGAGAGCTATCTCAGCGCGATCGACACCCATCGCCAGCATCTTGAGGCGATCGCTTATCAGCGCTATATCGGACAGGCGCATGCCGCGCTCGTCGCCCGCCTGTATATGCCAGATCCGGCAGGTGTGCCGATGCCCGGCAAGACGCCCGACGAAGCGCGGTTGCGGGCACGTGCAGTCAGCCGCCGCGTGTCGGCACTGGTCGCCGCCGAGGGCGCGGCACCGCCACGCGACATGTCGATCCCCGATGACCTCAGCCAGACCCTCGGCGTAGCGCTGCTGCACATCGTCACAGACGCCGCGCCCAGTCTGCTCGGCGACCCCGCAGCGCTCGATGCCCATGTGCGCGAGCTGGTGCAGCGCGACGGCTTGAGCGCCGCTGACCGAACGGCGCGGTACACGCTGCCCGCCCCGCTGATCCGCGAGAAGATCGCACAGCACGCGCCGCTGACGCTGCTGGCGCTCGACACCAACCGCCTGCCTTCCAATGTACGTGAGGTGCGCCCCCCGCTCGTCGCTGCGCTCGGCTGGGATGCGCCAGAGACCGAGGAAGGGCTGAACATCGAGCCTCTGACGGTCGAAGAGGGGATCGAGGACGACATGATCCTGATCCGCTACCGCACCGGGATCCCAGTGCGCGCCCTGCTACACATCGAGGACTGGAAGTCGGCATACATCCGACGCTGTGAATATCTGTCGCCGACCAACACCCGCCTGTTCAGCCGTGCCTTTCTGCACCCGACACGGGTCGGCACAGCGAGCATGGATCCACTCAGCGCGATGCAGACCGAGCGCGAGATCGTTCCCTATCTGACGATGGCTTACGCACTCTTCATGCGCTGGTATGCCAGCCGCGCCCTGCTGGAGAGCGTGTGCCGCTACATCGGCGTGGCATTCACCAACGACATGAACTGGGATGAATTCTGCGGGGCGGTCGGGGACAATCCCGTGCCTGTGCGCGATGCACTGCGTGAAGGCGCGCGCCTGCTGCCTGCTGGCGAGATCGACGAGGCGCTCGATCGGCTGCGTCAGGCAGTGCGCACCCGCCGCCCCAATGCCAGCGAGACGAACGCCGACTGGGAGCTGTGGACGGCGAGTCTGCTCATGGACGATCTGAATGCCGATGCCAGAGGCGCTCGCCGCCTGGCAGACACGCGTCTGCTGCTGACACAGCTCTTCACCGCCTGCGCACCGCCCGTCGCTGCTCCCAAAGAAGGATGAGATCATGGTGATGATGCCCCCCCCCACGCCCGACGAGACGCCCGCGTCGGTGATGCCCGCGTCCGAGCAGATTCGCATCGGTATATGGGGGATGCCGCGCAGTGGCAAGACGGTGTATCTGACGATGCTCTATCTCGGTTTGGAGCCGCTGGACGCCTGGTCGATCCGCCCGACCACGCCCGAATCCGAGCGTCTGCTGCTGGCAGCGCGCGAGACGATCAAGGAGCGCCGCCTCTTCCCCGATCATACTGACAGCCCGACCACCTACAGCTATGAAGTTACCCGGCGCATCGCTGCACCCGCCACAAATGGCGGGGGCGCAGTCTCGACGGTGCGGCTGCTGCTCGAGTTCGTCGATGTCCCTGGAGAGCTGGATCGCGAATTTTACGAATACTGGATGCAGGGTGCGGACGGCAGCGGCGGTGAGCCAGCGATCACTGTACCCAAGCGGACAACCGCGCCGCAGCCCGCCGGGATGACCCTTCAGGATCGCTTTGCCATGCTGTGCGAGATGGATGGGCTGCTGCTGTTCATCGATCCGGCATGGCACGACCTGACCCGCCAGGAACGCAGTTATCAGCAGCTTTTGCTTAACCTGATTACCCAGATTGCCCGCCACCGCACTGCGCCGCATCCGCCGCTGCTGGCGCTGTGCATGGTCAAAGCTGATGCGAAGGATCATTACTGGCGCGAGCGCAATCTGAATCACCGCTGCTACCGCGACAGCCCAGTGCAGACCGAGTGCCGCACTGCCTGCCCGCTCTACGACTTTCTGGGACGCGATATGCGCACCAGCGACGTGCAGCGCGCGGACAATGGTGGCGACGCGCCCGCCGCGATCCGCAGCGATTACATGGAGCGCGACCTGCTGAATGCGCTCGGTGCCGATCGGCGCGGCACGATGAAGTGCTTTGTGCTGTCCTCGATCGGGCGGGCGACCGACAGTAAGCGCAATGTGGCACACGGCAATCCCTGGGAGCGCCCGCCCGCGCCGATCCCGCCCTGGACCGAGATCGACGGCGCGCTGCGCGCCGGCTTCAGCCCGATCGACCTACACATCTCGCCGCAGCGCGACCGCCCGGTCAACGACTTCTATCCGACCGGCATCGTCGATGTCAATGCGCTCAAGCCAGAAAATCTGCTGCTGCCGCTGCAATGGATCATCGAGCAGCACACGGGTACAGACGCGCGCTGATCAGCCCTGTGCCTAGCGTTCGATCACAATCTCGGTGCCCTGTGCCTTGAGCGTGACACTGCCGTCGCCTTGCAGCAGCCGCCCGATGTCGATTCGCCTGCTGCCTGCACCGGTGTCGATCAGCGTGCCGTTTGTGATCACCAGATCGGTCTGGGGATAGAGCTGGGTACGCTTGGTATCGACATCGATCTTTGAGCCGTCATAATTGTCTTTTACCAGCTTTTCCGCCAGATAGCCCAGCCCCAGCCCGCCGCCGATCCCGCCGACGACGACACCGATCACTGCTCCCAGCGGGCCCACCAGCGCACCGACAGCGCCGCCCAGGGCAGCCCCGCCTTTGGCACCTGCCCAGCCGCCGAGTATGCCAGCGGAATCTGCCAGAAGTTTCCCATCCTCGTCTATCACCTTGTCATACACGATCTGTGTGCCGTCGGGCAGGGTCATCAGGCTGGTCGTCTCGATATGCTCGAGATTACCATCCAGCAGCTGGATGCCGTCGTAGATGATCTGTGCGCCATTGACGAGCGCGCCGATCACACCAAGCCTGTCGGCAAATTTCTGCCAGCCCTTGAAGCTGCGCATGTATTCGATGCCGCGCGTGGTATCAATCACCTGCTGATAATTACCCGCAGCCAGATCTTTGAAGGTGTCGATCGTCTCACTGACATTTTCGCCTGCCAGACCTATGCCGCGTCCCAGTACGGTGCGCAGCCCGGTCAGAAAGTCCGACGTGTGCGTGCCGGCGGGCATGGGCACGATTGCGCCGTTCTGGTCACGCAGCACCAGATCGGTCTGATCGCCGGATCGAGTGATCGCCAGCGACCAGCCAGGGGGCAGCATCCGATTGGCTGGCGTCGCCGGATTGAGCGGATGCCCCGGCTCGTCGATGGCGATCGAGTGCACACTGGTGATGCCGCTGCCCTCTGGCTCGGCATAGCTGCCCGATTTGAACAGGTCGCCCGCGCGCCGCTCGGCGTCCCCGTAGGTATCGATCGCGTCGCGGATCGACCAGGCGCACACGGTCAGTGCCTGCGACATGCGCTGCACCACAGGCAGCACTCCAGCACTCAGCTCAGATTGGAAAGCAGCCGCAGCGACTCCATCCCAGCCGTCATCGAGATCGGCGCTGACGCTGGCGATACGCTGGTGCAGCGCCTCCAGTGCGTCGGTCTGATGGACGAGCCGGGTGATCGCGCGATCGAGAAAATCATAGTCTACCAAAAGGATATTACTGCTCATCTGGTCGTTGTCCCTGCGTGACAGCGAGGCGCGCTCATATGCGCTCGAAGATCAATGCAATATGCTGATTCGGATTGCCCAGCAGAATGAGATCGTTGTGCTGGAGAGGATAGGCGCGCGTCTTCGGCGTGAGCTGCTCGCCGTTGAGATACGTGCCATTGGAGGTGCCGAGATCGACCAGATAGTAATGCACATCCCGCCGGAAGATCAGCGCGTGTTCTTTCGACACATAGCGCGCTCCCTCCCAGCGATCCAGCTCGATCCGGCGGAAGCGAGCCGCCTGCTCGCCAGATCGCCCCAGCAAAATCGGGGTATTGTGCCAGTCGAGCCGCTCGCCATTGTCTCGGATGACCAGCGCGACACCTTCATCGTTGTCACGCGGCGCATCGGCGGCGATCTGTCCCATCCGCTCGGTAGTAAAGGGGCGGCGCGGGATGACAGGCGCGTCGCTGCCAAACATGAAGCGGCTCAGGCGGCGCACAGCCAGCTGATCCAGGGTGAACGTGCCAGGCAGGGCATTGACCCCATGCTGCCACCACAGCGAATACACACTGTTTTGCGCACGGGCGTCACCGAGCGCAGCATTCAGCTCGGAACGCAGCTCGTGCGCGATCGCGTTGACGAGCTGTGCGACCGTGACCGAGGGCAGCACCCGGACGGGCAGCAGCCCGCTCGCCTCCCCTAAATCCGCCATCAGTACTTCGATATCGAGATAATCGTCCATCACGTCTTCCCCTTGAGTAGCTTGATCAGCGTGGTTCTGTGAGCTGCTGCGGCTCGACCAGCGCGGCGCGAATCTCCGTCAGCAGCGCGTGATCGACCTGATCGGGCAGCCGGATGCGGCGCTGCACGATGCGCAGGTCGATCGCCGCCGCGTCGAGCAGATCGCCGTGCAGATCGTCGAGCGTCATGGCGCGCATTTCGTCTTTGTAAGCGACGCCTTTATTATCCTCGGCGATCGTCTCGGTGCGCCCGATGCGCACCTCGGCGGTGCTGATGTCCAGCCCGACGCGGGCGATCAGCGTCATAGGCAGCCGCCGCAATGTATCTCCGGTCAGCAGGTCGTAATACGCCAGCAGATCGAGCGCCGCACGCACCGCGTCAGCGGGTGGATCGATCGGCGGGACGATCACGGCGCTCTTGAGATAGCGCGCGATGTCGCGCGGATGCAGCTTGCCATCGCGCAGACTGTCGTGGTGTGTCGGGTTGGTGAAGGCGACGCCGAGCGCCGTCACCAGTGCGATCGGCAGGCGCGCCAGATTATCGGCTGTGAAGAGAGCGACGCGCTGATCGACGATCGCCTGTGCCGCCGCCATCCGCACCGGGTCAATCTGCGCGGGCAGCGCGATCTCGCCATCGAGCATCGCCTGTCGGACTCCCTCCCGCGTCATGGCAACCAGTTTTTCCGGGGTGAGGTGTGCGGCACGCAGCGCGATGCCGATTTCGGTCAGCAGCCCATAAGGCAGCTCGAGCAGATGCTCGACGAAAAAGCCGAAATGCGGATAGTCTGCGACGTAGGGCGTCGGTGCGATGCGGCTGTCCAGCGACGATGCCGCCGCGCCGCTCGACGCCAGCGAGGGCTGCTGACCGGGCGCATCCGCCTTCAGCACGCGATCGCGCTGCTCTGGTGTCGCTGAATCATAACGCCACACGGCATGCTGGTCCCCAAATGTCGCAGCGAGACCGGCAAAGTAGCCATCCAGCCGGGCTTTATCGGCGTCGTTCTGCTCACGATAGACCGCCGCCGCCTGTGCCATCGCCGTGTGCCCACTTATGACGATGAAGCCGCGCCCGACCGGAAGCTCGACGCTGCGCAGCGAAGACGCCATGCGCCCGCCGATCGCATCGACCGCTTTTTCGGTCTGCAGGGCAAAGCCGTATTTCGATCGCCACACCCGCCGCCGCAGCTCGTCGTTCTGCCGCATGATGTCTTCCGAGCCGCACAGGATGAAGTGCAGCCCGTCGCCCCCGTACAGGCTCGCCAGGCGACCGAGATTCTCCAGATCTTTGGAGGTGGCGATCTCGGCGATGTCGTCGTAGTTGTCGATGAACACAAAGATGGCAGGGCGCGCAGCCGAGTCGGCTGCGCCCGGCGCATCATACTGGTAACGCAGCCGGTCCACCAGATCCCGGAACTGATCTTTTTCGCTGACGCTCGCCAGCAGGTGCGGCGCGTCCTGGTCGAAGGTGTCGATCAGCCGTGCCTGGGGATCGATCAGCACAATCGATGACTGGCGCGGGCTGGTGAGCGTCAGCGTCAGCAGCCACGACTGAATGAGCGTCGTCTTACCAGACAGCGGCGGACCAACAATGATGAAGTGCGGTCTGTTTTTCTGCAGATCGATCACCAGCGGATCGAGGTAGCGATCGTTGATTCCGAGCGTTTGCGCCGCCTTGCCCTGCCGATCGATCCGGGGCAGCGCAAACCAATCGACCAGTGTTGGCAGCAGCCCGATCGGGCTGGGGTTGAGGTCGGGCGTCTGGCGCTGCTTCCAGACCACCTCCATCCGCTCCGACAGGTCGGTCAGGCGCGGCGGGATCTCTTTGGCGAGCTGCTCGACCGACTCCGCCTCGTCGAGGCGCGTGACCTCGCCATCGTCGCGCATCACCAGCTTGTCATGAGGCAGCGCGACGGGGGCAGCGAGCTGAAATTCCAGCGGGGTGCGGCTGGTCGCGCGATCGACCGCCATCAGCCCCCGTCCGGAGATTTCGTCCAGGCTGGGCGCACCGCTGCCGACAATGCCGCTGTATTCGCCAGCATCGCTCAACCGCAGCGTGAACCGGCGGCTGAACTGGCTGATGATCTTGCCGGTGAGCGCGCTCGGCATATCCCCGGTGACGACGAAAAACACGCCGGCATTGCGCCCGTCACGCAGCAGATTGAGAAAGATCGCCAGCGTATCTTCAAAATTCTCTTTGATCTCGGCAAAGTTGTCGATGATGACGACGATCGCCGGGTAAGGGTTGTCTGCGTGTGCCTGATTGTAGGCATACAGAGTGTCGGCATTGGCTGCAGCGAATTTCTTCTTGCGATCGGCAATCGTGTCATTGAGAAAGCGCAGCAGGCGGATGAAGCGCTCGCGGTCATCGGGCGTGATGATCTGCCCGACGTGCGGCAGATGTTGAAAGACCGCCATGCCGCGTCCGCCAAAGTCGAGTATATAGAAATGCAGCGTGCGCGGTGTGTGACGTGCCGCCAGCCCTGCGACCAGGGTGCGCAGGAAGGTCGTCTTGCCCGTGCCCGACCCGCCAAACAGCACGATGTGCCCTTCCTTGAGATCGACCTGCATCACCATCTGCCGGGCGCGGCGCGGCTGATCGATCAGCCCGACGATCGCTGTCAGCACACGCGGATCGTCCCAGCGCGGCTCGTCCTGCCAGTCCATCGTGTGCGCCTCGGTCAGCCAGCGGAGGATACCGTCGCCGAGCATCTGCACGGGTATGCCGCGCGCGCCGATCAGCGCGCGCCCCTCCTCGGTCAGATATTCTGTGCTGATCGGCATACTCAGTGGCAGATACACGGGCAGCGCATCGGGCCAGGGCTTGCGCTGTGGCGTCACCTTGTTGTCGGGCAGGTACGACTCCAGCGCCATCCGATCGACGATCATCTTGGACAGCGGCAGCTCCTTGTCGGCGTTCTGCTGGCGCGATGGAAATACGATCGGCGGCTTTTGCGCCGACAGCTGCGAGGCGAAGCGATATGGTCCGCCTGCCCGTGCGATCTGCACCAGATCCGGCTGATCGTTGCCAATCTGCAGATAGCCGCGCCCCGGCACACCTGGCGGCAGATAAGCCGCGTCGGTGCGCCCTAGCAGCTCACGGCTATCTTCCGGTGTCTCGACGCGCAGGCAGATGCGAAATTTCATGTTGGCGCGCATCTGGTCGGTGATCGCGCCCGCTGGGCGCTGAGTCGCCAGGATCAGCGAGACGCCGATCGCCCGTCCCAGGCGGGTGATGCTGTCGAGCTGCGCCTTGAACTCGGTATTCTGTGCCACCATCTCGGCAAATTCGTCGATGATGATGAACAGATTTGGCAGCGGCGCGCGTGTAAGGTGATAGCCCTTCTCACGGTACTCGATGATGTGCTTCACTTTGCTGTCAGCGATCACCGCGCCGCGTCGATCCAGCTCTGCCTTGATCGCGCTGAACATGCGCTCTACCGCGCTCTCCGTCAGGTTCGTCACGATGTCTACGCAGTGCGGCAGATCGCGGAATTCGTTGAAGGCTGACCCGCCTTTGAAGTCCACCAGCACAAAGTTGACAATACTCGGATCGTAGTTGATCGCCAGCCCGGTGATCAGCGTCAGCAGCAGTTCCGACTTGCCCGATCCAGTCGTGCCGGCGATCATGCCATGCACGCCGCTCTCATCGGCGCTGAAGATCAGCTCGCACTTTTCGTTGTTGCCCCGCAGCCCGATCTCGACGCGGGGCCATTCCGCGCTGGTGCGGCTGCGCCCCCACTTCGCCAGGATCGTCAGGTCGTCCAGGCTGGCGGCGTCGTAGAGCTGGAGCAGATCCAGCCGGGTGACGAGCGCTGCCGCTGCGCTCAACCGCACCTGATACGCGCGCAGGTCGCGGGCGAACTCGCTCAGGCTGTCGCCCCGCCACAGGTCGGTCGTGCCGACGAACTGCGGCGTGTTGATGTTGGTCTCGGCATAGCGGAAGGTCAGGCGATCGCCGACCTGCTCCAGCTCGATCACGGCTGTGCAGTCGCTCGGCACCTTGCGCGGCGAGTCCGTCAGGAAGATGACAGCCGCGCCGAGATGCACGCCTTCACGCATGATCATGCCGAGCGCCTGCTCACGCTCGGCATTGGCGATCTGCGAGTCTGGCTCTGCGCCGAGCATATCGACGACCACGAGCAGGAACGGCAGGCGAAACTCGGCACTGCTGCGCTCACGCAGCCGCTGCTGACGCACCTGAAGCTCGTTGCGCAGGTCACGCCAGAAGAGCGGCAGCCGATCGACAGGCTGATTGTAGCGCCCCTGCACATATTCACCCTCATAACACACAAAAAGCTGCTTGCCATCGCGTGCATGGGGCAGGTGTTCTGCCCACTTCCATTTCTCGTCACGGCGCGCCCGTTTGCTGGCGACTACCCGCAGTGCCGCATCGCTGATGCTGTGAAACGTGGCGAAATGAATGAGCAGCGTCTGAATATAGCGATAGACACTACTCGATTGATCCGACACGTTGATCTCGTAGATGCCGAGCGTCGATTTTACATGGGCTGCACTCTTTTCGTCGGCACCTCCGTGCAGATCAAACAAATCGACCAGGATCGGCACATCGGACACCGAGCGCGAGTCCTGGCACAGGCGCAGCGCGTCGTCCATCTGCGGATCTTCTTCGTTGTCGGCGCTCCCCATCTTGTAGATCACCGTCGAGGGGCGGACGCCGATCCCGATCGGCAGAGCGCCAAAGTCACCATCATGCGCGCGCCGCTCCCAGATGCGCGGACCAGAGCGGCTGAGGTGCTGCGCGCTGGCGATGCGCAGCGTCGTCTGTGTATCGGGATAGTTGTAATAGTAGAAGTCACGCTGGAGCTGATGCGCGCCGCGCATCTCGTTGCGCAGGGCGCTAAGGCGCTGATCGTAGGCGCGCTCTTTGCGCGCGATGTCGGATCGCGCCCGCCGATTGCGATAGAGCGAGGCACCGACAGAGATCACCATCGTGATCGCCATCGGCGCGACGAACAGCAGGTTGCTGCCTCGCCCGGTCAGCGCGATCAGCAGATAGCCCATGATGCTGACCAGTGGCAGCGCCGTCTCCAGGATCGACGGCGTGTACTGCGACTCTTTTTTCGGTGGCGGCGGCACCTCGATCGTCTCGATCGGGAGCTGCGGCTGTATGCGTGGCGGACGGTCGAGCAGTTGTTCGTGTGCCATTTTGCCTACAGTCGGATGCAATGCGCTATTATGAGAGACAGTCGATTATCGGTACATCACCCACATGAAACTTTCATCGTACCTAAAGACAAGAGAAAAAGAAGAAATGAAAATTCTCCTTATTCTTTTTTCTGCAAAAATCAAGGAAATCTGCCCAGCACTACCGTGCTGACAATGGTGATCGGCTCACTATGGATAAAATCTAACACAGATTTGTAAAGTTACAAATTCGCGTTATAGTAGGGGTGTTCCACTGAAATGGGGGTGTCATGGCGCTGCAAATCCACCGACGATGGGCATGGCATAGTTTAACTGCTTGTAACATCGTAGTCCTTTTAGTTGTATTGTGCATTGGGGTGATTCCTGCCACAGCGCAGGCGGGCATCTTCACGCTGGAGCAGCTCGTCGAGACGCGCGACGATGGCGACGCGCTGCTGCTGGACATCTATTTCAACCTGGTAGACAGCAACAACCGCCCCCTCAGCGAGGTCGAGGTCGAGGATGGGCGGATCACGCTGGACACGGGCGAGCAGTACAACGACGATCAGGTCAGCGTCGGCAAGTCCAGCGCGCCGTATTTCATCGTGCTGGTGCTGGACGCCAGCGGCAGCATGAGCAGTGCCAACCCTGCGCTGCGCCAGGCGGCGATCGCTGCCATCGAGCGCGCGCCGAGCGGCGCACAGTTTGCCGTGCTGTCGTTTGACGAGCTGGTGCGTGATGTGCAGGGCTTTTCCGCCGACCTTGACGAGACGCAGCGCAATATCGACGGGGTGCGCTCGGTCGAAAATGGCGGCACCTGCCTGTATGACGCTGCCTATCGCGCACTCGACCTGCTGATACGCCAGTCACAGGGTCGCCGCGCCGTCATCCTGTTCAGTGATGGCGTAGACGAGCGATCCGACGGCGTACAGCCGTGCAGCGTGCGCAGCGCCGACGACACGATCGCTTATGCCCAGGCAAACCGCGTACCGCTGCATGTGATCGGCATGACGGGTGCCGACGGCACCGCCGAGCAGATCGACAGCGCGCTGCTCAGCCGCTTCGCCGTCTCGACAGGCGGCTTATTCAGCAGCGGCTCAGAGAGCCAGCTTGGGACGCTCTTCGAGCGGGCAATGATCGTACTCAGCGGGCAGTGGCTCGCTCAGGTGCGCCTGTTTCCGCGTGCCGGGCAGCATAGCGCGACGCTGATACCGATCCTGCGTGACGGGGTGCAGGCGCAGCCGATCACCGTGCAGTTCACCTCGCCGCGCGATTATGAGCTGCCTTTCCAGCTCTTTGCCGGGGCACCGCGCTATGACGTGACCAGCGGCACGATCAGCCTGGACGTGACGACGACGGGCGGCGGGCGGGCAGCCAGCCTGATCGCCCAGGTGCTGGATGAGCGCAATCTGGCGGTCTACCAGCCGGACACTCCGATCGCGCTGTCCGCAGCGACCGACAGCGTGCCGCTGACTCTGACCATCCCGGCGACCGCGATCGCCGCCAACGGGCGCTATCGCGTGCTGCTCAATGCGGCGGCGAGCAATAGCGGCGTGCTGCTGCCAGAGGACATCGAGGTCGAGTTCACGATCGACCGCACGCAGCCGACGGTCGTCGCCGTACAGGTGCGGCTGAGCATTGTCAACGTGCGCCTGCTGCCCGATACCGTCGAGATCGGCTTCGATGTGATCGGGGCGGAGCGGATCGCGGCGATGCGCCTGATCCTGATCGACGAATTTGGTGCCGCCGTCGGCGCGCCGATCACCACGACGGCGGCACAGCGCACCGCCTCCTTTCCGCGCGCCGGGCTGCCGCCGGGCGCCGAATACACGGTCGAGCTGACGGCATACGCCAGCGATGGGCGTCCGCTGATCGACCAGCCCGCCCGGCGCGGCTTTGCCAATGGTGCGCCGCCCGAGCCGCCGCGCCTGATCATGGCGATCAGCCATACGCCAGGGGTGGCCGGCGTCACGGTCGATCTGGACAGCAGCAATATCACGGCGATCGACTCGCTCGATGTCGCTGTCTTCAACGCCGACACCAATACCCGCATCGGCACCCCATTCAGACTGGATCGCGTGCCTGCCTCGTTCATCCTGCCGCCAGAGCTGATCGCGCGGCTCGGCGCGGGCGATTACATCGTCACCCTGTCGCCGCGCGACATCGACGGCGCACTGCTGCTCGATGTGCCGCTGGAGAGCGACCCGTTTCTGTATGCGCCGCCCACGCCGGGGTTCATCCAGGTGGTCGGCAGCATCGTCACCAACCCGATCGTGTTGAGCGTGATCGTCGCTGGCATCCTCTTTCTGAGTGTCACGCTCTATCAGCGCACCCGGCGTGCGCGCCGATCGACACGCGCGCCGGGCTATCGCTATCGCAACGACAAGAGCGTGATCAAGAACAGCGGGCGCACGCGCGACACCGACGATCTGACGGTGATCGATCGCGCTGACGCCTACGGGCGCGCTGCCCAAAACCCGACCGCCCTCTACAGCGCCCCCGCGCGCAAGCTGGACGACGATGATACGCTGCACGATCGCCCACTGGCAGAGCTGGTCGTGATGCGCGCCGAGTCCTTCACCCAGGGCAAGCGCTTCACCCTGACGCGCACCGGCGCGACGCTCGGACGCGGCGCTGGCACGATCAACTTTGATCGAGACGAGGATGTGTCGTCGAAGCATCTGGTGCTGCAATACGACCAGCAGCGGCGCGTCTTCACCGCGTCGGATGTCGGGCGCGAGGGGCGCGGCACCGTCAACGGCACGAAAATCGACAGCAAGCTGATCAAAAACAACATCGTCGAGCTGCCAGGCGATCGGCAGACGATCATCCGCATGGGCAGCGTCAAGCTGGCGTTTCGGATGTACCCGGCGCAGCGCTGAGACGCGCGCCCTTCCCTTTTTGGCGACAGCCACCGCGCCGCTGACGGCGTGGTGATGCGTGCAGGACGTATTATCAGGCGAGCAGTCACATAACAAAAGGAGACGTAATGGATAACATTCTGCAGGCGGACTACGAGGTGCTGGAGCAGGTCGCCAAGTCCTGGAAGGCACTGTATGACCGCATCAGCACGCTGCACGGCGCGCTCAAGTCGCAGAGCGAGGAACTGTGTACCCAGCATTGGCTCGGCAAAGGCTCAGATACATTCTATGCCGAGATGAGCGACACCGTGCTGCCAACCGTGCAGCGCACCGCGGACGCCTTCGAGATCGCCAGCAGCCTGACCACCGAGATCGCCGCGACGCTGCACGAATCGGAAGACCGCTGCGCCACGATGTTTCGCTGAAGGCGACCGCTTCTCCAGCCTGAATTCACTGACCCGTCATGATGCTGATTAAAGGAGAGTGACCGCATGGAAATCAAAATGAACTTCGAGGCGATGGAGCGCATGATCGCCGCCTGCAAGGATGCCGAGGATCAGGTCGAGCAGACGATGAAAGAGATCGCCAGGCTCGCCGAAGACCTGAACGGCGGCGGGCTGCTCGGCACGGGCGGACTCGCCTATTACGACGCCCTCCAGGATGTGTTGTCGCCCAAGATGGGCAAGCTGAAGGCGAAATTCGTCGAGCTGCAGGGCGATCTGAAGAACGCCGTCGCGGAGATACAGAAAGCTGAAGCCGATACCGTCAGCGAAATCGCCAACAACTGACCCGCGTCGATCGCCATTTTGCGCCTATGGAGAAAATATAGCTATGTCATCCCTGGTGAAGTTCCTGATCAAGCTGGCATTTGGCATCCTGCAATCGCAGGTGATCGCCGTCGTCAATCAGCAGCTCGACAACGTCGAGTCCAACGTGCGCGCGCGCATGAATTCGTATATACAGGAAGTGCTGGGCGGCATGTGGCGCGGTGACGGCGCGAACCGCTTCGTCTCGGAGATCACCGAGGACGCGATCCCCAACCTGGGTCGCATGACCGAGAACGTCCGCACCACCGTGCGCAATATCGAGGTCTCGCGCGACACGCTGATCGACGCCGATCAGCGTGTCAAGTCCTCGGTCGGACGTGTCGTCAGCGCTTTCGACGCTATCTAACCGCACTGTATCCTCACCGACGTGAGAGAAAGCGAGACCAAGCGATGGCCAGCTCCAACGAAGTGTACATGGATACCGAGCGCGTGCTGAATATGGCAGGCGGATTCAAGACGATGGCGGATGTGCTGGAGACGGTCAACAAAGCGCTGGAGACCGCCATGCAGGTACTGGAGACGACCGCCTTCATCGGGCTGGTCGGCGGCGCGGTGTGGGCGCGCTTCATCGGGCTGCTGCAGCCTGCCGTCAAGGCGATGGGCGAGTACTGCACCGAGATCGACAAGGATCTGCGTGTCGCGGTCGAGAAGTACATCGGCGGCGACGAGCAGGGTGCCAGCCGCTTCTATTAGCAATCTGTGCTGACGACAGTCAGTGAATGCTGGTCTGTGATGAACTGTTGAATACAGGCATGTGCATCTGAAAACAAAAGAGGGGAAAAGAGAGAAAGCTTCTTTTCCCCTCTTTTCCTGATCGACCTGCTCTACGGCGCGGCAGTCGCCAGCGCGTTGACGGCGAACGAGGTGATCGCCGTCGGCATGGCGATCAGCACCAGCGCCAGCAGCATCACCAGCGCCGCGACCATCAGCCGGGTCTGATTGCGCGGGGTGAGCCAGCCCGTGCTGCGCTTCTCGGGCGGCACGCTGCCAAAGAGCCCCTCCAGCGCCTGCCCCATATCGTCCAGAGTGCGGAATGGGCTGGTGCGCGATCCCTCATAGGGACGGCTGCTCGACGGGGTGCGCAGCGCCCGCTCGACGAGCTGACGCAGATCCTCCTCGCGGTGGGGCAGCGCCCGCCAGCGCCGCATCTGCACGGCATCCATCACCGCTTCCTGATTCGGGCTGTGCAGGTCATACGCCGGGTGCCCCGCCAGCATCTCATAGAAGATCAGTCCGACCCCGTACATGTCTGCCGTTTCGCCACCGACACCCTGAATCAGCTCCGGCGCGGTGTATGCCGTCGGCACATGGGCAGACAGCCACTCCTCGTAGCGCAGCGCGGCGTCGGTCGCCGTCTCGTCGGCGCGGCGGGCGCGCTCGTATGCCGGGATCCTGCCGTTGACCGGCTGCCCCAAGCCGAGGTCGAATAGCACCGGGAAATAGACGCCGGCTTTGTCGATGCGGATATGCACGATCTCCGGGTAGAGCGCACCGTGATGCACGCTCACCTCGTCGCGCAGGAAGCGCAGGATGTCGATCAGGCTGAGCGCCAGCCAGCCCGCATAGTTGTACTGAGGCTGCGGATTGTCGTCCAGCAGGTCACGCAGAAAGAAGCCGTCCATGTCCTCGAACACGATGAAGTAGCGCAGTGTGTCGTCCAGCGCCAGCCGCCCGTAGATCGGCGCTTTGTCGTCCGCCAGATCCAGCCCGCTGTAGGGAGCGGCGAGACGCGGCAGAAACGACGGATAATCCTTGCGGCTCGATCCCAGCCACAGCCGCCGCAGCAGCTTCGCCTCGCGCTTGATGTCGTCGATATAGTCCGCGCCAACATGCGCCAGCTTGACGAGTACCGGCTCGCCACCGCGCAGCGCGCGATAGACAGCGGCGGTGCGCATCACGCGCAGCAGCCCCTTGATCTCCAGCTCACCCAGGCGGTCGCCGGGTCGAAACAGCACGTTGAGATAGACGGTCGAGCAGTCGCGCCGCTGGCACCACAGATTGCCATCGGCGCTGGACAAGCCGCATTTAATGCAGACGTGGCGCATGGCAGAATCACGCTCCCTGACCGGCGCGGCTCACCGCCGCGCCACCGTGTTGATGAATAAGCTTTGTGCCTGGGCGATCGAGATGGCGTCGAGCGGCGAGCTGCGCTTGAGCGAGGCTGGCAGCGGCGGGATTGGCGGCGGTTCTGTGATGATTGGAACGCAGTAAAACAGTGAATCGTTTGGACAGGCACACTGTGGACGCCCGTCCTCGGAGGTGCAGGGCGCGGCGTCAGCGGTCTGCTGCGCGATGAATGC
>Ga0163154_10000770_pt1 | contig 49957 bp, 48 predicted proteins | sample OliLakLV19MP9P1_FD_148649 | JGI IMG/M metagenome (GOLD analysis project Ga0163154, IMG submission 148649) | Freshwater microbial mat bacterial communities from Lake Vanda, McMurdo Dry Valleys, Antarctica - Oligotrophic Lake LV.19.MP9.P1 | ecosystem: Environmental > Aquatic > Freshwater > Lake >...
CAAGATCTTAGCAGCCAATTTTTCCAAGGTAAACCACAAACAAATCAGATTGTAGTCCGAGCTAATAAATATGAAGCCGGCAGAGGCCACGTAGCGATTCTTAACTGGCAAAATAAAGTAGAAGAACAAGTGGACCTGTCTTCACTCCTTCGTTCTGGTGATGCTTACGAAATCCGAGACTCACAAAATTACTTTACGGTCATTAAATCTGGCACCTATGATGGGTCACCCATCAGTCTCCCACTTAATCTAACCGCCGTTGCTCCTATTCGAGGAAATATTACACATTTCAACAATGTGCATACTTCAAGTCAATTTAATGTTTTCGTGGTGGCAGTCCCTGCTCGCACTCTTCAGTACCCTAACGGCCAACCTAATGCGGCCACGCCAGGTACTCCAGCAAGCCCTACAGCTATTCCCTCCGCAATTCCGACAGCTAACCCAACACCCACAGAGTCTCCAACACCCACAGAGTCTCCTTCACCATCGCCAACGATTGAGCCATCTACCGACCCCGCCCCTGCCTGTTCTGAGGACATTAATCAGGATAATATTGTGGATATTTTGGACTATCACGTCATGGTAATTAACTTCTTGAAGCCCATTGATCAGGTCAGTAATCCGCGGAGCGACATTAATGGTGATAGGATCGTAGACATGTCTGACTATGCCATGTTAATTGCGCAATTCTTCAAAGTATGTGGTAATTAAAAGCCTATAACAATCGATGTGATATAATTCTGCTACTATTTTAACCTCTCACAACGTCAGTAGTACAAAAGAATTATGTCACCCGAAAAACAAATATTAAGTTTAGGTAGTGTAGGAATGGAAATGGATGTCAAACTGGCAGGAGATACTCAAGATCTGGCTAGCAAGGCTTCAAATAAACCCTTTGGGCCTGAAGATATTGGTAATTTGCCTACTCCTACAAGTTCAGTAACCGACTCAAATACTGCCAGGCATCAAGACTCTATAGCGGCAACTCCAGCAGTGTTGAATGGTGAATCACCACTTTCAAATGTTGAAACAAGAATTGAGGGAAGGAAAACTACAGAGCTTTTTATTGAAGCAAAAGAGTTAGCTTATCAACTAAGAACATCGGTACAGGGTGCAGTTTTGGAGCCTTCCCAGTTTGATACTCATAACAATCAGTATACCAGTCTTTTTGGGGCAGATACAAATCCCTACAAGGATCTTAACTTGGGAATGTTTGGGAATAGAATTAAACCACCACCATCTTCCTCCTGGGACGGGACTACAACTAGGATATTTAGTTACATACATGACAGTATCGGCTTAACTACTGAAGAAAAAACAGACCCCATCTCAGCAAATCAACGTACTGATTTGCATAAAACTAGAGTTTTCATACTCAGGTATGCTACCGAACAATATGTTGAAATCTGGACAGCTGGCTCAACCAGGATATTTGGTCGTGAGTTTGACTGCGCAGCAATTGGCGTAGTTCGATTAGGAATAAACTCTGAGAATAGTGAAATGCTTGACACCTTTATTGAAATTTTAATAGAGCTTTTTAAACGCGAGGAGTTAGCTAACAACCAACCTAGACCACTAGTAACGGCTGCTGATTATAGTAGTAAAACTGAAGCACGTGCTCAAATGAGAATTGACCTCCGAGCAATCTTAGCAGCACTATTTACCTATCAAATAAGTGATTCAGACTTCATTAATGGTATTAGGCTTTCCGATTCGTTCGCATTTAAAAAAAACCCATTTCTCTTTGGTCAATCAGAAGAAGATTATGTCAATAATCTCAGTGAATATGAACGGTTTGAAACAGCAGCTCAAACGAAGACAAATCGAGCGGCGGAGGTTTTACCAAATATACTTTGTCTTTTAGATGAATAGAGATTAGTTTTATTTAACGTTAAAATAAAACTATTAAACTAATTTCTTTAAATGTTGCGCTTTTCGAAGAGAATAATGATAAATTAAGAGCATTTTTGAGAAAGAACAACCTGATTTAATCTGTCTCCAAGAAGTTACGAAAGAGCTTGATGCCTCAGCACATAGAAATCTTATTTCTAAAAGTCCCATAGATGATGCTACGCCCGGCTTGATCTTCAATTTTTTGCACCAATTTGGGCGCTTGCTAAGTTTGAAAAATGTAATTTTCATCGCAGGGAGCATTTTGCACTTGAACTAGGGGGCATGACCAAGTTTGGGAATTATATAAGCAGTTACCCCATAATCAAAGGTCAGAACATCTTTGTTAAAAAATAGTTTTTCCTATATAACCGACTGGTCTCAATGGCCAGCAGAGGATTACCGTGCATTTCAAGTTGTTGATCTGAATATTAAAAATACGCAGCTAAGAATTATTACTTATCATGGCATTTGGTCTCGAGACAAAAAAGGAACCGTTTTAACTCAAAAGGCATGTGAAACTATTAAAGGAATAGCCATGACAGTTGATCACTCTTCTCTCATCTGCGGTGATTTTAATTTATTTCCCGATACCAGCTCTATGAGGATTTTCAACGACAGCTTCGCCATTTTAGTTGATGCGTATGACATAAAAACTACTCGACCTCCATCAAATGAACTAAGTGATTAAAAGAGAAATGTGGTGGACTACATTCTTATAAGTAAGGGTGTAAAAGTTTTTGATTTCAAGCTTCCCAATATCGATGCTTCAGATCACCTGCCTTTGATTCTAGAGTTTAATATTTGAACTTTCTAGAGCCGATTCTTTTGACTGGTTGCATTCAGTTTTGACTTCAGTTATAATTTTGCCTCTTAACATCGTTGAAATAATCCGTCAAAAGAGGGAGTCGCGTCCTTGAATTTTACCCAATAGGTAGTAAAAGCGGAGCTTTGAGAAATCAAAGACGGGCCAGCCCGTCATAGCTGATAACCTGTGTCACATCAGAAACAGAGCAGGTGAACAAGTCTAACTTGGTGACAAGTTAGAAAAAAGGGTGGTACCGCGTTTCTCTATAACGCCCCTTTATTTACTAAACATACTGTTTGGTGAGTGAGGGGCGATTTTTGTGGTCTGAAATTATGGAATGCTAAAGAAAGTAACTATGAAACCTGCAAAATTGTGGCAAAGCAGTACATCAACTAATAGTGTAATCGACGCCTTTACGGTAGGCGATGACTTAGTTATGGATCAGTACCTTATTAAGTACGATATTTGGGGGTCATTAGCACATGTTCAGATGCTGTATCAAACAGAATTATTAGTGAAAGATGACTATCAGCACATCCATCAAACTTTACTCGCGTTACTCAATGAATATGAGCACGATCAATTTAAGCTGCAAGCCGGAGATGAAGATGTTCATACTCGCATCGAAAATGACATTACTAATAAATATCCACAGGCTGGTGCCAATCTTCACATTGGCCGATCTCGGAATGACCAAGTTTTGGTTGATATCAGGCTTTTCACCAAAGACCAATTGCATGCACTCTCAAGTGATGTTATAGAATTGATTTCGGCATTAACTTTGAAAGCAGAAGCCAATGTTCAGACGCCAATGCCTGGCTATACCCACATGCAACCAGCAATGTTGTCATCGGTTGGCTTGTGGCTAGCACAATTCAGTGAGAGCTTGCTCGATGATTTAATCATGGTCCAGACAGCGCTTGAGTTGAATGATCAATCACCATTGGGTAGTGGTGCAGGATATGGTGTTTCTTTACCTATAAACCGTAAAACAACCTCAGAGTTGCTTGGATTTAAAAATGTCCAAAATAATGCTTTATATTGTCAAAACTCTCGTGGCAAGTGGGAAGGTTTTACAATTCATACCTTGTCCCAAATTATGCAGACTCTGAGTCGATTTGCGACTGACGTGCTGCTCTTTACCACCACAGAATATAATTTCTTTTCTTTACCAATAGAGCTGACAACTGGCAGTAGTATTATGCCGCAAAAAAGAAACATTGATTGCTTAGAGTTACTGAGAGCTAAAACCAAGGCCGTGATTGCCGCCGAATTTCAAATTATCAATACTGTGAGTAATCTTCCATCTGGATACAACAGAGACCTTCAAGAAATTAAAAAACCATACTTCATGGCGTTTGATACAGTCCAAAGTTCTTTAGCAATTGTTACCGCGGTTGTGCAAGGTTTAGAAGTAAACTCAGAGGAAATAAACAAACATTTACATCCTGAAATGTTTGCGGCTCACTGGACGTATAGAATCATGGAAGAGAAACAGATTCCATTTCGATCAGCCTACTTTGAAGTCAAAAAAAACCTAAAGAATATTCCCTCATTTGATTCAAATACCGTCCTTAATCAGACGCTCTCACAGGGTGGACCTGGTCGCTTAAATATTGAGGAAATTTGGTCAAAAACCAAAGCTCATCGGCAGTACTGGAATGAATCTCAAAAAGTATTTTCACACGCCATCGATAGTTTGATCTCATCAAAAATATAAAATATAAAATATAAAGGAATGTATGTCTAAAACTCCCTATGTCAAAATTGCCTCTTACGAAGTCAAGAAAGAAGATGTCCGCACCGTTCTTCTTCTTTATTCCGGTGGACTTGATACCTCTTGCATGTTGACTTGGATCCAAGAAGAGTATCGCGTAGACGTAATTACCTTAACCTTAGATATTGGTCAACAAAAAGATGATTTGGAATCAATCAAAAATAAGGCACTAAAGTTTGGAGCAAAACAAGCCATTGTCCTGGACATTAAAGAGGAGTTTGCCACGCAATACTTAGCAAAAGGGATTAAGGCTAATGCAAGTTACCAAGGTGATTACCATCTTTCTACTCCGATGGGTAGAGCGATTTGTGCAACTAAGGGTGTAGAGATTGCTCATCAAGTTGGAGCAGACTCAATTGCCCATGGATGTACCGGGAAAGGAAACGATCAAGTTCGTTTTGATGGCTACATATTAACTCAGGATCCCACCATGAAAATTATTGCTCCAGTTAGAGAGTGGGATATGGATCGAAATGAAGAAATTCAATACGCGAAGGAACGAGGTATTCCAGTTCCCGCCACAATCGATGTTCCGTATAGTGATGATGACAATATGTGGGGAATGACTTGGGAAGGAGGCGAAATTGAAGAACCAGATCAAATTTCTCCAGTAGAGAAATTTCTTACAACCTATACATTAGCTAAAAATGCACCCAATACCGAAGAATTGGTCAAAGTGGGTTTTAAAAAAGGTATCCCTGTTTCACTCAATGGTAAGAAATTGCCTTTACATAAAATAATTACTGATCTGAATAATCTGGCAGGCAAACATGGTGTTGGAGTCACCCATATGTTTGAAGATCGGCTGGTGGGAATGAAAAATGGCGGTGTCTACGAACAACCAGCAGCTCACGTTATTATTGAAGCACATAAAGCCATGGAAAAATATGTCTCGACTCGCGTCTTAAATGAACTCAAAGCCACTTTGGATATAAAGTGGGGATATTTATGCTATGGCGCACTTTGGTTTGACCCTGCTATGGAGGCAATTAATGCTTTTAATGATCAAGTCAATGAAAGAGTGGATGGTGAAGTCACGATTCAGCTTTTCAAAGGAAGTACCACCGTTGTGGCCATGACATCACCTTTTGGCTTAGACCACGCTTCGTTTGGTAAAAAAGGTGGGTACCATTTCAACGTCAATGCTAGTCCTGGTTTTATCGAAATTTACACTCTTCAGATGCGCCTCGCTCATCAATTGAGGCAGTAATACTGGGTACAAAAACTGAACATACAAATCACTTCCAAGATGTGCTAGGATCATTCAGAATTTTAGAAGAGCTTTTATGTCTCATAAACGATTGTTGTCAAGTTTAATTGAGATTCCTTCTCTGTCTAATCAAGAAGCAGTTATTCAAGAGTTTATTATTAACTGGTTTCTTGATCGAAGGATTGAAACTCAAGTCATTGGAGATAACTTAGTTGCTCATATTCCCGGTCATGACTCCACTCGAGCTTTTATTTTAAACTCTCACATGGATACCGTAAGTCCTGGCCAAATCGATCAAATGCACCAAGTAGATGAATATGCTTTATCAGAGCAATTGCCCCAATCTGTCAGCCTCTATCGAGGGATTAAAGACGGTTGGTCAGCCACTTAATTTTATGCCAACTGACTCACCTCTCACTCACACATTGCTGATGGTGGAACCAGAGCGTTTTGCTCTCAATCTAGAAACAGCTGCCAATAATGCCTTTCAAGAAATCGCGATTAACGCTGAGTTCTCCGACAAAGAAATTGCTGGGGAAGCCCACCGTGAGTTCTGGGACTTAGTTAACACCCTGCGCCAAGCAGAAATTCAAGTTGTGGTATGTCAGAGTCGAAAAGGAATACTTAACCCAGATAGCCTCTTTCCCAATAACTGGGTCTCGTTTCATCCGGAAAGAGTTGTGCTCTATCCCATGATGGCTCAAAATAGACGCACTGAGCGCCAAATCGTGGAAGTTATAGATCAACTTACAGATGGAGGAGTTAGTGTCAGTAAAGAAATTTTAGATTTATCACCTTATGAAGACCAAAACCAATTCCTAGAAGGAACTGGTAGCTTAGTTCTGGATAGACATAATCGTCTAGCCTATGCCGCTTTGTCTGCCCGCACTACCCAAAAACTCATAGAACACTTCTGTCAAGAAATGGAGTATCGAGCTATAACTTTCAGTTCCACCGATAAAAATGATCAAGTTATCTATCATACCAACGTGATGATGAGTGTGGGCAAAGATTTTAGTGTAGTATGTCTTCAGAGTATCAAAGACCAAGCAGAGAAGAAAAAAGTACACCAATCTCTCATTGAGACTAATCATGAAGTCATTGAGATTTCATTTGAACAACTACACTCGTTTGCCGGAAACATCTTACACGTTGTGAATATCCATAATCAATCAAAAATCGTCATGTCATTGAGTGCTTACACTGCCTTTACTGCTAGGCAAAAGCAGCAACTTCAAAAATATGGCGAACTCATTTTTGCTGACTTATCAATTATTGAACGTTGTGGCGGAGGCAGTGCTCGATGTATGCTAACTGAAGTGTTTACAGTTTAGTTTTTGGATGCCTCCATTTGATATTTGACAAAGTTCTTGCAAAGTTTTATAAAAGCTAGAGTTAATTAAATTGTGTATGAGTAAAAATTTTGAAGCTAAATCAAAATTCAAAAATCTTTCCCCTTTAGATCCAATAACCGGTTTGTTTGTATCTTCTCCTGGGTCTGAGACTGCTATGGCCTTAACTTTGCCACCTCATATATCTTTATTTGAAACGAATGCTCCTGGAAATACCTCAATGGTTAAAGCTCGCGAAGACCACGACAGAATGGTAGAAGTCTTTGTAGGAGATGGGATAGAGGTTTGTAATGTCAGACCAATTATCGCAGAGGTTTTGGCTAACAAAGCACAACCGTACTTATTAAATCTACACTTCATTCAAAGTGAACTCATGAGAAGAGTTGAACAATATGCGGCTGCATATCCTGATATGCATTCAAATGTTCCTGAAATTCAAGCTGAAGTTTTAAGTTTACTTACAAAAGATATTAGAACCATGGGTGAAGCTCCAGCTTTGGCAATAACTGCAGCCCTTAATAGAATTATGACGCCACTCGGACAATTCTTAGATTTTAGTCCTCAACGTCCACCTACTGCAAACTTAATGTTTATGCGTGACACAAGTCATATTACTCCAAGAAATATTGGAACACATCGGATGAGGTGGCCCATCCGCCAGCAGGAAGTAGTATTTGCTGAAATGGCCTTTGATGCACTAGGGCTTCAATACCAGAAGGTAGGCATTAATGATCCTGACAGTATTGAAGGTGGAGACATTATGCCCATGGAATTTAATGATACACTCTATTCTTTAATTGGCTCGGCTGAAAGAACCTCCTGGAACGCTGTTCTAGCTTGGTTTGAAATGCATGAAGCTTGCTTCAGCGCTTCTGGTGACGGTGTTATTCCCATCATCCTCCAAGGCCCTAGCAACGGTACTCAGGATATGATGCATACTGATACTTGGGTAGCCCAAATTGCGCCTGGAGCAGTTATGCACTGCGGTGAAATTACAAAACAAAGACAAATCTCAATTTTGATGAGAAAAGAGGGAAGAATTGTGAAGGTACCAGCTGGAGCCGCGAATCTTGAGGACTGGATCAACAAACAAGCTGATAGTGTTTACGACATGACTCGTCAAGAACAGCTTGCTTACGCTCCAAATGTATTAGTGAATGGAGCTAGTAATAAACAAACGACTGTCTATATTACCAGAGATGGAACTCCAGAAGTCACCAACTTTGTCTCCCGCCACGCAGCTAGTGTAGTAGAGCTGGCGATGAACGAAATCACTAAGGCATATGGTGGCGCTCACTGTCTAACCAGTGAGTTTCGGTAGCTTAATTACTACAAATAAGAACTTGATTATATTGACTAACTGGAAGGCTTTTTATGACCTCATCCTCTGAATCTGGTGTATCAGGATTACAGCAGCACTTCGATGACAGTGATCGCTATCCCGGAAATGGAGAAAGCGGATCTCTTCCTGATCCAGTAGCTGCACTAACAGGTGAAATTCGCCAAACATTAGCCAGAATAGGTTTAACTGAAGTTCAAGTAAGCGGTATAGAGATGAAGCCTGTTCCAAAAAATAAGTCAGGTGATATTGGGTTTTCATGTATTCCTCTTGTGAGAAAGGGTTTCAAGAACCAAGAAAATTGGAATCCCGACGATATGGCCAAGCAACTTGTTCGTAGTCTAAATACCTTGCCTCATAGATTAGTAAAAAGTTACGAAGCCGTAGGTACAAATATAAATATTCACATTGACTTTAAAGAATTTGGAACCTATGTAGTGAGAGAGGTTTTTGAAAAAAGAGATCGATACGGAGCTGAAAATATTGGACAGGGAGCCCATTGGGTTGTTGACCTCTCTTCACCAAACATTGCAAAACCCATGAGTGTTGGTCATTTACGCTCAACTAATATCGGAGATGCATTAGCACACACCCTTAAATTTATGGGCTATCAAGTCACGAAAGATAATCATTTAGGTGATTGGGGCACGCAATTTGGCTTTTTAATTTACGTAATCCTAAGAGATAACTTATTTGAAGAAATTGAGTCAAGTCCTGATCCAATTATGATGCTAAAAAATATTTACGTCAGTATTTCGGCAGAATCTAAGGCAGAAGAAAAAAATGATGATGACACAATTCGGACGGGAGCGAGGATGTGGTTTAGCAAATTAGAAAAAGGTGACGCAAAAGCAAGAAATTTGTGGCAGAAAATCAATGAATGGTCTCTTGCCGGTTTTCAAGGCATTTATGATCAGCTCGGAGTAACTTTTGATGTCATGAATGGTGAGAGTTTCTATGAAGCAGGATTGCCAAAAGCAATCGACACCCTTGTGGAAAGTGGCATTGCATCTAGAAGTGAAGGCGCAATTGTTGTTGATTTACGAAATAATTTAAATAAAATAATGGGATTGTACATCGAAGAATGGGCTTCAATTTTTTATGAAATAAGTAAAGACGCAGAATTTCAGTTTACGGGTGATGTTGTCAGTCAATTGCAACTTCTAAATCAGCAAGCAGCGAGTTATGTAAACGACGAGAATAGAGTGCAAACTCTTGCAGAAATAAAGAGAAAGTTGAAAAAGGAGGAAGAACCTTATAGATCACAAATTGAAACAATACTATCGGGAATTATTGGGCAGCTAAAACCAGACGTTGCGGATGGTAAGCAAATAGATTTAAATGATGTATTAGCTGTTGTTTTTGAACGAGATCGAGGTAATTTAGAAGCAATTGATATTAGAAGAAAACCGGTGCTAGTAAGTGATCCTAGAGAGTTGGGTGGGAAAGATTTAGGAGTAGTTCTAATCCAGAAGGCTGATGGTTCTTCTTTGTATGCAACTCGAGATTTGGCTGCAGCTCTTTACCGAGGACAAGAGCTTGGTGCCGAAGGTATGGTTTATGTGGTTGGTGGTGAACAGCAACTTTATTTTCAACAGTTGTTTGAAATACTAAGACTTATGAGACATCCAATCGCAGAACAGAGTCGCCATGTTTGGTTTGGCTTAGTCAAAGGCAAAAGCATAGATCCCGATACTGGCTTCCCGGTCATAGCAAAAATGTCCACTCGGGCGGGGACTACAGTCCTCTTGCAAGATTTAATTGATGAAGCTAAAGTGCGGGCAGCTGAAATGATCACTAGAAATAAAAATCGATCCCTCAACGAATTCGAACAACAGGTTGCTCAAAGAGTAGGAATTGGAGCTATTAAATGGAATGACCTAATAGCTCATCCACAAAATGAAATTGTATTTGACTGGAATAATATGTTAAATATGAAGGGCAAAAGTGCCCCATATGTTATGTATGCTAGAGCCCGGGCGTTAAAGGTGCTGGCTCAGGTTCCTGAGCTTGACTTCTCTACAACTATTATCAGACCAACAAATATAGTTGAGCAAGATTTAGTACTAAAGTTAGCTGAGTTTCCGGCCGTGAATCGGAAAGTAGTTGAATCATTAAATCCATCTTATTTAACAACTTACCTTCATGAGTTAGCACAGCTTTTTAATACTTTTTACGATCAATTGCCTATCACTCAGGAAAGAAATCGCATTCAACCAACGAAGGAGGAAAAGCAGACAAGACTAGCCCTAACAGCTGCAATTGCCCAAACACTCAAAAATGGTCTAGATTTGTTGAACATTGCAGCGCCAGATAGAATGTAGATTTCTAAAGAATAATACGACTTGAAAGAATTTTGCTGACTCTTTCCTTGAAAAATAGTAGAGCTTGCGAGTCAATTGAGCGTTCGAGTCTCGCTAGCAACATTGATTCAGGAACAATCCGTCGCAAATCAGCAAGTATTTCGTCAGGAATTGGGAAGTTTTGAAGCGCAGATCTGATCACTGAGCTCTGCGTCACAAACTCTGTTCCGTTGACAAAGGATAAGCCACTATCAACGACTATAGCATGGTAACTCAATCCGCTATTGAGCATCAGGGAATTTTGTTCTTCATTTTTTTTCAGCGATGGACTTCTCCAAATATCATGTTCCGGAAGTACTAATAAAATATCGTTATAATTTCTATCAACGACACCTGTAATATAATCTAAAATAGCTACCTTAATCCAAAAGCTAAGATTTGATTTTTCTAAAAATTCTTGGGTGAGATGATAATGTTGTAAATTTTCCACTTCAGAATAAAATGGTCGCAAAACCCCTAGATCACCTTGTTTTAATTCCCAGCTTATAGCAGGTGATCCTACACCCCATCCTAAAAATTCTGAAACTTGAGTGTAGCAAATATCACGAATCAGCTCCTCAGGAACCGGAACCCTAATGTCAAGAGTAAGTCTCAGGGTTTTTTCGGGTCGATAAAGACCCTCAATTGGATGTCCATCAAAATTCAATAACACCTTGAGTGCTGTTTGCTTCATTCCATGGATTACCTCTAGAACCTGGAGGAATTCGACGCTATCTTTATGATCTAACTCATATTTTATAACCATAAATGAAATATTCTACTCGTTTATTGAAAAATTCAAAGTGTCATATGCCAACAACCCTGACAGTAAAAAGTTTGGTACGGTCATCCGGTTTTTTTGGAACAGCAATTCAATTGTGGGGTACAAAAACATTGTCAAATAGCTAGGCGTGCTAGAGAGATTAAAGTAGCAGCCCTACCGGGTATTAATCCACTCAATATACGCGCAACCAGTTGCTTCTCTGAATTCTGAGTTCCAGCCAGCAGTGGAACATTTTTTCATTTTTTTACCGCTACTAGTAGTGACCTCTACTAATTTTTGGCCACACTGAGGGCAATCTTCCTCAAGTGGTTTTACTTCATTACCTAACCACTCCACATATTTACAGCCCGTGGACACTCGGTTTTCTCGATCCCAACCACTTGTACTACACTTCTTCATTTTTTTACCAGATCGAGTGACGGCTAAAACTAGAGGTGCGCCGCAGTCAGGACAAGCTTCATCGAGAACTTTGACTGGCGTATCCAACCATTTAACATAGCTACAGCCTTCTGTTTGGTGAGTTTGTGGGTTCCAAGTGCCAGTAGAGCAGCGTTGTAATTTTTTACCATTCTTTGTTTCTTCAGGCTCTTTAAGAGGCGAATTACAAACTGGACAAAGTTCGGGTATTGAAGTCATAGGTTAACAGTCTAACATTCTTTGTTCTAAGTTGTAGAGTGAGAACTAAACTTCCTGACCTTATGGTCACGCTTCTAAGTTTGGAAGTAGAAAGAATCCTCATTAAACAGATTCTGACTTTACATTTGAATTTGACTTGCCTATAGTTCTTTAAACAAAGTTCTATGAAAAATGGCAAACTCACAGTTATCGCTGGCCCGATGTTTAGCGGTAAAACCGGAAAATTAATTGCCATGGTGGATATCTTCACACGCATGGGTCATCAGGTTTTGATCGTCAAACCTCAAATCGATAATCGTTATGGTGGCCAGCAAGAAATCCACAGCCACGATCATAAAAATGCCCCCGCTATCTTAATTGGTGATGAATCATCTTCTGAAATCTTTGACCAGATTTTTGCTACAAAAGCCGATAAAATTATTTTTGACGAAGTTCAATTCTTTGATACTCAAAAAATTAAAGAAGTGGTGCAGAAATTAAAGAAGCAGGGAGTCCACGTAATTGCAGCTGGATTGCTCTATGATTTTAGACGTCACCCTTTTGGAGCCACCAGTGAACTAATTGGTCTAGCTGATGAAGCCTGTGAATTATTTGCCGTCTGTCAACGCTGTGGTAATTTTGCCCGTCATAGTGAACGTGTGGCCGGCAGCCAGGCTCAAATTGACGTAGGCGAAGGTGATAAATATTTGGCCGTCTGCGAAAAGTGTCATGTCATTTTTGGTGACTAAGTTCTAGCTCATCTGTGCTCATTTTTACCTTTTTGACAGACTGTAGTGGCGTCTAAATCCCTGATAGAAGAACTAAAAAATCGTCTTTCCTTTTAACCATTTTATTCCGGCATACACCAAAGGAGTTTCAATGACTGAAGCGCTGCATTTTGAGTAACCAGTAAGGTACGATTAAGCCCACTAAAAACCGATAACACCTGAGAATGGTTGTTTGAAGTTATAAAAAGTTACAAGTACATAAAATTTATAAATAGATGTCATGAAGATCCTTAAGCTAGATAAAATATAAACTAGCAACGCCAGTTTATAAAAAATTTAACTTGAATGGGGGAGGAATTGTTAAGGACGTTTACGCGTGAGTTTATGCTTGTTTTATATACACAGTGATGATGAATTAAAAGTGTAAGATGTTATATAATCACGATTATGATGCACATTCCCGATAGTTTTAGAAATGCCAATTACGAATTTGTACCTTACGATGGCTCTCCAGTTAGTTGGCGAATTTCTATCTACGGAATACATATTGTTGATGAAGAATTATTGATTATTAAACAAATTAATGAAAAATATTGGGATATTCCTGGTGGTGGCATAGAAATTGGCGAGAGTCTTGATGAGGCTTTAGTCAGAGAAAGTGCTGAAGAAGCTGGCTGGAAACTTGAACCCACCCAATCGGTAACTACCATTCTAAATTGGTTATATCATGAGGGAGAAAAGAAATATTATCGAACCGTCCAAATGTATTGGTTGGCGACTGGTGAAAAATTAATAACTGGGCCGACCGAAGCTAAAACTTTGGCAGTGGAACGAGTGCCGTTAAAGGAACTCCTAAAATATCCTCTCTATCCCAATGTGCTGACGGCCTTGGAAAAACTAAAGTTGCTTTAAATTTTTTTTCATCCTACTTCTCCAGACTTTTCCAAAGCGCTAAACAAGCATAACTTTTATATGGTTGCCACTTTTCACTTACCGTTAGGACTTGTTCTTTAAATTTAACTTTATTACTCGGATCAAATTTATAGAGTTTAATAATAGCTGTTTTCAAGCCCAAATCTCCCCAAGAAAAAATATTTTCTCTTCCCAAAGTAAAGATTAAAAACATTTCGGCTGTCCATTGGCCGATGCCTTTAACTTTGGTTAATTCATCAATAATTTCCCGGTTGTTCAAGTTTGGCAGCCTCTCAAAACGTACTTCATGACTAAGTGTTTTAGTAGCTAGATCTTTTATATATTTAATCTTGGCCCACGATAAACCGACTTGACGCAGTTTCTCGTCTTCCACAGCCAAGACTGATTCTGGTGTTATGACTGTGGTGGATAATAAGGCCTCAAATCTTTTGATAATCACGTCCGCGACTTTAATTGAGAGTTGCTGAGAAATGATGTCTTGGCAAAGTCGAGAAAAAAAAGTTCCGAAATTGGTTTGAAGTGTGAGTAATTGTGGTTTGCTGGCCACCACAAAAGGGTAAAGTACTGGATCATGGGCTTTAAAATGGGTTTGCAGGGCAGTGTGGAAATCAGACATCTTATCTTATTCTATCAGACCAGATGCAAGCTCAACGGCTGCCCAGCCCGTGAACTATGATTTGTATGAGCCGTTGCAACAGATGGCCTAGGACTATGAAAGGAGAAAATTAATTGGCGCGTGATAGATACTCACCGGTGTCAGTATCAATTACTAAGACATCGCCAGCTTTGACAAAGAGTGGTGCCTGAACGCTCATGCCTGTTTCTACAGTAACCGGCTTTTTAGGAGCATTCACCCGATTCCCTGCCGTAGTCTCCTCAGCATAGGTAACCTTTAATTTAACAGTATTAGGAAAACGAACTCCAATGGCTTCTTCATTATAAAACACAATATACATTACTAAATCAGAAGTCAGGAAACCGACTTTACCATCAACGAGATCAGCATTAATACTGACTTGCTCATACGTCCGAGGATCCATGAAGTAAACCTCTTCACCATCAATATATGAGAACTGCATTTCTTTGGTGGAAACGTCTAATTCTTCAATCGATTCCGTTGATTTAAAAGTGAATTCTTGAACCGCATTGGTTTTGACACTTTTTAGTTTAGTGCGTGTGAAAGCAGAGCCTTTTCCAGGACTCACGAACTCTGTTTTAGTCACCATGTAAGGTTGATTTTTGAATGAGATGAACATTCCTTTACGAATGTTACCGCCGTTAACAAATGCCATAAGCAGCCATTGTACCTCTAGAATTGAGATTAAGCAAACTTGGTAGTCAGTAAAAAATCACTCTATAAATGAGAAAAATCGTTGAAGGTTAAAACCTTTTTGTAGCCATCTTTATTAAACTTAACCATAGTTACACCCGTGTTTTCGTGATGCAGTCTACCTAAAGCAAAGTGAAGTGCCTCAGGTGTAGCAAACTCATCTAAAGTACAAATCAAAAATAAAGTTGCCACCACAAAACCGTGAGCCACCACGCACAATTCATAATCTTCAACTTCGTTTAGGGATTTCTTTTCTAAAAAAATAATAATTTTTCTCATGCGAAGAATGAATTCTGCTAATGACTCACTATCTTCAAATTTAAAATAAGGATCACCTGGACCAATTTCGCTACCCAGATTAATTTGTTGTCTCATTTTTCTAATTGTCGGGTCGTCGTATCGCTTACCCTCTACAGATCTTGCGCGCTTAATTTCTCGCAAATCATTATTTTCAGTTAAGGGAACATGTTGGTAGTCGTTAATAATTTCAGCTGTGTGTTTGGCTCTGACCATCGGGCTGGAGACAATCTCATTCAGTTTGAGATTCTTTAACCGTTCAGCCAGTTTACCGGCCTGAATTTCACCCAACGGAGAAAGTGGGGTCAACATAGTCTGATGACTGCGATCAACATTTCCCGTTGATTGGCCGTGGCGAACAAAGTAAACAATCATATAGTACAGCTAAAAGTAGTCAGCTACTAAAAAAAACATTGTATCATGAATGCTGGAATCAGCTGCTAAAACATGACTAACCCCTCAACTTTCTGACAATCCCACGAATATCAAGACAGGATGCTTTTATAACTTTAATAATCTGTGGCATAATAACTTCGTGTTCAAATACTTGATTTTTATCTTTTTCCTTCTATCTTTAATACTTGGTGGATGGCTAGTTGTAAGACAATCTAATACTCCCATTTCCTTACCCGATGGTAGCCTAGCTTCTGAAAATCAAATTGCTGAAAAAACCAGCCCCCTCATTTTACCTAGTCCTCATTTTGCTCAAATTTTTCAAGCCGATCATTCTTGGACAGCTACGCTTTCCGCCCAAAAAACTATTACCTTACTGGCTACCGGCGATGTCTTAACCGCTAGAACTGTCAATGCCAAAGCTACTTTATTTAATGACTTCACTTGGCCGTGGAAAAACACTGCCCAAGTTCTAAATGCAGCCGACATCACGTTCATTAATTTAGAAACACCTTTAGTTGAAGATTGTCCCATCACACAATCCGGTATGATTTTTTGTGGTGACCTTCGGCAAGTTGAAGGTCTGATATATGGGGGAGTAGACGTTGCCAATTTGGCAAATAATCACATGGGTAATCATGATCAAGCTGGCGTTAATAAAACCGTGGAGGTTTTAAGTGAGGCTGGAATTGCAGTTGCGGGCGTCAGTGATCGAGCCATTCCCGTTTTGAATGTCAAAAATCAAAAGTTCGCTTTCTTAGGTTACAACGAAGTTGATGTGCAGCCAGGCGTTAATTTAAGCCATACCGAATTAATAACAAAAGAAATTACTGAAGCAAAAAAATTGGCAGATATCGTAATTGTTCAATTTCATTGGGGGAATGAATATACCTATCAGCCAAGCTCACATCAGACCCTATTAGCCCACTCAGCGATTGATTCTGGCGCTGACTTAATTATTGGTAATCATCCACATTGGTGGCAACCAGTTGAAAAATATCAAGGTAAATTTATTACCTATAGCCACGGTAATTTTATTTTTGATCAAATGTGGTCGTCTGAAACTAGAGAAGGTTTAGTGGGAAAATACACCTTCTATGAAAGCAAATTAGTGGACATTGAGTTCCTACCGGTTTTAATTGAAAATTATGGCCAGCCCAACTGGTTAGAAGGCTCAGCCAAACAAAAGATGATTCAAAAAGTCAAAGAGAAGAGTGCTGCTTTATTGGACAAATGAGTTAGATTTTAAAAACTAGAAGTTAACTAGCGACGCTCAAATCTTTCTTGCGTAAGCGCAAACTTTTTGGAGTCACTTCTAATAGCTCGTCAGGAGCTAAGAAGTTTAGGCATTGTTCCAAAGACATTTTAACGGCGGGTGCCATTCTAACCGTCATATCGGCAGAAGAAGCGCGCATGTTGGTCAGTTTTTTACCTCTAACGGCGTTCATAACAATATCTTCACGTTTCATATTTTGGCCGACAATCATACCAGCGTAGACATTGGTACCTGGATCAACAAAAGTGACCCCACGTTCTTGTAATTTCTCTAAGGAATAGGCGGTAGCCATGCCTGTTTCGGAGGCAATTAAGACACCGTTACGTTGCCATTCAATATCGGCTCCCATTTTTTGGTAACCTAAGAACAACGAATGAACGACACCCATACCAGAAGTTAGAGTTTGAAAATCACTGCGAAAGCCAATCAAGTGACGGGTGGCAATTTCAAATTCAAAACGAGTACCACTCTTGAGGGGTTTCATACTTTTGAAAGTTGCTTTACGACGACCCATTTCGGTAGTCACCACACCTACATATTGTTCAGGTACTTCAATGGTTAACAATTCCCAAGGTTCTTGTTTGCCTTCTGGGGTATCCTTGAAGATAACTTCAGGACGAGCCACCGCAAACTCAAAACCTTCGCGGCGCATAGTCTCGATTAAAATTGATAAGTGAAGTTCACCACGACCAGAAACAATAAAAGTATCAGCCGTTGAGCCAGCTCCTAACCGTAGACCTACGTTCGTTTCTAGTTCTTTCCGCAAGCGATTAGTAATTTGTCGTGATGTAGTAAAGTCACCTTCTTTACCCACAAATGGAGAAGTAGAAACCATAAATTGCATCTGGACGGTTGGCTCAGAAATTGACAAAGGTGGAAGTGATTCTTCGTTACCTAAAGTTGTCAAAGTATCACCGATGCGTGCTTCAAAACCAGTTATGGCCACGATATCACCGACAGTTGCTTCATCAGTTTCAACTTTTTGTAAACCTTTATAAGTAAACAGATACTCAACTTTAGATTGACCAACTTTACCTGCTTCAGGTCTCAGAATTGATAATGTCTCACCTTTAACAACTTTGCCACGACGGATGCGACCGATCATGTATTTGCCCTTATAATCATCAGCATCAAGACTCGTAACCTGGAGTTGTAATGCTCCGTTTAAATCGCCAGTGGGGGCGGGAATGTGACTAATAATAGTTTCAAAAAGTGGTTGTAAACTGTCACTGTCTGTAATCCGAAGTGAGTTATCAGGGTTAGCTTCCAAGGTTTTACCAGCCAAACCATCGCGACCAATGGCATAAATAACTGGAAAATCCAGTAACGAGTCATCAGTCACAACGTCTAAGAATAAATCATTAACTTCTTCCAGAACTTCTTCTACCCGCTGATCTTTACGGTCAACTTTGTTGATGACCACAATTGGGCGCAAATTTTGCTCTAAAGCAATTCGTAAAACGTAGCGGGTTTGGGATAAAACACCTTCTGAAGCATCAACTAACAATAAACAACCGTCTGCCATATTTAAAACGCGCTCAACTTCGCCACTGAAGTCGGCATGACCTGGAGTGTCCAAAATATTAATTTTGTACTCGCCAAACATGACCGCGGTATTTTTAGCTAAAATCGTCACTCCGCGTTCTCGCTCTAAATCATTTGAATCCATGATGGTGGTTTGCTGCATCTCACTTTGGTGAGCCGCAAAAACGTGTGCTTGTTTGAGTAAGCCATCAACGAGCGTGGTTTTGCCGTGGTCTACGTGAGCAATGATGGCAACATTACGAATCTTATCTTGAGCAAAAGGCATTCAAGTATTGTACTACGGATTAACTTTAATTGCCTGAGTAAAAAAATATCTATTTATTTCTGATTTTTAAATGTGTCGGGAACTACATAATCAGCACCCTTAAATGTATTAAGACTTAGCGGATTCCTGAAGCACGAGGGACAAAAAGTATCAAAGAAAAGTCTAGTACTTTATCAATTTTTTCAATAATTTTGATTTTTATCAAGCTTAATTTGAAATAAATTTTAACGTAGCAGTTGCTAGTGATAGTTGGACGCCCTCCATGTTCACCGTACCACCTAGAAAGTGTTTCCAAAGATACAAAATCTTATGTTGTTCAGTATATGGTAGCTCGAAAATATTTAAGAGTGACTGGATAGGATCGATACGCACATCATCATCATAGGTTACATGACTTATCACTTTTGCCATGAGTATTTCATCTGGTACCACTTCTTCAATATCTTCTTGCAAGGTTCCATCCCCATCATACTCTGATAGGTCTGTAGCCTCAGCCATAGGGCTGAGTATCATCAAATCATTGAAAAGTTCTGACGCAGCAACATAAAGTAGGCCTAATGCTAAATCGCCCGTAAGTTGTTTCCTCAGTATTTCTCGTGCATTTGGCAATTGTCTAATTTTTCTGAGCGGATAATCATTGGGGGATAATAAATCTACCATTCTTTCAAATCTCTGATTCTTTAGTTGAGGATTTATGAGAATATCAATAACTCCATCAATAAACTGTTCTTTTTGCATATAAATTTTCTTTAACTATGTCTATTATTTATTAAGTTAGGCATATTTTAACATATTCAATATGTATATACACTAAAATCTAAAAGATCACTCTGAATGTCATGAGCTCCATCCATACTTTGGAAATGAAAATTAATGATCTACCACTTCACAAAAAGCCTCGAGAAAAATTGCTATTAAAAGGGATAAATGGCCTGAGTGATGCTGAGCTACTTGCAGTCCTCCTTAGATCAGGCTACCGTGGCAAAAGTGCGGTAGAAGTGGCTGAGCGGTTGCTGCAACAATGGACGCTCTCAGAAATATGTACCTTACCATTGCCAAAACTGGCTAAACTTAAAGGCATTGGTCTCTCAAGAGCCAGTGCCATATCCGCCGCCAAAGGGATTGCTGAACGACTAGGAAACGATCAATCGCTGTTAGCCATTAATACTCCCCAGGAAGTAGTTAAGCTGACGCAATTTTTACGACATAAAAAACAGGAGTATTTAGTGGTTTTATACTTGGGTGCCCGCCATCAGTTGTTAGCTCAGGAAACTATTACCATTGGGACGCTTAATTGTAGTTTAATTCATGGTCGAGAAGTCTTTGCTCCGGCTTTGGTCCATCGTGCCGCCTTTATCATTTTAGTTCATAATCATCCATCGGGAGATCCTCAGCCTTCAGCAGATGATCTAGAAGTGACTGAGAAACTCTTGTCTATTGGTGAGCTACTCGATATCCCAGTGGTTGACCATGTGATCGTGGCCCATGATAACTGGTGTAGTCTAAAACAACAGAAACTGCTTTAGCCGGTTGAGGATTTTCGTGGGATACTAAGGACTTGAACGGCAATTTTTATGTCAGGCGATAAATTTTCAGCGGTTTGGGTTTCTCACTCTTCGATTAGTGATTTTCTAAAGTGCTCGCGCGCTTACTACTTAAAAAATGTCTACAAAGATCCCAAAACCAATCGCAAGATGGCACTCACTGCACCAGCCTTATCATTAGGACAAAGCGTCCATGAAGTGCTTGAGTCACTTTCGGTTTTACCCACTGAAAATCGTTTCAAAGAATCACTCTTGGTTAAGTTTGAAAAAGCATGGCAAAAAATCTCTGGCAAGCGAGGCGGCTTTACCCACATCGACCAAGAGACAAAATATAAAGTTCGTGGTGAAGAAATGTTACGCCGGGTGATGGAACATCCTGGACCTCTTAAGAATAAAGCCGTCAAAATTAAAATGGACCTACCACATTATTGGTTGTCAGAGGCAGAAGGCATAATTTTATGTGGCAAGATCGATTGGTTGGAATACTTGCCAGAAATTGACAGAGTCAGTATTATTGACTTTAAAACTGGCCGCAGTGAAGAAGATGCGGCATCTCTGCAGTTACCTATCTATCATTTGCTGGTGGCCAATGTCCAAAATCGTCATGTTAATAAAGCCTGCTATTGGTATCTTGACCGTGACGACGGATTGACTGAAAATGAGTTGCCAGATTTAGCCACCGCTCACGAAAAAGTCTTGACGATCGCCAAACAAGTGAAATTGGCTCGCAAGTTGGGTCTCTATAAATGCGCTCAAGGAGATGGCTGCATCCACTGCCGGCCGTTTGAAGCCATCCTGCGCGGAGAAGCCGAGCTGGTGGGCACCGATGAAATTAATCGTAATATTTACATACTTGGTCATGATCATTCACCCCCCAAAAGCGTGATTCTTTAATTTTAGATTTCTAATCATGACTCCTGAAGTTGCACACCATCTAGCTCAAGTTTTGCACCATCTTTACATTAATCCTTTAGAGAAATGTAATTTAAAGTGTAAAATTTGTTATACCCGAAAAACCGATCCCATCTTGTCTGAAGCTACGCTCTTAGACTTTATTCATCGCTATCAGAAAGTACAAAAAGTTGATACTGTTACATTCTGTGGCGGTGAAGTCTTCGCTTTGAGTTATTTTCCTCATTTGATGAATAGGTTATTGGCAGAAGGTATTTTTCTGCAAGTAATTACCAATGGTACGATTGATCAACTAGACAAAATCACTACCTCCAATTTGGTTAATTTAATCGTTTCCCTTGATGGTTTGCCCAGCTATCACGACAGCAATCGGGGAGTGGGTAACTTTGAAAAAAGTATGGCTTTTATGAAAAAGGCTCATGACTTGGGCTTTCATCTGGATGTTTTCTCAATTGTCACTAAACAGAACTTGCCTCAGTTGGACGAATTTGAAGCCTACTTAACCACTCAATTAGGTTTTTCGCCCGTTGTCACGTATCACCCTCGTAAACCACCAACCTATCTTTCAAGTCATCCTATTTCTAATATTTTTGGTGAGCTGCAAGGTTTTGATTTTATTGATAAAAGAGAGATGGTGCAGTTAATGAAAAATAAAAATATCTTTCCACCCAAAGATTTAGGTTGTTACCAAATTGCCGTGGCTTCGGATGGCCGAGTTTATGGTTGTTGCGAAGGTTACGATCCACTCGGCAGAATTGAAGATGAGCCCACACAATTAATTCATAAATTAACCGACAGGGTTGAAGCTTGGGCAGCCACTAATGTTAAAGCCCATTGCCTGGGCTGTACTCAACATAATTTTATGTGTGGCATTCAAGAATATTTGGATTTGTTATGAAGTTGCAACCAATATTAATTCGCTCTCATCTGGTTAAAGCTGTTCGTCATTTTTTTGATGACCAAGGTTTTGAAGAAATCATCACGCCGGTTTTTCAAACCGGTTTGCCAACCGAACCAAACATTTATGGTTTTAATACAACGTGGAAAGTAGTCACTGACGAAAAGAAATTGTATTTGGCTGTTTCACCTGAAAGTAGCCTCAAAAAAATGCTGGCGGCTGGAATTCCTAAATGTTATGCCATCAGCAAATGTTTTCGCAATTTAGAAAATAGTGGTCAACGACATAACCCTGAGTTTCTGATGTTGGAGTGGTATCGCAGTAACAGTGACTACATTCAAATTATGAATGACGTGCAACAGCTAATTTTAGCAGTTAAAGAAAGTCTTGATGCTTACGGGCAGCGACCATTTTCTCCCCAGCTTTTTTACCAGGGTATGATGCTGGATCTTGAGTCGGATTGGCCGCGACTTTCATTACCAGAACTGTTTAAAAAATACGCTTTCTTAGACATCGCCACCATTGACGATGAACTTTCATTAATAAAAGCGGCTCAATCCAAAGGCTATACTACTAACGCAGCCACTTGGGAACAATTATTTGATCAAATTTTTCTAAACGAAATAGAGCCACGTTTGCCCTTGACACCTTTCTTCTTGGTCGACTTTCCGGCTCGGTTGTCACCTCTCTGTAAAACTCAAGCCACCCAGCCGTATTTGGCTGACCGATTTGAACTCTATATTGCCGGCATGGAAATTGCTAATGGTAATAATGAGCAACTGAACGCGCGCTTTGTAAAGTCGGCTTTTGAGCAAGAAACTGGTATTAGACAAAGTCAAGGCAAACAAGTGCCTCCCATTGATGAAGAGTTTATCGAGGCTTTAGAAAAACTTGAGAAACAAGGTCAACCACTGGCTGGCATTGGCGTTGGTTTAGACCGTTTGGCCATGCTAATGGCAAACGTGACAAATATCTCAGAGGTTGAACCATTTACGCTGCAGCCAACTTAGATTAATTGTAGGAAACTTCTAGATCGCGAGCCACTTGGTAGTTCATTATCTGCATGTCACCCCAAATTTTTATACCAATAAAAACCGCAACTAAAACAATAAAGATTCCCAATAACATCTGGGCATTAGGATGAGTTTGAAAGAAACTATCTCGTTGACGAACATACTCGTGAACTACTCCACGAGGTGGAGAAGTACGGGTCACTTTCTTGGCAGTTGAGCGAGCGACAATGCGACTTTTGGATTTGAGGGCAGTTTTCTTCATAAGTTTTCAGATTAATATACTTAATTAATACTAGTCAAAAGCCGCAGCCAGCGCAAGGGTCTTCTTTAGGGTATGATATGTTGATGCCTCTATGCCAGAACCTACTCTCAAACTTCAAGCCTTTTTAGCCCATGCCGGCATTGCCTCGCGTCGAAAATCGGAGGTATTAATTGCTCAAGGCTTTGTGACTGTCAATGGCGTACTAGCTCACGTTGGTCAACGCGTTTCTGACACAGATATCATCCTGTATCAAGGTCAACCAATTAAACCCGTGGTAATACACTCTTATTTTTTAGTAAATAAACCTGCGGGGTTAGTTTCTACAGTCAAAGACGAGTTAGACCGCTCGACGGTCTTATCGATTCTGCCGGCTGCTCTGAGAACAGCCCGGTTATATCCTGTCGGTAGACTAGATCAAGAAAGTCAGGGGCTCATACTCTTAACTGATGATGGCGCAGTCGCGCATCACTTAACTCATCCTAGTTTTAAAATTCAAAAAACCTATGAAGTGATTCTTGATCGGATACCAACAGCTAAGGCTTTAGAACATTTTCAACGTGGCATTCTTTTGAGCGATGGGCTGGCCAAAGCCATTGCCTTTGAAGAAATTAATGAAAAAAGCTTTAGTATTACCTTAGCTGAGGGTCGAAATCGCCAGGTACGACGGATGTGGCAGCGAGTGGGATATGAAGTCATCAACTTAAAACGGGTGGCCTTTGGCCCATTTAAACTTGAAGACCTTGGTGATCAAGCCTACAAAGCTTTAACCGCAGATGAGATTTCACAACTCAAAGCTCATCTTCAGTTACCAATTGTTTGAGAGTTTTTCTTTCCAGAGCTAGACATGCTAATAGTGTCGCTAAGGGCACCGCTAACACTAAAGCAATTGAACCCACCAATGTTCTGACTACTTCTTCTGCGATGGCTTCATTACTTAATGTCACCCACCATGGCCAACGATCTTGACCTAGAATTAATAAAAAAAGTGGTAAGTTACTACCAGTGTAGGCCAAGATTAATGTATTCACCAACGAGGCAATATGATCCTTTCCCACATTTAAAGCTCGCTTAAAAAGTTGGGTTTTGACTAACTTAGGTTGAGCGGCTTTAAGCTGAAAAACAATCGCAATTTGTGAAATGACAATATCATCTAAAATCCCTAAAGTTCCCAACATTATGCCTGCTAATAATAAACCTTGAAAATTAAGCAGATTAGTAGGACCGTATTGTAGTACATAAGATTCATGACTACCTAGACCAGCGAGCTGAGTCAGATTAATCACAACTGTAGCCAGTGCCGAAGCTGTAAAGAGTGTAATAGTGATAACCATCACTGAGAGGTGTGCTTTCCAACCCCAGCCATGACCAATATATAACGAAATAGCGCCAATAACTGTACAACCAAGGATAGCCGTGAGAATAGGATTGTGCCCAGTTAATAAGGTGGGCACTAACCAACCGATGATGACTGCCAACGTTGCAACCAAAGCCACTAATGATTTAACTCCGTGAAAAGTGGCGACTGCCAAAACCACACCTATGAAAATTAACCCCAACAAAAGTAAGATCGGCAATCTATAAATCTCCACCACCGTCAGTTCTCCTGCTTCATTTTGATTTAAAATGACTGATTGACCAACTCTCAGTAATTGCTCCGCTCTTAGGGGTTGAAAAGTACTTCCAATGGGTAAGATCACAAACTCACTTAGTGATGTTTTAAATTTAATTTCTTGTACGAATAAGTCTTGACCCCCTACTTCAATTATTTCTTGATTTTCAATAGAAATTGCGGTTGCAGTCAAAAAATTATGAGTCCAGGTTGAGCTCAATTTATGACTAATCACAACCAAACTTACTAAAGTCACAAACAATAAAATCAGGTAGTGTCTCCAGTTGCTCTTTTTATTATTGCTGGCAGTCATTTTTAAAGTATAAAGGCAGACTGATTTTTTTCCTAAAGCAAGTTGCTAGATTGCCACATTTAGCTGCTCAAGACTTACCACAGGCTAAGGAACTTATAGTTGGTCAGAATGAGCCCAAATTCAGTTGATGTTGGAGCGCGGGCTGTCCTAAATACATGATTTGCCTATCAAGATCGACTTAAAAAACCAATCCCATGGATCATATCAATAGTCGACCTGATCGCTTCCAGGGTGTTTGTAACCAAATCAGAAATAAGTTTGGAGTTGGCTTTGAATTTGATGTGGTGCTATTAGCTGGAGAGAATCCCCCTCAAATTTTCAGCTTGCCATCTAATTACTACCCCTCCTTCCAAGTTGTCCCGGCGATACTTAGGAAAAGCCCGACTTATCTGGTCTGAGTGTTGCCAAGCTCTTTCCCTCCAAACTGAAAAGATTATTACCCCATCCAATAAAGGCAATGATGTATGAATGTCCGATATTTCACGTCTCATGAGAGTCAAATGATGATGGAAATTTCCTTACCAGTACTACTTGAAACCGATGATCACCTTGATTTTCTAAAGCCGCTCAGCAATGTCCTCACGTTGGGGGGGATGGTTGGTCACAACTGAAGCTGCAGAAAGTTCCAGTATGCAGCTGAACCTGGAACCAAGAATTGAAAGTAAAATAGTAACAAATTTGGAATTACCGCCTGCTTTTGCTAAAGCCGAAGAAAATGGCCAAGCACTCGTACAAAAAATGTCTGAAGTCATGGGCGCAAAATTAGCTTCAATTGAGAATACGCTAACTTCATTGATGAGTATTATTGGCAACATTTGTGGTCCGTTGTGTGCGCATACTTTAAGTGCTGTGGGTAATTTACAACTTGATTCCATGTATGGTGGGTTAGGCGGCCATTCAGCTTCTGGCTTGAACGCCAGCGGCTTGTCACCGATGGCTATCAAAAACCTTGATAGTTTATCTGAGTTGTCTGGTATATCACGCTCCGATCTGATAGCAGGGAAATACTCAGCTGATGATCTTTGGGGGATTTTTTGTGAAGTTTTTGGAGAAACATTTTTTCCGATTAAATCATTTTTAGTTGTGCTCGTGACTAGTCTCATACCCAGCTTATCAAATGCTGCCTAATTGCTGCTGTGAAATGTTAGAATAAAGCATGGAAAACTCAGTTAGTACTCAAATCATTACCCTGTTACAAGCCCACCACCTTTTAAGTGCGCCAGATTTAGTCGATAAATTGCATCAGCAGGGCAGAAAGGTTAATAAAACCACAGTCTATCGGGCTTTAGATAAGTTGTCAGTTGATGGTATTGTGTGTAAACAAAATCTTCAAGCCAATGAATTAGTTTATGAACTTCGTCAAAATCACCACGATCATTTGGTCTGCACAAATTGTGGTCAGGTGATTGCTTCTGAGTGTCAGGTGGACATCTCAAACGTCCCAAAAGCTTTTGTCATTGATCATCATCACTTAACTATCTTTGGGACCTGTAGCGAATGTGCCGCCAAAGTTATTTCCCAAACTGTAGCTGCGCCTTAATTACTATGAATCTTCGCCTACTTATTTTAGTTATAGGTTTAGTTGCTAGCTCACTTTTGTTAGCGCCCCCTCTTTCCGCCCAAGCACCCATGATGCCCGAAGAGCCGCCTCGTTTCCATCGCGGAAAGATTATAAACATCACTCTGGAAGAAACAACCGAAGTTGGCGGCTATCCTTCAAGTAATCAAGAAGTGAGACTTGTTTTAAATACCGGTGCTGAAGTTGCCGCATTTTATACGCTGCCTCTAGGAGCCCACGAAGATCGCTTATTGAAAATCGGTGATGAAGTGATTGTGAATGAGTATCCGCTGATGATTCAGAGTGAAAATGGTGTCAAATCATTTGAATACGTGGTAACAGATTTATATCGTTTTCCGTCCTTAATGTTTGTGGCGTTCATCTTTGTACTGGTGATTGTGGTCTTTGCCGGCATTAATGGCTTGCGAGCCATAGGCGGCCTAGGCATGACCGTGGCCTTATTGCTATATTTTGTAGTTCCCCAAATCGCCGCCGGCGCCAATCCCTTAGTCATTAGTTTGGTGGGCTCATTGATTATTGCGTGCGTCTCACTCTATTTAGCTCATGGTTTTAATCGACGAACGACAATTGCTTTAGTCAGTACGCTAGGTACTTTGTGTTTGGCCATAGTGGCTGCGGTCAGTTTTGTGTCTCTCACTAAGTTGTTTGGTTTAGGTTCTGATGAAAGTTTAGATCTACAGTATGGCGCCTTACCTAATCTTAATCTCCGCGGCCTATTGTTAGCGGGAATGATCATTGGCGCGCTCGGTGTTTTGGACGACATTACCACGGCTCAAGCTGCCGCGGTTGAAGAAATACATAAAGCTAATTCCAAACTTTCTTTTAGCGAACTTTATCAACGTGGTATGTCGGTAGGTAGAGAACACATCACTTCTTTGGTCAATACGTTGGCCTTAGCGTATGCCGGGACTTCATTGCCAATGCTGCTACTCTTTACGATGTATCAACAACCATTATGGGTGACACTCAACAGTGAATTTGTGATTGAAGAAGTCGTCAGAACTGTGGTGGGAAGTCTAGCTTTGACTTTGGCTGTACCAATTACCACCGGCTTAGCAGCCTGGTATTTTACTCGGACTCCATCATCTCACAAACATCAAAAAAGATTGTCACAGCCATCATAGTTTTACCAATTATCAGTCTTTGAAAGTGACTGCCAATCTCGTTATTATTCCTAGCAGAGTTTGCAAGTTGGTCATCAATGTGCGGCAATGGCTAAATGACTTCAGCAGCGACTACTTTATCGTGTTTAAAATCATCGTAGGGGGCTCAACCTCTAACGTATTGCCGGGCGGTTTGTTGCAGGCTTATGGAGAAGGGACAAAGTTTAATCTACTTTGTAATGCTGAAAGCATGATTTAATCTAAGGTCTTTTGATCATTTAATTAACAAAATTAAAAGAATTATAAAATTTTTCAAAAGTAGTTCCAACTTCAACGCCTCTATATTTTTGGAGATTTTCATTGGTATTTGCGCCATTACTAATAACAATATAGTTTGTTTCGCTGTCAATAATTATTGACTCAGAATACCAGTCAGCTATAGAAGGCGTGGTTGTGACATATTTAATAGCTGGAAACTTATTAAGCATAATACTTTGTTTTGTTTGTCTTCGATCACTAAATTGTTTTCCAAATTCTGCTGCCACTTGATCCAGAGTGTATTTTGATTTTTCATATATGTTGATTCCCCATAAAACATCCTCACTTATCTCCCTTGGCCCAAATCCTTCTCCGGGATTAAACTGTACAATTTTCCAGCCACTAGGATACTTAACTTCATATAAAGCACTAGGATTTGTATAGGATTGCCATGTTGAATAATTTGGGAGTTGGATTTCTTCGGGACTAGAAGTCGCTCTTGTGACTGGCATAGCAGATGGAGCGGCAACAGCCTGATCTTTAATTACACTTTGAGGTTTACTAGCCATTCTTCCCAAATAATATCCTCCAAACCCAAAGACAGCTGCACTAACTACTACGGTCAACAGTACTGGCATCATCAAATTTGATTTTGTTTGAGATGAAAGTTGAGGCTGATTAACCAGCAGTGGATTAGCTGAAGAGGTATCTGAGGGATTTATAATTGTTTGATTTTCCATAGTATTTATACACTATCAGTTTTGAGAACTCTTTACCATTATTGGTGTTGATCTGTGTAATTTCCAAGTAACTTTTTGTCAATTTGAGAGCGGGTGAAGGGAATCGGACCCTCGTCACCAGTTTGGAAAACTGGAGCTCTAACCATTGAGCTACACCCGCTTTGTCAGCCTGTTAGTAATCAGTCAAAGACTCAAATTCTAAACAGTGGAAATAGTATACCTTAAATGTCGGCTTTTTCTGTGACTGGGATGAACAACCAGCGACTGGCTAGGGCAGCAATGCCGTAAAATCCAGCGGCCAAGATGAAAATGGCAGCGATTGAGATTCGCGTGGCTACGATGCCAGCCACCAGGGGACCAATAATTTGACCCATCGAAACATAGGACTGATTGATTCCCAAGACGCCACCTTGATCTTCAGCCTTAGTGCGTTCAGAAAGTAGAGCTGTGATCATTGGGTTTTGGGGAGCACTGGCCAGCATAAAGAAGAACAGGACAAAGGCGAACGGCAGTAGTAACGTCATTTGGGACATAATTAGTAAAACTACTGCACAAATAACGAAACTACCTAAAATCACTTTTTTCTTAGAACTGAACCACTTGAGCAAGAATCGCAGTCCGATGATTTGCATCAACATGCTGACTAAACCAGACAGAGCAAACAATAACCCAATCTGTGTAGTGCCGAGCTTCAGCACATCATTGGTATAGGATTGAAAGCCAAGAATAAAAGCGTTAACCGCCAAAGCTGACAAAAAGCTTATTCCTAAAACCACGCCCACAGTCGGGGAGGATAAGGCTTTGAAAATGGCATCAAAGCGAAATAGTGGTACGTTGAAAGCTGATTTTTGATTCTTGATCTCGTTTGGCAACGTTTCTTTTAAGATAATTGCGCCTAGGAAGGTACCAATTATAGCTAACCCTGCACCAAAGAAAAATGGCGCTTGTAAGCCAAATTGACCTAAAAGACCACCGATGGCAGGGCCAAATAAGAACCCAAAGCCAAAGGCTGCTCCCAGCATTCCAAAGGCTTTCGCCCGATCTTCTCCTTTGGTACTATCCGCAATGATGGCTTGGGCAACTGAGATATTGCCACCGGTAATGCCATCAATGATTCGAGCAATAAATAAGACTGCCACACTTTGGGCTAAAGCAAACAAGACCAAAGATGCGCCTGTGCCGAATAAGCAGACTAATAAGACTGGTTTACGACCGACTCTATCAGAAAGTCTACCCAATAACGGTGTAGCCAAAAATTGGGCCAGGGAAAATGAGGCAAATAATAAACTCAAGCCTAAGGGATTGAGACCAAAGCGAGCTGCATAAGGATAAAGCAAGGGAATAATCGTGCCATAAGCCAGAGCATTGACCAACATTATAAAGGATAAAATTAAAATGGTGGGATTTTTAAACATAGTTTTTGATTATAGCTTAGTGTGGGTTGAGAATTTTCAGAAACTAACTTGTCTTGATTCAACATAGGTATTTAATGTGCGAAATAGAGTATAATTTGACATCGATAGTACTAGAAAAATAGTGTAGGTAGCCACATCTGTATGACTAAAAGCGTTGAAACTCTCCAATATGCCCAGAACTTGCGAGCTAGAGTAACTCTTATCGAACATTTAATTCACCTGACTCCTCCTACTATTGCTGCTTTACCTCCTGTCAGGACCTCACATGAAACTGGAGCACACCCCGAACATGATTATGATCGCCAAGGGATAATTAATGATTGGCGAGAGCAAGTTGCGACTACTAATCAATTAGCAATTATATTTGATCTTGATGAAAACTTAGTGAATACCGTTTTGTACTGGATTGAAAAAACAAACGAATTACTGGTAACAGAATACCAGATTGCTGCAGGTGAACTACCAACTCCAGCCCAAGTTTTGGCTGAAGGTGGTCCAAGCACCTATTATCCCAATCATTTTTCAGAGATTTGGATCACAACTCAAGATGCTAATGATAAACGTTCATTTGAGTACATGGCTGAAGATTGGCGCCACGATACTGAAGGCAACTTAACTCCACCGTTACTGCCAGAACTAGGAGTTTCTGACTTGATGGCCACTTTTGCAAAACACGGTAAGGTTTTAGGTGGTTTAACTGCCCGCCCGGCCACGCCTCGAGTCATTGAGGCTACTCATAGACAAATGATGGCAGCAGGTTTTTATAATCAGGAAACCTCATTACCAATTATCTTCAAACCAAAGAATGTCCCTTTGTCTGGTTCAGGTTCAGAAAAACTTCTCGTTATCAGTCAAATAATGCCGGAAGCATCAAGTGCAGCCCAAGTGGTTTTATTTGATGACAGTCTTTCCACTGCCAGAGTGATCGGTGATCACAATGAAGAGGCTGCGCCTCATAAAAAAATTGCTTATATCTTGAATGCTCAAGGTCCCTTAACCTCACCCCGTATGGATGAAAATCATCAAGAGTATGAGGGACTCTCCGCTCAATTGACACCCGATCGTGGTATATTTGTCTTAAGGAATTGGGCAGAGATGGATAATATCCTGAACCAAATTACCGCATGGCATTCCCAAAACTCGTCGTCATAGGCTTTACTAATATTGACGTTAATGTTACCCCGAGTAAAGAGACGATTGCTCCTGGCGGCGCGGGCTTTTTTGTAGCCATTGCTGCCTCCCTTTTTCTCCCTAATGTGGGTTTAGTGACTCGGGTGGGCAATGATTTTGATCCCAGTTTTTTACTCTCTCGGGTTTCCCCAGATGGTGTCAAATTAATCAGAGACAAAGTTACCGCCCGCTCAACACAAACCTATGCTTCAGATAGCGATTTGACTCAGCGCAATATCAAACTTGAAGATGGCGTGGCCGCAGATCTTAACTCAGCTGATATTCCTGAAGGTTGGATTGAACACGCGGAATTTATTCACATTGCCACCATGCCCCCTGCCCAGCAAGCTGCCTTTCAGAAGTATGTAATGCAATACAAATTGCCTCAAGCCATAGTCTCGATTGATACTGATCAATATTTCTTTAATCAGCCAGAGTTGATTCCGATTATTGAAGATAATTTTGCCTGCGCTGATTTAATTTTTACGAATCGTTTTGAGTACCAAACCTTAGAAAGGGTGGTCAAAGCTCACGCTTTTGCAGTGGTGAAACAAGATGAAGGTGGGGCATACATTCTTAAAAAGGGCAAAAAGGTGCTCAGTGGCCCCGCCCCCAGAGTGACCGCCATTGATGTGACAGGGGCAGGTGACGTCTTTGCTGGTACCTTTTTGGCCAAACAAGCCTTGGGTGATAATTTGGAAGCTAGCCTCAAGCAAGCTATTACCGGTGCTTCTCACTCTGTTACAGCCGAGGGCGTAATGCATTTATTTGAATAGCAAGGTATAATTCAGCGTTGTCTAGCCTCGGTGGCGGAATTGGTAGACGCGCGAGACTTAAAATCTCGTAATCGCAAGATTGTGTGGGTTCGATTCCCTCCCGAGGCACAAGTTAAAATCTATAAGCGTCAGCCAGACGCTGGTTCTATCAAATCGGGGAATAGCTCAGATGGCTAGAGCGCGCGCTTTGGGAGCGCGAGGTCGCAGGTTCGAGCCCTGTTTCCCCGACCAATATAAATCGACCTCAAGTCGATTTTTTTGTAGCTACACCGCCTGCTATACTAATAGTCTATGCACATCTACCTCGTCAGACACACCAAATATCATAACCCCGAAAATATCTTTCCTTTTCATTTGCCAGTCTATCTCTCCACCGAAGGTCGAGAGCACGCCCACCGAATTGCCGACTGGTTTCACAACCATTCACTTCTAGAAGTGCCCATCTATACTAGCCCCATCCTGCGCTGTGTTCAAACTTCCGAAATCATTGCTAGTGCAACTGATTCCTTTGTGATGTCAGACAGTCGTTTAATTGAAACTGCCAGTCCTCAACTTCAAGGCCAGGTTCAACCTGAGAAAGATCCGTGGAAGTATGAAGATACCGATACCACTCGTGAGACTCAAGCCGCCATTAAAGATCGGGTCACTGATATTTTTGAAGAAAAAATGACCTTGGGCAAAGACTGCGTCTTAGTTTCTCATGGTGATCCCTTAACCATTTTGTTTTACCATTTACAAAAATCACCGCTCCCACCTGAGTTGTGGTCACCTGAAAATGAAGCAAAAATCATTAGCCGAGGCGAAATCGTGGATGTTGTGATAACAAACAACGCGGTTAACAGTATAACTAGATATAAAGTCTAGCCTTAAGTTACTTTGAAGTTGTTTTGTCAGCAGTTCGGTTGATCTGCCAATTGAGCAGACTTAACCCAAAAATGACTGTAAAAGCCACTAAACATAAAAACGGAATGGTCATGAACCCCAAATAATTAACTTGTAGGGCATTGCATGGGTTAACCAAGCTGCAGCCAAAAATATTCTGAATCGGCAGTTTTTGAATTGAGTAGTGATAAGTCTCGAGCAAGATTCCTAAAAATGACAAAGGCAGTACATAATCAGTGAATCTCTTGTCACTTTTGGCAATGCCCACATAACTAATAAAAACTATGGGATACATTAAGATTCTAGCAAACCAGCATAACTCACATGGCGTTAAGGGTTCACCACGCAATAAATTGCCTGCCATCAAGTTCTTAACTGGGTCACCGAAGGTAGAGTAATAAAGTGAGCCAAGCATGGCTACTAAAGCTTGGATAAAAATTGCGATCCAGATAAATTGTTGGTATCGAGCCAGCTTCTTCATACAGTTAGTGTAGTTGGCTAGCTAATTTTTGGCTATAGCGAGCTTCAAGGTACAATCAAGTTATATGACAGTTGATCCTCAAAGATATCGACCGCTTAATAAGCAACCACTTGGCTCGGGACCAGTTGTCTATTGGATGTCTCGCGATCAGCGGGTCAATGACAACTGGGCTCTGCTCTATGCGGCTGAGTTGGCAGAGCGTCATCAAGTGCCACTAGCTGTTGTTTTTACCCTGTCACCCAAATTTCTAGGGGCCAGCCTGCGTCACTACAGCTTTATGTTTCAGGGCTTGGCTGAAGTCGAGCAAGCGCTCGCCTCCAAAAATATCTCGTTTTGGGTACTAACTGGTGAACCAACCCAAACTTTACCTGAGTTTGTGAAAACTCAAAAAATTGGCGCGCTGATCACCGATTTTTCCCCCGTGAAAATTGGCCGTCAATGGCGTGAAAAGTTAGCTGAATGCGTGAAAATATCTATGAGTGAGGTTGATGCCCACAATATTGTGCCGTGTTGGGTGACTTCACCAAAACTGGAATTCAGCGCGCGGACCATCAGACCCAAAATTCACAAACTCGTACCACATTTCTTAAGTATCTTTCCTCCTTTACCCACAATTACAGTCACTTGGCCTTCAACAAATCGGCCGACTGATTGGACTGAGCTGTTATCAGACTTCAAGCCAAATCATCAAATAAAACCAATTACTTGGTGTTTGCCAGGTGAAGTTGCCGCGGTCAAAGCTTTAGAAGCTTTTATTGAGCACAAGCTTGAAAAATATGCTATTACTCGCAATGATCCCAGCTTAGACGGTCAATCTAATTTATCACCCTATCTGCACTTTGGTCAGTTAGCGGCTCAAAGAATCGCCTTAGAAATTGAGAAACGCCAGCTACCTACTTTGGTAACAGAAGCTTTTTGGGAAGAGTTCATTGTGCGAAAAGAGCTCAGTGATAATTTCTGTTTGTATAATCCAGAGTATGATTCTGTCAAAGGTTTTCCAGCCTGGGCCCAGAAGTCGTTGGCCGCTCATGCCCAAGATCTGCGGCCTACCCTCTATACTTTGGAAGAACTAGAAACCGCTCAGACGCATGATGAGTTATGGAATGCCGCTCAATCTGAAATGGTGAAACACGGCAAAATGCACGGCTATATGCGCATGTACTGGGCCAAAAAAATCTTGGAGTGGACAGTTAGTCCTGATATAGCTTTAGAGTGGGCTATCTATCTCAACGATACTTATGAACTGGATGGGCGCGATCCCAATGGGTATGCTGGCATTGCCTGGTCAATTGGAGGGACTCATGATCGGCCGTGGTTTGATCGGGAGATTTTTGGCAGTATTCGCTACATGAACTACAATGGCGCACAGCGCAAATTTAAGATTGCTAACTATATTGAATACGTGAAAAATGTATGAAGCCTTTGACTACTAGAGATGTTCAGGCTTTTCAGGCCTATATTTATCGCTTTTTCACTCACTTTGGTCGAAGTCATTTACCGTGGCGTCAGAACTATGATCCCTATCGGATTATGGTCTCGGAAATCATGCTCCAACAAACCCAAGTTGAGCGGGTAGTTCCAAAGTTTGTAGCATTTATGGCTAGCTTTCCGAATCTTGCAAGCCTGGCCGTTGCTCCAAGCAGTAGTGTGATAAGGCATTGGCAGGGTTTGGGCTACAATCGTCGAGGTTTAAATCTGCAACGAGCCGCGCAAGCTATCGTTGTCCATCATAATTCACAGATTCCTAGTCTCTTAGACCAGTTGCTTGATTTGCCCGGGATTGGACCTTATACTGCCTCAGCTATCCAAACTTTTGCTTTTAATCTGCCCGCTATCGTAATTGAGACTAATATTCGGACGGTTTTTATCTATCATTTTTTCCCGGATGGTTATGATGTGCCAGATGCGGTATTGCTTCCCTATATTGAGCAGACTCTTGATCAGGATCAGCCCCGTAAATGGTATAGTGCTTTGATGGATTATGGAACTCATCTTAAGCAGGTTGTCCCTAATCCCACCCGAAAAAGTAAGCAGTACGTGAAGCAAAGTCCTTTGGTGGGCAGTAATCGCGAAGTTAGAGGTAAAATCTTGAAAGTAGTAACTCAGCAACCAGTGACTAGAAAACAACTGTACAATGAAGTGAATCTGGAAAGAGATCGCATTACTACGGCCTTAGCTCAACTAATTGTTGAAGGTTTTGTCAAAAACGACCACGGAATTATTACTTTAATTGACTAAAGTCATATGAGAAAAAGACATACATTAATTGGCATTGGGGGCACTTTTGATCATTTTCACGCCGGTCATGAAAAATTATTGTTGTTTGCCGATGAATTAGCTGAAAAAGTCTTGATTGGCGTGACTGAAGAGCGGATGACACGATATAAGTTATTTGATACGACTATTCAACCTTACAATGATCGAACTAAGAATGTGATGCGCTTTTGCCAGCAGCATAAAATTGCTCATGCGATTGTTAAATTAAGTGATCCCATGGGTCCGACCTTGGAAAATTCAGACGTCCAGGCTTTAGCTGTCAGTCCAGAAACTGAGCCAGGCGCTGAGAAAATTAATGAACTCCGCCAAAACCTAGGTTTGCGAGAGCTGCCCGTGTATATTTGTGATTTTTTCAAGGCTGAAAATCAGCAGCCTCTCCACGCCGATCAAATTAGAAGTGGCAAACTTAATCGCCAGGGGATTGTCTACGATTTACTTTTACAATCTGACATAACTTTAAACGATCAGCAACGAAACTTTTTCAAAAGTCCGCAAGGTGAGATCCTGTTTGAGCCTAACTATGAAGATCGCATTCCCGCGATTGCAGTGGTAGGGGATTATTGTTTAGATAATTTTCAGACGCATCACTGGCCTTTTCAGTTGGGTGTCTATGATCTTAAACAACAACGCGAGTTTGTAGCATCCCAATTTTTAGATCATCTCAAGCCACAGACAACGGTTTGCAATCCTGCTGGCGGCATAACCTCCCAGCTAACACAAGCTCTCCAATCGGCAGTGACTGCCTCTCCTTCCCATCCTTACTTTATAAAAGTTGAAGGTGAAGAAGATTTAGCGGCAGTTGCCTTAGTTTTATTGATGCCCCTCAATTCAGAAATTTATTATGGTCAACCAAATCAAGGTATGGTCAGAATGATCGCTACTGAAGAACTTAAAAATACTGTCTACCAGGTTCTCAAAAATCCAAATCTTTCCCAAACCTAAAAACTTTGGTAAGCTTCTTTCATGGAACCTTTAGCTAACCGCTTACGACCTCACAATCTTGACGAATTTATTGGGCAATCACATCTGGTGGGCAAAGGCAGACCTTTACGCGTGGCGATTGAACAAGGCGCGGTCTTCTCGATGATTTTTTGGGGACCACCGGGGGTAGGGAAAACCACTCTGGCACGAATTCTAGCAGAAGCGACTGACCGCACTTTTTTTGAGTTGTCCGCTGTTTCAGCTAGCAAAGATGATGTCCGACAAATCATCAAGCAAAGCGCAGAAATGTTCAACCTTAAACCTCCAGTTTTATTTCTAGATGAAATTCATCGCTTTAACAAAGCCCAACAAGATTATCTACTGCCGTTTGTGGAAACTGGTAAATTAGTTTTAATTGGCGCCACCACCGAAAACCCGAGCTTTGAAGTGATTGCCGCCTTGCTTTCACGAAGCCGAGTATTTGTTCTAAAAAGTTTGGAGGAAGCTGAACTCAACGATATGTTAGATAGAGCTTTGACTTTACTAGCCAAAGAAACCGGCGTGAAGAAAATTGCGCTTATAAATAAAAAAACTCGGGAATGGTTAATAGCCTTTGCCAACGGTGATGCCCGAAAACTCTTAAATGTAGTTGATAGTACTTGGCAAGTCTATGGAGAACTCACATTAACCTCAATTGAAAATGCCTTGCAATCTCAACACTTGCGCTACGATAAAGGCGGAGAAGAGCACTATGACACCATAAGTGCCTATATTAAATCAATGCGCGCCAGTAATGTAGATGCGGCACTATATTACTTAGCCCGCATGGTCCATGGCGGTGAAGATCCTCAGTTTATCGCTCGGCGAATGGTGGTTTTTGCTAGTGAAGATATTGGGGTGGCACAACCTACAGCTTTAGTCGTGGCCAATGCAGTTTTTGAAGCCGTGGGAAACATTGGCTACCCTGAAGCTCAAATTAGTTTGGCTCATGGAACTGCCTATTTAGCTCAGGCCAAAAAAGACCGCTCTGCTTATGATGCCTACTTTGCCGCTTTAGCTGATGCTGAAAAACATGGCAACCTGTCCATTCCTTTGGAGTTACGCAATGCCCCTACTAAACTCATGAAAGAATTAGGCTATGGTAAAGGGTACCAACAATATCCTAGCAAGACAAAGAACTTACTACCAGAAAAACTGCAACACCAAAAATATTTTACTGAGACTTCTTAGGCTAGTGTAATCAAAATAATTCCGCCCACCATCAGCAAAATCGGGAGGATCCGGTGCCTAATATCTTCTTTAAAGAAATACCAAGCCAGCAGTGATGAGAAAATAATGCTAGTGCGCTTCAGCGAAATTGCAAAGACTGACAGTGTTAAACTTTGGGCCAAAAGTTGAAAAAATATGCTCAGACCATCTAATAAGCCCATTGGCAAGAGTCGCACCATATGAGCCGGTTTAAGACATGAAATAAATTGTTTGCGATCTTTCATAAATGCCAAAGGCGTTAAGAAAAATAGCACAAACAACGAAGAAGCCCCACCGTAAAATAAGGCATTACTACTGACAATTCCCACTTTATGAATACTGCCGGTCACCCCCCAAATAATCGCCACCACAAAAACCAAAAACGCCCCTCGATTTTTAAAAATAGCGGCGATCGGAGCCAACCAATGTTTGGCATCTTTAAAGTTCAAAAAGTAAACACCGCACATTACCAAGAAGATACCCAAAAAACCAATCAGATTTGGTAATTCATTATTAATTAAATATCCCGAACCAATCAAAAACAAAGGTGTGAAAGCTAACATTGGTAAGCTCAACGACAATTCAGAATGCCGCAAAGCTTCAACGTAAAGTACTAACGAGAAAACATCCAGTAATCCCGCACTAATAACTGCCAGCCAAAATTGCTGAGTTAAGTGGGGTAGAGGAGCCAGGAACATTAACGGCACTAAAATCAGAGACGAAATTGAAACCCAGGTCCAACTGATCAAAACTGAGTTGTAGTGAGTGGTATTTTTCTTGGCTAAAACATTTTTGCCGGAATCGAAGATGGCAGATAGCAGGGCGAAGAGCAACCACATATTACAAATAAAGTTTCTCTAAATATTCTTGGAGCATGCGCTTCGCTGAGAATTGTTTAGATAAAGCTATTGACCGCTGCATGCGTTGTACCCATTCCATGGGAACATCATTCCCATCACGCTGATTATAAAGTGGTAAGATTTTGGTTTCTAAAGTAGAGTAAAAACTCTCAGCCACATTATCAGAATCTAAAGTCCAACCCAAATCTTGCCACTCAACTTCAGCTGCCCAACCATCAGGAATCGTGCACTGCAAAACCCCATTGCTAATGGCTTTCATGCCTGAAGTACCACTAGCTTCCATGCCAATTTGGGGCGTATTCAACCAGACATCGGAACCTTTAACTAATTGTTGAGCTATCTCAATATTGTAGTTAGGAATAAAAAGGGCAAAGCCACTCAGTTCATGACTAAAGTATTTAATGACTTCATGAATCAGTTCTTTGGCAGCCGTGTCATAAGCATGAGCTTTTCCGGCTACTAGCAATTGGACTTGGCGGTCACCTTGCGATTGAAGGCGGCGCAAGCGCTGGACATCGCTGAATAAAGCTCCCAGTTGTTTGTAACTGGCAATCCGGCGGGCCCAAGTAATGACTAGACGATTGGAGTCATAGCTGAAACCGGTTGCAGTCGCCACAAAATTGGCTAAGTCGCGTTTTTTATCTTGATGCACATGCCAAAGCAAACTAGTATTATCTGCCACAGCTTTAAGGTCTTGATCCTGCCAAAACGGTAAGTGAACGCCATTGGTAATGCCTGACCAGTTATGGGTGGGCCACGCTTCGAGGCACAATCGATAGTGAAGTTGGCTAACGGCCGAAACTTTACATGATGTATTGAGCGCAAACTGTGTCGGATTAAACTGGCCGTCCGCAACCAAACCTGGTTCCAACAAAGTGTCCACACTTATGCCCATTTTTTGAGCATAGTACTCACTATACGCGCGCAACAGGTGCGAACTATGAGACTGATTACCTGCCGTAACTAACGTATGATTGGTATAGACAGTTTTGCCCGTGGCTAACTGCTTAGCCTCATCGTACTTCATGCCGTGCTCGTCCATGTAGGTCCGGATTAATTGCCAATGCAAAAAAGCAGGCCGCCCTTCATTGGCATGATAAAGCGCTGGATGAATTCCTAAGGTATGCAGAAGCTTCACGCCTCCAATCCCCAGAATTAACTGTTGTTTTAAGAGTGCTTCTTCAGTTCCCTGATAGAGACTCTCAGCAATTGAACGCTCTTGCACATGATTTTGATCAGTATCGGGATCTAACAAATATAAAATGACGTTGGGACCAAGTCTTTTCTGCCAACATCTGACCCAAACATCAACTTGAGTTAAGTGTACTTTAATGAATAACGGCATGGCATCTAGATATACATGCTCCAAACCAGCCGATAATGGGTCAAATATAATGTTTGACTCTTCCTGAGTTCCGGCAACGGTAATAGTTTGGCCAGCGCCTTGACCACGATAGAGTAGACCAACTCCCACCATCGGTAGATTCTGGACGGCAGCTTCTTTCAAGACATCACCAGCCAAGATTCCCAGGCCGCCAGCATAAATGGGCAAGCCGGCTTCTAGACCAAATTCAGCACAAAAAAAAGCAATTGGGTGGTGGGCAGAAAAAACAGACATGAATCAATATGTACTTGATAATCCTGACATACATCAAGCCATTAGTGAAGCAGAAGTTACACTTAATGTTTGTGATAACTGCTAATCTGGGAGGATGAAGCTAGAAGTTATCCTCCAAGCCTACTTCGGTTTCTCCTCATTTCGACCTGGGCAGTTAGAGATTGTTAGCTCAATCTTGAGTAAAAAAGACACTTTAGCTTTGTTACCCACAGGCGGAGGCAAGTCGCTTTGTTTTCAAATTCCTGGCTTGATCTTGGGAGGGGTGACAATCGTGGTTTCACCTTTAATTTCTTTAATGAGAGATCAAGTTGATGCCCTGACTAGAAAAGGGATTAAGGCGACCTATATTAATAGCTCGCTCACTAAAGAACTTCAGCGCCAACGACTGGCTGCATTAGCAAATAACGAATCTCAATTTGTTTATGTTTCCCCAGAGAGGCTTCGGACCGCCACTTTTTTGCGGGCGGTAGCTACCGCTAGTATTTTTCTGGTGGTCATCGATGAAGCGCACTGTATTTCTGAATGGGGTCACGATTTTCGACCTGAGTATCGACTAATTAAGAATTTTTTTTCACGCTTTCAAACAAGACCGGTAGTAGCCGCTTTTACTGCCACTGCCTCAAAGAACGTACAAGCAGATATTTGCCAAAGCCTCGAATTACGCGCGCCTGCAATTTTTAGGCAAAGTTTTCAACGGCCCAACTTATATTTTTTTGTCTTACCCTGTCCTAGTCGTTTTGATCAAGATCTCCATCTTTTTAGATTATTGAAGAAGCACCGAGGAGAATCAGGTGTGATTTATGCTGCCACACGGCAAATGACAGAATCTTTAGCTACGCTGATTGCAAAATTGTCATTTTCAGAGCCTATTTCCGTGGCTGCGTATCACGGTGGACAAAGCTCTGATGTCCGGAATCAAATACAAGATTCATTTATGGCTGATAAAACCAAAATCATTATTGCCACCAATGCATTTGGGATGGGAGTTGATAAAGGTAACGTCAGGTTTGTCATCCATTATCAGATGTCAGCGAGTTTAGAACATTATTATCAAGAAGCTGGCAGAGCAGGCAGAGATGGGCAACCTGCAAATTGTTATGTGCTTTTTAACTCAAGTGATCTAGGAATTCACAACACTTTAATTAATGAAAGTAAGAATCTTGAACGAAAAAGGATTAATTATCAGAAACTAAAAATGGTTTTAAGCTACACTACTTCTCCAACTTGCCGCAACCGGAGCATCTTGACCTATTTCGATGAAGTCAGCTGGAAGAGTAACTGTCAGCGCTGTGATATCTGTCTCAAAAGTCAGTGGTTAGCATCTTTAAATGAGCAGCACGCTTTTACTTTTTGGGTGCAGTGGCGGAAGTTACTTGGTTTAAGGCTGGCAATTCACCCAGTCCAAATTTTACCTATAAAAACTATGCAACTCTTAGCGCTCCATCAACCTCAAACCCCAGGTGAGTTTTTAAAAATTCCGGGCATTGGTCAGGGCTGGATTGCGAATTGGTATGATTTTCTTAAACCAGGTGCCATCTCAGTTGGAACTTAAGAGGTGATATCATCAGGAGCTGAAGAAATAAATTGGTAAAGTTGTCCATCGCTAAAACCTCGTTTGCGATAATATTCTCGAGTTCCCACGGCTGAGATTACCGCCAAGGTGGTAAAGTTTTTTTCTTTGGCTAGCTCGCGAGCCCGACTCAATAATCGAGTTCCCAAGCCTAAGTGTTGAGCTTTACCGGCATCTTTCTGACCAATGCCAACAGCTTGACCATAGACATGGACTTCGCGAATTAAGGCTGATCCAGCCAGTTCCTTAATGAATGAGGGTTTCTTAGGAAAACTGAGGCGCAAAAAGGCCGCAATTTTAGGTGGCTGACCGGGTGAGTTAGTTTCATCATTCACCAGATACTGCATAAAGACTTCATGACTGACGGTTGTCTTGTAGCAAACTTCATCAAGAACTAAATCTTCTAAGTTAACTTGGGTTTGGCGAATCTCTCGCGCTCTGATATCTTGTGAGAATTCTCCAGCTGCAGCTAATTTCTGCTCAGCAATTTGCCTAAAGTTAGTTAATTTATTGCCCTCAACAATGTCGGTGGAAGGGATATCTCGAATCACACGGGTTAAGCGCGTATATTTTGGTGTATTTTGGAGGCAAAAAAGTAAAACTTCCAACAGTTCCTCATAGTTATAGGGTTTCCAGAGACCTTTTTGGTAATACTGCATCAACTCTGCGCTATCAATTAACGAACATGGATAAATTTTTAGTTCATCTGGTTTAAAATCAGGGTCCGTAAATAGAATTCGATAATCTTTTTTGTCCAACTCTACACTTGAGCCATACAGATTTGCCATCCAGTGGGCATGAATTTTAAAACCAGCTTGTCTCAGTAAACCGACGGCACGTCGAGTAGCGGCCACGTCGTGGCCGCGTTTATTCAACTCTAAAACACTGTCTTGCAAGCTCTGAAAACCAATTTGAGTCTTAGTACACCCAAGTCTGCGAATCCGAAGTACTTCGGCCTCGGAGATGTTATCTGGTCGGGTCTCAATCACCAGACCCACGTTACGCGAATCTGCGGTTTCGTTGATCAAATGTTGAGCCTCAAGTTCTTCCCAACTAGCCGCTTGATAGGCATCAAATCCGGCAATTCTCTCTGGCGCTACATAGAGTTCGGAGACAACTTGATTATACGTTTTGTTTAGATCTCGACCATGAATTTCTTGAGCCGCTAATTGAGCTTGATTGGTAGCGGGATTATCACTGGGAGCAAACTTTTTCTGAGCCTGATAAGCGGCTTCCATGCTTCGATAACGATCTAGAATAGTTTCTCGATCATCCAGATGTAAAAAGTCATTCATGGCTCTAAAACACTCTTTGACAAACCAAATCTGGTATTTTTCGGGATAATATGACCAGGTACCGCCCAAGATAATAATTTCAATTTTTTCACTAGAGTGCCCAATATTGTGAAAAGCTTGCAAGCGATTATAAGTTTGCAGATAGGGATCGAAGTAATTTCGCTCGGCACGTTGCGCCCCAGGTTCATCTGCCAAATAACTTTTAGGCATTCGAATATCATTGGGACAAAAAATACATTTCCCGGGGCAGGGGAAAGGTTTAGTGAGAACCGTGACGGGGGTAACTCCGGATTGAGTTCGTATCGGTTTCATTTGAATGGCTTTAAGTATTTCTGGCTTTAAAGCTTGCAGGCCATGACTACCGGCCATACTTCGATAAGCTTTTACGAGTTGGTCTTTGGCAAAGAGATCTTTATCAAGACGGGGATGTTTTCTGACCACTTGAGATACGACTTTAGGCGTTAGTAGAGGCAACTTTTCCAGCTCTAAAAAGAGTGATGTCAGTTGTTCTAAATGTAGTTCGGGATCAAAATGATATGATTTCACAGTCACTTATTATATCTGGATGATACAAGTCACCTATGGACAGTCTTGTAATTAACAAATTAACTCAATTAAATCGGGATTTTTACCAGCAAGTGGCTCAGCCGTTTAGTGATTCGCGGCAACAGGCTTGGGAGGGTTGGCAACAATTAGCTGACCAAGGTTTTTTTGAAATTTGGCAGAATAGACCCATAAGAGTTTTGGATGTTGGTTGTGGTAATGGCCGTTTTGGTCTGTTTCTGAGCTCTGTTTTAAAGCGTGAAAATATTGAGTACTGGGGTGTGGATCAAAATGCTTGTTTATTGGAGAAAGCCGAGACAGCTTTAAAGGCGGCTGAAGTGCCACATGTTTTGAGTGTCGCGGACGTGATTAGTGACTCAAAATTTCTAGAATCGTTACCTGAGCAAAGTTTTGACCTAATCGTTCTGTTTGGCGTACTACACCACGTTCCCAGTTCCCAGCTGCGAAGCCAGCTTTTTTCACGTATTCAAACACTATTAACTCTCACCGGAAAATACGTATTCGCAACTTGGAGATTTTTAGACAATCAAAAATTAAAAACTAAAATAGTGGAACCGATTTTGGTCGGTTTGAGCGCAAATGACTTAGAAAAAAACGATTTTATTATTGATTGGCAACGTCAGACTTCGGCTTATCGCTACTGTCATTACTACACTGAAACTGAAGTTACCAAACTTTTGCAAGAAACACATTTGAAACTGAAGAGCAGTTTTCTAGCCGACGGTCGCGATCATCAAACGAACCAATATTTCATCACTTTAATTAATTAAAGTCCGACTGCCCTCTCGACTAAAGCGCCAATTAAATATGCCACTCCAGCCGCAATCGCACCAATAATAAAAGTCTCTAAACCCTTCTTCCACCACGAACCGCCCGTGATAACTGTCCGCAGTCCTCCCACCAGGAACAAGGCAAAACCTGTGGCCACAGACGAAGCAAACAATTGATGACGGGGTTCTAGCGGCATCCCAAATAACTGCAATAAATACGGAGATAAGGGTAAAGAGCCAGCCGCTACAAACGCCGCAAAGGTGAGCAAACCAGTTACCCACAACAATTTGCGGGGATAGGGGATTCCCTCTCGGTCAGCCAAATCAGCTTCCGATCTTTCTCCCAAAAAGTCACCTACGCCCATACTAAAACCATCAGCGATTAAGTTAGCAATACCCAAGATGAGAACGACTCGAGGAGGTAGGCCAGCTCCGGCTACTCCAGCAACTACAGCAAAGGTGGTAATCACCCCATCGTTAGCGCCGTAAACAGCGGCTTTTAAGAGGCCAGGCGTTGAGAGCGAAGAAGTGAACGTGTAGTGGTATTTACCATTGGCCATGGCTCCATGTTAGCACAGGCTGTGAGGCACTTTTGGTCTGGTTAGATACTGGCTCGAGATTTCTGCTAACATTTGTTACAATAGTCACCTTCGCGGTTTATAGTAACTGCCCCGTGGTCTAATGGCAGGACAGCAGCCTTTGAAGCTGTTTATCATGGTTCGAATCCATGCGGGGCATCAATACCCAAACCACCGGTAGGTGGTTTTAAAGTGTCATGATCACAGCTAAGAGAAGTTTTGTGCAACAAAAGCAATCGACCACCTAACACTTCTATATTATTCGTTCTACTTTAGGTTTTATCTTTACTCCTAACTTTAAAGAAGTCTTGTTGATTGCCAAACAGAAACCTCTTCAGCATCAGGGGGAGTTTGAAGTTGGGGAGGCCGGACTTATTTGTTTGTCTCGAGAAGTTAAAGAAGAATCAGCTCTTGAGATTCCTGCTTCTCAATGGCAAGAAACTGGTAATTTAAGCTGGGAAGATTGGCGGGTAGAAATTTTTGCCAGTATTTTGTCCGGGGGAAAACGGACTACCAGATCCTTGACTTCTGATCCAGTTGCCTGACATCCTACTACTCAATTACCTAGTCATTGTGTCAGCAATCTGTATTGGCTGATTCTACTCAGCATCGACAACTTGACGCAGGCTGCCGGTTCTTGGGTGGAAATGAAACATCTGACTTTGATGAAATCCGCAAGCTAATTTGTGGGGGTTCTATTGCTTCTTTAATCTCGCTCAGGTTTCCAAAAATCTGCACCCAAATGATCCCAATGAATTCGACATTCGTCTGGATTCTCCAGATTAAATTGTTGGCTTACAAAATAAAAAAGTTCGGCTGTTTGAGATGAGAAATTAACAGTGCCGTGAGCCACTCCTTTGGGAACAAAAAGCAGTTGCGAAACATTACTACCCAAAACAAATTTCATGGTGTGATTGAGAGTAGGTGATCCCACTCTAATATCCCATAAACCAGCTACCAAATGGAAACTAGGTGGTACATACCAAACTTCATCTTGGCGCTCATGGACATGCCATGCTTTAATTGAGTTAGGGAAAAGTCTAGTTCTATTTATTTGTCTAATCTCAAAATCATCCAATCCTTCAAGTTTTCCGCCATTAGAAAACCTAACCACTTCTGAGAAATCTCCTTCATCAGCTTGAAAAGCTCGTATGGGTAAAATCTTCACGCCTTCAATCTGTTTATTGCTAGCATAGGACTGCGTATAAAGGTGAGGTTGGAGGGTTGGATCAACAAAAGAATAGGTTTGGTCTGTCATAACTGGGATTATCTTAACAGCAATAAATCAAAAATGGTATGACTGGAAACAAGAGTTTTTGGCATTATTTTCTTATGATTCTCAAAATTTTGTCGTCACCGGTTTTGGCCGCGCCCCGTCCATCCCGATTACTGGTGGAAAAGTACAGGGCCCCATCTAAACCTTGAGCTACATCTCGAATTCGTCCGTACTCTCCATCAAATAACTTTTCTTGTGACTGAACTTGGCGGTGATTCTCAGGATTGAAGACTAACCTAACTAGCCCTTCGCCTTTGAGCGCGCCAAAGAAAAAGTTGTTTTTAAATTGAGGAATCACATCTGAACTGTAAAAAGTTCCTGACCCAGGTGCTTCTGCCGGGGTGTAGACCAAGAGTGGTGCCTGGGTTCCTGCTTGAGTTTTTAAATGAGACACCAGTGGCCAACCGTAATTTTGGCCGGCTTCAATAATATTTACTTCATCACCACCGGCTGGGCCATCAAAAAGAGACGGACCATGTTCTGTTTCAAACAAAAGTCCTGTTCCGGGTTGCCAATCAATTCCTTGAGCATTGCGGTGTCCATATGAGTAAATGGGTGAGTTAGGGAAAGGGTTATCACTAGGAATAGATCCGTCACTATTGAGGCGGAGAATTTTTCCCGCCACTGAATCTAGGTTTTGGGCTAACGTTTTTTCGGTGGCATCACCCGTGGTGCTATAAAGTTTACCATCTGGTCCAAACCGCAAACGATTACCAGCGTGATTTCGAGCGGCTGGAATATCATCAAAGATAACTTGAACGTCACTAATCGAATTGCCTTGATCTTTAAATTTGACAATCTTGACCACTAAATTAGTATCTTTGGTGTAAGCCAATGAAGCATAGAGATATTTATTGGTTGCGTAATCAGGATCCAACACTAAGCCCATTAAACCCTCTTCAGACGTACTCGTGACTTCCGAAAAAGTGTGAAGCGGCTGATCAATTAATCGGCCATTTTCAATGACTCTCACGCTCCCTGGTCGTTCAGTCACTAACATCCGCTCTTGACTAGTAAAAACCATGCTCCAAGGAATAATAAGACCAGTGGCGTACTCTTCAACTTGCCAGACTACTTCAGAATCTAGTGCTAGGGTATTCACACTTGCCGTGAAGGGTGAATCTGAGATTGGCACCACCGCCAAATAGCGAGCTGCGGCATAAACCGCACTCACTATGACGATCATCACTAATAAAATCACAATTTTTTTCAAAGCTTTATTCTGGGAGTCGTTTCAAGGCAAAATTGCGAACATTCTTAGCAGACATTCTCACAATTTGATGTCAATTAAAGCGTTCCTCGTCAGTTAGTAAGTCACTTAGATGGAAGAATGTAACTTAATCATGGTCCCTCTTTTTTTTTACTTACAGGTAGTTAAAAGGAAAACTGTAAGACCAAGCCTAACAGCAGTGTAAGAAAAAGGTAAGTGGGTGGGTTACTAAAACTTTCGGGCTCAAACCTATCTAAAACCTGATTCATTGAGGAAATGAGATTGTTTGTGAGTTTGGTACCCTCTGGAGCGAGAAACGGGATTCGAACCCGCGACCTCTTCCTTGGCAAGGAAGCGCTCTAGCCAGCTGAGCTATTCTCGCATTTAACTGCGCTACTATAGCGCATCATCTCTATTTTAACAAATCCTGTGCCAAGCTCAGGAATCGAACCTGAATTTCATGTTTTTCAGACATGCGCCGTGACCAACTTGGCTAGCTTGGCAAGTGTGGTGAGTTATCAGTCTTGACTAACGTCTGGACTTGCCGGTGAAAACCAGCCAACTCGCGAACACAAGTAGTCCATTATACTAGAGAAGGTCAAAAAAATTTAGACTGGGTTTAAAGTTCGCCCCGTGTCTGATGTAGGAAATGATACAAAGCAACAATGGCAGAGGCTAGAACACCACTCAAAATCACTTTTATAATCAAGCAATCGCTCAGCTCAACAGACATGTGGTCGCCGTTTATGTCATTCAATAAATGAAGTTCTTACAAAAATCTTAGCATTTTCACAGGTGGCCGCTACAGGGTTCGAACCTGTGACCTCTCGGATGTAAACCGAGCGCTCTAACCAGCTGAGACTAAGCGGCCCTTATTGGTAAGTTAGCTCCTCACCCCTTTAGTTTCTTTTAGCTTGAGACCAAGGGCTTTATCCAAAGCTTTTTAGCATTGGATTTAATAGGCTTATTATATCAGCAGAGCATTGATTCCAAGACACTTGTTTTTCCCAGATCAACAGTTATGATTGGATCTCTGTTAAGAGCCAATTACTTCCTTCTCAGCTCATCATCATTCTCTAGGCACAGGGAGTGATATGTCGTTTTTCCAAAAATAAGTACTACAAACTTTAATTCGACACACTCCCATCACTGGGAGTTTTTTGTATGGAAATGGAGAGAAAATATGACAGAAAAAATAACCAAAGTATTACTACCCAAGGGCAAATGGCTTGATTCAATGTTAGTCGCAGATTAATCTCTGATCTTTTTGTGAAAAAGTCGACTTCCGAATCTGTTTTTGCACTTTCTACTGTCACTGTTTAGCGCTATCCTCTCGAGGATTCTTACGAGAGTCGTATATAGATGCTCAGGTTTTCTATACAATTAATATAGCTCACCTAAATCTTGAACCCGATCTTACTTGATCAAAAATTGAACTATCAGCCTAGATTCCTGTTTATGAAGATTAAAGAGGGTGTAAAAAAGACCAATGGTCAAAATGAACCGCTTGAACCTAAAAATAGCCCGCCAGATAGGGCAGATCTGAAAAACTATTTAAAAAATTCTGAATGGTGCCCAGGAGAGGTATCCCAGATTACTTCGTATCTGGATACATTTCTCGTGTTCCTCCGGAACTCGAAGTGCAGACTCTCACCTACGCTTCAAACGCATCCAAAATACATACGTATTCTGTCACAAATGTGACGGAATACGTATTGTGCCCAGGAGAGGACTTGAACCTCCACGCCTTGCGGCATACGCACCTCAAGCGTACGTGTATACCATTTCACCACCTGGGCATTTTTGTCGATTACAGATTCGCAATCGAGACCAAATTATAAATCAGACAAGCAATTTAAAAAAGAGCAGGTCGAGACCTTTATTCTTCAAGGCAAATTTGTACTTTGAAGTTGTGCCGATGAGAGGACTCG
>Ga0163154_10000772_pt1 | contig 49937 bp, 53 predicted proteins | sample OliLakLV19MP9P1_FD_148649 | JGI IMG/M metagenome (GOLD analysis project Ga0163154, IMG submission 148649) | Freshwater microbial mat bacterial communities from Lake Vanda, McMurdo Dry Valleys, Antarctica - Oligotrophic Lake LV.19.MP9.P1 | ecosystem: Environmental > Aquatic > Freshwater > Lake >...
CCGCGTTAACCCAGGATCGCAACTTCACGCGCGCGCCCCGCCATGATGCCACCTCGCGCATCCGCGTTTCGCCCCAAGCCACTGCCGCCGCTTCCACATCCCCGCAGCGCGCATCGGGGTGGACGCGAAACCACAGCCAACCGTCGATCGGCTCTCCAGTTTCCGCAATCGACAACTCTGCGAAACCGATTAATTTGCCGCTGGCATCTTCCCAAAGGCAGATATCGCGCGCTGGATTTCGGGAAGGTTCGCTAAATTTTTGTCCTAATTCCGAGATGGAAGTGCCTTCATCGAGCCGATCGACTTCTTCGCAAGTATTCATTAAATGCGCGATCGCAGTTAAATCGCTTTCGCCGGCATAGCGTCTACTCGATACACTTAACATAGCTTGTCAGCTTAGGATGTGAGTTTAAATCACATCTTGCACCATTGCCCACAAGTTTTTCAAGGGCGGGCTCTTTGGCCCACCTCACAAGCAACTTGATGTCTTGTGGAACAGGCATCTTGCCTGTTTTTGACAAGGAGAATGTAGTTTTAGCAACAAAAGTAACAAATTGTTACTTTGTTTCTCAGGAATGAGACGAAGGAATCACCCCAGAGATATATTCAAAAACATCAAGTTAGTCACCAAGTTGACCAACTAAAGATAAGAAATAATTTTTCGTCTAAGTTAAGGAGAACTCAATGCTTGACGCTTTTTCAAGAGCTGTAGTTTCAGCCGATGCCAGCACCTCCACCGTTGGTGATATTGCTGCCCTCAGAGCTTTCGTTGCCAGCGGCAACCGACGCTTGGATGCTGTCAACGCGATCGCCAGCAACGCTAGCTGCATGGTTTCTGACGCTGTTGCCGGTATGATCTGCGAAAACCAAGGCTTGATTCAAGCCGGTGGCAACTGCTACCCTAACCGTCGCATGGCTGCTTGCTTGCGCGATGCAGAAATCATTTTGCGCTATGTCACCTACGCTATTTTGGCTGGTGATGCTTCCGTTCTTGATGACCGTTGCTTGAATGGCTTGAAAGAAACCTACGCAGCTTTGGGCGTGCCCACCACCTCCACCGTGCGTGCTGTTCAAATCATGAAGGCTCAAGCCGCTGCTCACATCCAAGACAACCCCAGCGAAAAATTTGCTGGTGCTAAGTTGCGGAAAATGGGAACAATCGTAGTTGAAGATCGTTGCGCTAGCTTGGTTGCTGAAGCTTCCAGCTACTTCGACCGCATCATTTCTGCACTGAGCTAGTCAATTGCTAATCGCAATCCGCTCAGCAAAATTGAAACTACGCTCACTGTCAAAATCACTTTAGGAGATTTAAGGAAATGAAATCAGTTCTCACCACCGCTATCGCCTCTGCTGATGCAGCAGGTCGCTTTCCTAGCACCTCTGATCTAGAATCAGTTCAAGGTTCTATCCAACGCTCTGCTGCTCGTTTAGAAGCCGCAGAAAAGCTTGGCAACAACCTCGATTCAGTTGCTAAAGAAGCTTATGATGCTTGCATCAAAAAGTATCCTTACTTGAACGAAGCTGGTCAAGCTAACTCCACCGATACTTTCAAAGCAAAATGTGCTCGTGACATCAAGCACTACCTGCGCTTAGTCCAATACTGCCTAGTTGTTGGCGGCACAGGCCCTCTTGATGAATGGGGTATTGCTGGTCAACGCGAAGTTTATCGCGCTTTGAGCTTGCCTACTGCTCCTTACGTTGAAGCATTGAGCTTTGCTCGTAACCGTGGTTGCACTCCTCGCGATATGTCTGCTCAAGCTTTGACTGAGTACAATGCTCTTCTTGACTACGCCATCAACTCCCTGTCCTAATTAATTGACAGGTTTGTGATGTCGTGACTGGGTAGTTTCTACCCCGACAAGTCTGGGAAATCTTGGCTCGTTGCTTTACCGAAATCGGTGAGGTAAGGGTAAAGAATTCCTAGGCTTGTTATTTTGTGTTTTAATATAAAACAGGGCGGTTGAAACCGCGTCTATACAAGCAAAACCCGGATGGTGCGCGGGTTGAAGACCGAGCGGTTAAAATTACGTTATCCTTTCTTTGTCCGCGGAGGCGGACATTGTTTGTATAGGCGCGGTTTCAACCGTCGTCTCAACCGCCGTCTGATCTGAACCGTATTGAATTATTGCAAACTGCTAATTTTATGGATAAACGCTTTTTTAGTTTTTTTAATTTAACGGAAGACCAGGCGATCGCCATTTTAGATACGCCACAAGACCAAATCGGCGAAGAGGATTCCCGCTACATAGCCGCTTCCCATTTGATCAATTTCTCCACAGATCGATCGATCGCAGCACTGATCCGAGCCGTACAGCAAACCGATCCGGTGCTGGAAAACCGGATTGTGCGCCGCAAGTCGGTGGAAACTTTGGGAAGACTACAAGCTGTGTTAGCGTTGCCGGTGATTCGCACCTGTCTGGCCGATAATGATTGCTATACGGTGGAAAATGCAGTTTGGGCGATCGGCGAAATAGGCACTCAAGATGCCGACGTTTTAGAAGAAGTTGCTCAATTGCTGGATAAACCGGGACAAACTTACCGGGTAATTATCCACACCCTGACTAAGTTGGATTATCAACCAGCCTTAGCTAGAATTCGTAAATTTGTCGATGATATTGACCCGCCTACTGCTAGTGCTGCGATCGCCGCAATTTGCCGCTTAACCAGAGACTTTTCTCAAATGGGCAAAGTTGTCGCCATGCTGCAACACAAAAATGTCCTAGGGCGCAGATTATCCATCCAAGATTTGATTGATGCCCGTTACTACGATGCCATCCCCAATATTGCCCGATGTCCCGTATCTTTAGTCTTTCGGCTGAGAGGAATTAGGATGTTAGCATCAGCAGGAATTGCTGACAAATCCCTGACCTTTGCCACCATTCAACCTTATTTGGAACAAACCTTAAGAGATGATCCAGCAGATTTAGATTTAGTGCATAGTTATGAAAAATTACCAGATTTACCATTTCTGATTCACGAATTATACGAAACAGATTTTGGACGTTGCTATTTAGCAGCTAAGACAATTCTCGAAAATTACTCAGATGATGCACCAGCAGCCCTATTTGCCACCTTTGCTGAAGAAGCAAATAATGACTATGGAGCGCATTTTCATGTGGTAAAATTGTTTGGTTGGTTAAAACATAATCCAGCCTACGATTTGTTATTGGAAGCTTTGAATAACTCCCAACCCCAGTTTCAGAAATCCCGTGCGGCGGCTGCGATCGCCCTAGGGGAACTGGGAGAACAACGTGCGATTCCAGAATTGAAAGCTTGTCTGGAAACTAAAATCTGGGATTTGAAGTATGCTGCACTAATGGCCCTGGAAAAACTAGGCGATATCAGCGGTTATGAAGTTGCTGCGGCTGACCAAGATTGGTTGGTTCAAGCTAAAATAGATGCTCATACTTCAGTAACATCCGAACTATCTTAATTTAGGACGGGAGGCAGAAACCGGGTTTTTTTACGACAATACTGCATCCCTGCCTTTAATACTGGTGAAAAACCCGGTTTCTTTGATATTTATGCGCCCAGGATTGTTAATTCAGCTTAATCAGAATACCTAAAACCCCAAAAATTATGACAACAGATGCTTTGTTTGAAAAACTAAAACACCCGAATCCTCATATGCGCGATCGGGCAATGTATGAAATAGCCGATTCCCGCGATGAAAATACCATTTCTCGACTGGTAGCCATTTTAGATGATCAAGATGTCGTCTATCGTCGGGCGGCTGTGAAGGCTTTGGGTGCGATCGGTGAGGATGCCATACCACCGGTGGTTGACGCAATGTTAAACAGTGAGAATGTGACTGTGCGAGGGAGTGCGGCGAAGGTATTGGCGCAAATTGCGATTAATTATCCAGAGTTGCCTTTCCCGGAAGTGGGTTTGCAGGGATTGAAAAAGGCGATCGATGACGCTAATCCTGTGGTGCATATTGCAGCGGTGATGGCCTTGGGACAGATGGGATCCTCTGCGTTTGAAATTTTGGTGGAATCGCTGAATACAACGGATAATGTAGCGGTACAGGTGGCGATTGTGAGTGCATTGGCTTCTGTGGGCGATCGGCGTTGTGTAGAAATTCTCACCAGATTTGCCAATGATGAAGCCGTTGATTCCTATGTGCGGGAATCGGCGACAAGTTCTTTATCGCGCTTGGATTTGGTAATGAATTATAAGCGTGCAGATAGTTAGGTTTTTATTGGGGTGATGAAGTATTAAGGCTTTGGCTGTGACGGCTTGTTTTGTGCGATCGCTGCCGATGTTAGTTAGTGCGCGATGAGGTAAGCATGACAGATTGGCTGCGTTGTTGAGTATCAAGGAGGAAAGGGCGATCGCCAAAACCGGAAATTGACAATTAGTGAGAATTGTGCTATCTTTGTTTAACCTGGAAGTAATAAATTAATATCCCTAATATCTTAACTATTTAAAAGCTAATCTCTATGTAAGCAAAAATTGTGATGGTCAGAAAAAATCACCCAAAGCCAGAAGTTGAGGATGCGTTGAGGTACGCCGAAGAAAATGGATGGCGCGTTGATGTTGGTGGTTCTCATGCTTGGGGAAAAATCTACTGCCCCTACAACGATAAAGAGTGTAGAAGTGGGATTTTTTGTATATCTAGTATTTGGAGTACCCCAAAAAACTCAGGGAATCATGGGAAACAAATTCGTCGAGTAGTGGATAACTGCACAAAGCATAACAATGTGAATGAGTCTTCCCCAGAGGAGGAATAAAAAATGAACGAGTATGATTTTACTTTGAAGTTTAATCTGGAAGATTCCCAAGCCGATCCAGATGATTTTATTGAGAAGCTATATGCAGGTGGCTGTAATGATGCCTTGATTGGAGTTGGAAATAAAGGATATGTCGCACTAAATTTTATCCGTGAGGCATCATCGGCTTATGAAGCTATTTCTAGTGCAATTAATGATGTCAAAAGAGTTGTTCCAGCCGCAACTCTGATTGAAGCATCACCAGATTTGGTTGGTTTGACGGACGCAGCTAAAATTCTGGGGTACACTCAGCAGAACATCAGAAATCTCATCATAAAAAGCGACTCAAAATCTCCGATTCCTGTTTATGAAGGTACGGATTCTATTTGGCATTTAGCTGAAATTTTAATTTGGTTGCGCGAAGCTCAGACGTACTCAATTGATGATGCGTTGTTAGACATTGCTCAAACCAATATGAATATTAACATTGCTATGAGTTGGCAAAAAATTGCTCCTGATACCCAAGAAAGTATGAAGGCTTTGGCTGTTTAGGTTGGTTTGTGCGATCGAGATTGTAGGGTGGTCATTTTTGGCTCTAGCACGAACTTTAAGCTTTTACCATTTTCTCCTTTCAACCTTAAAAACATCCTCGATCGCTCGATCCATGACTATTTTGAAAAAAAAGAGTTAAGATAGATATCTAGAGAACATTCAGGTTTCAGTTAGGAGTGATTTTGATGTCTAATCCTACAATTGAAGCAAAAATCAGTCTCCCTGCTAATTTACTAGAAGCGACTGATAAAGCAGTAAACCAGGGAAAAGCGAAAAGTCGTGATGAATTTATTATGCGGGCTATTCGTCGAGAATTAGCCGCGCTGAAACGAGCAGAAATTGATGCAGCACTAGCAGAAATGGCCAGCGATCCAGAATATCAAGCTGAAGTTTTACAAATGGAGGCTGAATTTGCTACAGCTTCTTGGGAGGCGTTTAAATTGGCGGAGTCTCAAGAATGAAAAGAGGAGAGGTTTATATAGCTCGTCTTGATCCTGTGGAAGGTTCTGAACAAGGGGGAAATCGTCCGGTGATTATAGTTAGTCGCGATGCAATTAATTCTAGTAGTCCAGTCGTTTTGGCAGTTCCCTGCACCAGTTATCAACAAAACAAGCGGATTTTTCCATCTCAGGTTTTGATTCTAGCTCCTGATGGAGGATTAGAAAAGGATTCAATTGTTAAAGCGGATCAAGTGCGGGTATTAGCAAAAACTAGACTTTTGCAAATACTGGGAAAGCTTTCGGAGGCAAAAATTGCCGAACTTAATCGCGCTTTAATGATTGCTTTAGATTTACCAGGACAAGATGATGAGAACAGTTAAAAAATGGCATAATTGTGCCAAGTGAACTACAAATTTAGCCCTTTCTCCTTTCAACCTTAAAAACATCCTCAATACTTTTCCCGGATGTTTTCTCCTCCCAGCCCATCGCCATCAAAAAACTCTCCGCCGACGGAGTTTCCACCACATCAACGCCCCATTCTCCCGGTTGTAACGCTTCAGCATCGCTACTCAATGGTGGAGTTTTCTTCAACCCCGCTAAAATCAAAATATCAGGAAAAGCATCATCAACTTTTCCTTGACTCATCCGTTTATCTACCAAAGCTTGAGCACAAAATTCCCCAACTTGAGGCGGAGAAAAATCAGTAGAAAATAAAACTTCTACCATCCAATGCGGATGATTTAATTGACGACATTTAATCTCAGGATATTGGCTTAAACCCTCAACAAATACCAGAGTTAAATCTTCTCGACTTAATTGTGGAAAAACACCCTCTGGTATATCAAAATTGTGAGAAAGTAGCATCCGCCCGGTTCCAGATTCAGTCATATTTTTAGTTACTTAATTTGAGAAATTGCCAACTTAATCACACCTTGAATCGCCACTTCCGATTCCTTGGCTAATGCAGCTTGTAGCGGTTCGATCGCACTTCGATCGCCCACTTTCATCAAAGACAAGGCCGCCGCCCTGCGACTTTCGCCATCGCCATGATGCAGTAACTCAATCAGATTGGGGATTCCAGGCTTATATGCCAGATTTCCTAAAGCAGCAGCAGCCTCGCAACGCACGTCAACATCAACATCCGTCAGAGACTTAATCAAAATCTCGAATAACTCCGGCTTGGGCTCTTCCTGGGCGACTTTGGCGATCGCCCCTACCACCGCCCCACGCACCACAGACGAATCAGAGGCGATCGCCTGATACAAATACTCCTTCGCCCCCGCCCCAATAAACGCCAGCGCCCAAGCCGCATGACCGATCGTACTTTCCGGCAAATCCTTCGTGCCCAAAATATCCAACAAAGCCTGCACAGAAGGTTCCCCAATCCTCGCCAGCGCCCCAATAGACGAACCCTTAACCACCGTATCCTGATCATTCAACAAAGCATGAATTAGATGAGGAACCGCACTAGGATCAGCAATCAAAGTCAGAGTTTTAGCAGCCGCACGTCGCACAACCGGATTAGGATGATTTGCCAAACCATCCAACAAAAAAGGAGTCGCAGCTTCACCAATTTCAGCCAAAGTTTCCGCGAAACGCAGTCGAGTCATCCCCCGCGAATCTCCCATACATTCAACCAACCGCTTCAAAACCTCAGAATCATCAGGATCGAAAGTATCTAAATCTATTTGTTCAGTAACTTCCCGCAGAAAAGCATCTGCTTTTGCATGAGCCAATAAAATTGGATCTTCCTGAGATTGAGCACTAGCATTAACCATAGTTATCCCCTAATTATTAGTAGTTATAGCAGCTAATTGAGTGCGGAGACTCTCAAGTCCAGCATCAATTTTAGCAAGTTCCAGCTCAATTTTAGCCAGGGCTGGTTTCTGGGGTAGCTTTGCCTTTTGTGCCGCTGCGATCGTCTCATTCACCAAACGTTCCCGATACCGCTCAAATTCGGCAATAACTTCCACCAATTCTTCAGCATCTACCTGTGTTGAATCTTCACTTAAATCTGCGGCAGATTTATCATTCTCAGATGGTGTAAACTCTTCGTTTTCAGACATAGTTTTGATAGTTGGATAATTAGTCCGCGTAGGCGGACTTTGTTTTTGTAGCCGCGATTTCAATCGCCGGATTTTTCTTTGTGTGCGCGTAAACTCCGCGATTTCAATCGCCGGGTATTTTTGCTTTAACATGACACCGCAGCCGCCCCAGAAACTCTCAAGCGATTGTGTTCCAACAACTCTTCTAAAACAGACGGAGAAATACAACGACGCTCAGAACAGTATGCCATTTGTTTAACCCCATTGCTCATTTGAACAGTCATCACCCGCACTCGAAAATGATCGTTAATAAACCAACAGCGTTCCTGTCCTTGATTTGTCTCATATTCCGTCTCAATAGTCAATACCCCATCATCAGCAAAATTGTAAATACCAATCACCGGGATGCCTTCAACGTAGCCTCGATTTCGCAGAAACTTACCCATCTTCGGGTTATTAGGATTGGGCACATCGATCAGAATTGCAGCATAATTTTGGTTCGGGATGGCATCATCCAAATTATCTTGCCACATGAAACTGCATCCCCCACTAACCAAAGCAGGATCTACATTTTGCTGTTGACAAACCTCTAAAACTCTGGGATCATCAATTGACAAGACATCAATCATGACATTGGATTCTCCCGACTCATCAGCAGCAGCAGTATCAAAATTATGGACTGTTCGCTGAGTGAACCAAACGCCCTCACTCTTGCGAAAGAAATCCATCATAGTCATCGGTGGTGTTAGCAGCATTTCTGTGTCAACTTAGCGAGAGGAATCAAGCAAGTCCCCTTGTCTGGGGGGATGGGAGGGAAATCGGATCGGATTTTGGTTAAGAAAATTAACTTTCTGGCGATCGCCCATCAATCAAATTCTAGGATAAATGACACCGGACAACTTTGAGCAATTCCATCAATAAATCTTCAAAAAATATAATGGCACTTCGTCAACACTCATTTTTCCTCTCCGAGCCCCTGACTCTCACAGAAGTCTTACAAGCTCTTGAGCAAACTAAAAGTCTAGCTCAAACCAACCTCCAGGGAATCAACCTCAGCCAGATGGATTTATCCGGGATTGACTTGAGCGGGACAAACTTAATCGGGGCAAACCTCAGCAAAACCAATTTCCAAGGTGCAAATCTCCAGGGAGTTGATTTACGGCGGGCGAGTCTCAGAGATGCCAATTTGAGTGGAGCAAATTTACAAGAAAGTTATTTTTTTAGAGCTGATTTACAAGGTTGCAATCTAGCCGATGCCAACTTAGAAGCAGCTAAATTCAAATTAGCTTTATATGATAACAAGACTATGTGGCCAGAAGGATTTAATTACCAAAAATCAGAAGCAATTGGACCAAAAGCTAGTCTGAGCGGGGCTTTTTTGAATGCAGCCAATCTCCGAGGAGCGGATTTGAGTTACTGCAATCTGCGAGGTGCTTATCTCAGCGGAGCAGATTTAACTGGAGCCAATTTAGAGGGAGCGGCTTTAAGCGGGGCTAATCTTCAAAATGCTTTTTTGACCGGTGCTTATTTACGGAATGCCATGTTAATTGGAGTTGAATTGCAGGGAGCAGATTTACGGGCTGCTGATTTGACTGGAGCGAATTTAGAGCAGTTGAAAAGTATTGCTGGTGCTGATTTTAGCTTGGTACAAGGATTGACTGCGGAAGCGAGAGCGATGCTTTGCAGTCGCGATTCCAAGGAGTTAGGTACTTGGAATTGTTTTACTCGGAATAATACAGCTCAGAGTCTTGGTTGTTAAATTGATTCCGGTACAACCGGAATGATTGTCAACCGTTAACTGTCAACTGTTGACTGCTAACTGTTAACAGTTGACTGTCATTGTTCGTTAAACGTCGCAATCGCAGAGACTAGGCGACTGCTTCGCTTCCCTCGCAGTGACAAACAATTCTTCTTCCTTCTTCCTTCTTCCTTCTTCCTCCTATCCGTTACATCCGTTACATCCCGTACATTGCTCGTTGCCGAACTTTCTTCTTCTACAAATGGCGTTCCAAATCGAACAGAAAACCGTGAATATACTCCTCAGTCCACTCCTCACCATAGAACCGCAGAAACATCCCCCTAGCAGGATCTTTAGCAGCACGATAGTTGATATAATTCCGTTGAGCTTGAAGAATTTCGGCTAATTTTTGACTGTCGGTGACTGGTTGCGCGCGATCGACCAAATCGAGATAAGCTTGTAAATAATCCTTAAAAGCATCAAACACCAGAGTTTGCACAGCCTCAGTTTCCTTGGGACGAGTCCACAGAAAAGCCGGAGAAAAGAAAGGTTTTGCCTCTTCAGGAAAATCTCCCCCCCAGGGCAAATCTTTTTGATACTTATTAAAAATCGGTAAAATCGGCTCAGAGTATTGCTTCTGATAAGCAGCATCGTGGAAAAGCGGCTGCATATCCAAAGCAATCAAATGTCCCCCCGGCAAAGTCACCAAATCCGCCCCAAAAAAAGGCAAATCATAATTAATTTGGGGGAAAATCACAAAATTCAGTACCTGGAGAGCATCACCGCCCTCAACATGAGCCGCCCGAATTTGCCGCAGTTTTGGGGATTGAAAGGCATAGCTGGTAGTAACAACCAACTGCTCTTTTTTTCCTTTCCCCGTGATACATTCTTTTTTTTCAAAACCTGCCGGAATCGGATAGGGAGCTAGGTCAAGTCGTTCCCTTAGCAGCGGGATAGCGTAATCTAAAAAAGGCTGATATAGAGTCATTTGTACTTTATTTTTTCCCGGCTGGAATCGCTAAGGGAACAGCATCTTCAAACAAAAACTCGTACAAAAAGCGCTCTGACCATTCATGACCAAAATAGCTGCCAAATAGCCCGGATGCGGGGTCTCTTTCTGCACTATACTGATCGTAATCTTTCTGTGCTTTCACAATCCGCTGAATTTCTTCGGTAGTGTTCAGGGGAGTAGCTTGCTCTAGCATTTTCCAATACAACTGGACGTATTCTTGATAGGCGGGAAACAATTGGTTGACTACTGTTTCTGCGTCTGTTTTGGCAAAGAGCAAATTTTTGGAAAAATACTGGTTGGCATCATAGAACTTCATTTCTAAGTCTTGTACCAAATCGCTGTATTTACTGCGAATTTCGGTCAATGGTTCGATATACTTGTCTATGTAGGCGCGATCGCGAAATAACGGCTGAAAATCTATTACCACCAAGATTTTCTTTTGTCCAAACGCTAAAAAATCAATCCCTAGCAAGGGCACATCGTAATTGTGGTTTGGATAAATCACACTGTTGAAAATTTGCGCCGTTTCCCCAGCATCAATGTAGGTGTAGCGAATTTTTCGCAATTGTGGGCATTGATAGCACCAACTTTGAATCGTGGCGGGATTTTTACCTCTTTCACTCACCACAGATTCCAATCCAGAGGGAATGGGACGGCTCTCTAGTGCAAAGTTCTCAAACAGTTCTTTTTCTAGAAATTGCTGAAATGGCTTAAACATAGATTATAATTTAGCTCCTTCAATCTCTCCCTGAAACAGGATAATAAGCGATCGCCTTAAGTCTCGTCTCTTTTTGGGCTAACAAAGTAATATTTCGTTATGAAACCAAAGCTGCGATCGGACTTAAATCTAATGAAAAATTTGTACCACACTCTCATCTTTGATTTTCTTAAATGTAACAAGTCTTAATAAAACTTCTCATAATTCTAGTCTATAACTTTGATTGTGCCCAATTACCTCAGTACAATTTTAATAGCTATGCAATTAAGTGAAAGAGCAAAACAATTAATTCCCAAAGCCAGAATCGTCAGCTTTGCCACTTGGAAAAACCTCTATCCAGATCAAGTCATTGCCATTTTTCAACAGGCTGACGACGAAAGTCGATATCTCACCGATGAAGATTTAGAAAATATCAAAAATCTGGTTCCCGATACCTCTTTAATGTTAGAACAAGCAAGATTGCTGCGAGAACAAGCACCTAATCTTGTATCGAAGGCCAGGGAAAAGGTGTTAGCCGAGTTTCCTAATATCGCCGAACCAGGCAATGACCTCTATCCTCCTGCACGCGCCGAAGCCTGTTGGCGAGATTTTTGGCACTTCTTGCGCTCCGTCTCCTATAGCATAGCAGGTAAAAATCCAGAATTTACCAGTCAAGCAGGACTAGAAAACATGGAACTACTTTATCAAGAATTGCGAGTTCCTTTGGCGGCGATGCTCTGTGGATTAGAACAATTAAAAACAGTTAGTTTACAGCAATTTAGTTCTGAGGAACAGGATTTATCTGGTCTTTCTTTTGATAATTTAATCGCTGGCTTAAAACAGTTTAGTCAAGCTTGAGCGGTTAACAATCGCAGGAATTACGCACAGGCATTCAAGAAACCGGGTTTTTCACCGATATTACTCGCACTCCAGGCCATATTTCCCGAAAAAACCCCGGTTTCTGCCTCTAGAACTCTATAAAATATTCTTAACTGTTGTCAAGCAAGTTTTCTAAAGCAGCAGCAACCACTCGATGATGGGAGTCTTGCCGCAGTTGACTCAACACTTCCTTCGCCTCTGGAGTATCAAAATGCTTCAAAGCAGATGCAGTGTGCTGACGAATCCCTTCATACTCAGAACCAGCCAGCGCCAATAACCGAGCAAGTGCCGCTGGTTCCTGACTGCTTCCGGCTAAGGCACCAAGTGCATCCACCGCCGCTTCCTGGGTGGTCATATCTTCGCCAGCTAAGGCTTCGATACATACCTCAAAAAGTTCGTTGTAGCACTCCATATCCACCAGAGCGCCCAGAATGCTGCGACGCACCAGCCAGTGGTCATCCTGAATAAAAGTCAGCACTAAATGAGATGCAGCGCATCTACCGAAGAGCGACAGGGAATTTGCTGCTTCGGCTCGCACATTGGGAGTGTTATCAAGTTTGATAATTTGGAGCAAGGCGGCGAAAGATTCCGCGCTTTGTTGTTGTCCAAATCCCCTGCTGACAAAGGAACGTACTAAAAATTCCGGGTCGTTGAGTCGAGCTTTTAGCAATGGAACCGCAATCTCTGGTGTATAATCTTTCAGAGCTGCGATCGCCTTGAGTCGATATTGAAAATCAGAATTTTCTAAAGACGCTTCGATTTCGTGAATATCCATAACCGTAACAGAGCAGGACTTTCCTTACTTTAAACAAAAAGGTTCACTTTGTGCAACTGACCAAAATTATTTTAACGAAATCATTTTTTTACTATAAACCGGGTTGCTTTAAACTCTCTCATCAAATCGAGTCTGAAAACTGCCGTATTTGAACCAATATTGTCGCAGTTCATGATGAGGTGTATGCAAACTTCCTTTCGCTTGATAGAGCATCACTTGTCGATGATTTCCCATCCACACTCGTTTGAGCGGTTTCACAGAAATTAAGCATCCTCCCAGACTGGTGATACATTCCTCAAATCGCTCAACTGTTGGATAGTCTAAAGTTTCAAAAATCAGAAACTGACCGGTGAAAATCAAGTGACGACTTCTAATCCAAGCCTGCATTTTTTTATCGGCTATAGGGGGTAATACCATTTTAGATTTTAGATTTTAGATTTTAGATTTTAGATTTTAGATTTTAGATTTTAGATTTTAGAAACACTCCTGAACACGCTCCCACCAAAGATTTTTTCCTTCTTGCTAACATCCGTTACATCCGTTAGACAATCCGTTGCCGAACTTCCTGCTTCTCTAAATCAAGTTGCCGGCTTTTTTTCATAGAAAAAGAGCGAATAATAAACTCGCTCTAGAGAAAGTAGAAGACACCAAACCTAAATCAAAACAAAAGTGAAGCTTCGGGAGATTTAGCTAACTTCAGTAATGCTCAGAATTTTGCCACCAGTTTTCTGGATATTTTGAATTTGCTGAGACAGTTGAGTATAGCCGACTTCATAGCTCATATTGCTCATTCTGACCTTAGCGCCACCAGATTTGGCCGCGGTAATCCGAAAACGCTTGCCCGTAGTGCTAGAAGTTCCACTCAAACTAATGCTAGAAAGTTTGATTTTTTGAGGTATATTGCTAGCAACAGTCGCAATTAACTGAGCTTTATTGCTGCTATCGCTAGTGGATGCTCCTCCGAGCAAAGAAATCATCCGATTAAAACCGACATTCTTGATGCCGGTTTGACTGCGAATGCTCCGAGGGTAGGGGACGACATTTTCGCCAAAGTTTTGGGTATAATCGTCACTATCGATATAAGAATCGATTTCGGCTTCATAGCCTTTGCCGTTGCAAGTTTGGACGTGCTGAGCAATTTCTGTTTGTTCCAGAGGAGCGCGACCGAGCAAATGCTTGCAGTTTAACTCAATGAACCGATAGGGAGAATTGGTGTTAAAAAAGAGAGATTGATACAGTTCTGATTTTGCCACTTGTCTGACAAATCCACGTACTGTAATATCGCCATTGCGGAGTAAGGATTCGGCACTGGTGAGACGCTGACTTTCCATCAAGTGGACGTTTCCTAATACTTGGCGGTAAGCAGCACGAATTACTAATTGTAAATCGTCTTCTGTTGCATTAGAGCGTAGTTCTACGGGGTCACTGACGAAAGTTGCTGTTAAACTGGACATGGTTTTTTCCTAGACTTAATAAAGTTGTTTTGGACAGTCAAAAAATGTTAGTGTTTCTAGTGATTTTTCTGTTAACAAATAATTCTGAAGTCACAAAAAATTCAGAAGAAATCGGTCACAAAAAAAGTCAGAAGGCTTGAGGATTGCGTCAAAATCAGAAGTCAGAAGCAAGAGAGAGAGTATCCCTGTTTGGCAGAAAGATTGTTTTGCTGTGGGGTGAGCCAGAAAGCCCACCTTTTAGTACAGGCTTTCTGGTCTTTGCCACAAAAAGTACATTTACTGCCAGGATACTCGCCTCATCACTCTATGGCTTAAGCAACTTCGGTGATGCTGACAATTTTTCCGCCAGCGCGATGGATGCGCTGAATTTGCGGAGTCATCTTCCCACCAGAGACAAGATATTCAGTGTTGCTAAGTCGGCGAGGGCTATCAAATTTAGCTCCCTTGACTACAATCTTGAACATTTTTTCGGTGGCATCTTTGGAAGCACTAATGCGACCGCCTGTGGTTGGTAAAGTAATTTTGTTACCACTATTACCGGCTACGAAGTCAACTAAGCGAGAAGCGGTAAAAGCACTGTCAACTCCTGCATAACCTTGATACAAGGAAAGAGTGCGATTATAGCCAACTTGCTTTTGTCCGACTTGACTTTTTGCCCCTTGATAGTAAGGGACGACGTTTTCTCCAAACTTGTCCTGATATTCTTGACTGTCGAGGTAGGAATCAATTTCTGCCTCGTAGCCTTTTTCGATACAGGTGCGAATGTGCTCGGAAAGTTCCGCTTGGTCTAAGGGAGCGCGACCTAACAAATGTTTAAAGTTGAGTTCGACAAAGCGGTAGGGAGCGCAGGATTCAAAATACCGACTGCGATAGAAGTCAGATTTTGCTACAGCGCGGACAAATTCCCGTACTGTCATCGCACCATCGCACAACTGCGATTCTGGCACTGTCAGGCGTTCACTTTCCATCACATGGGGATTACCCAACACTTGTTTGTAAACTGCCCGAATTACAGCCTGGGTATCATCGGCATTGCTAGTAGACCAAAGTTCTACTGGCGTATCTAAAATCACACTCATGGAGTTTCTCCTAAGACTAAATAACGCTTCAAAACTGGGAATTAAGGATTGCTTGCAAACACGCTCAGGGAGATAATTCCCCAAGTCGTGAAGCTAGAAGTTTGAGCGGTTTTTAATTGACAGCGGTGATGCTGGCAATTACGCCGCCTTGTTTGTGGATGCGTTGATATTCTTGGGAAAGTCTGGAAAACGGCACTACATAAACTTGGTTACTCTGCCGAATTTTTTGAATCCGATTCTTAGCAGAAGTGCGATAGCCAGTGACTTCGATACGGAAAACCTTACCCTCGTCACCAGAACCCACGTTGTAAACACTTTTAACAGCCCGCTGTCTATCGGGAAATGACCAACCATCCCCAACTGAACCGCCGGAAGGAGGAATGATTGCTACAGGGGTTTCCTGAATCACGTATTTGTTCAGGACAGGGGATTTTCCAGACAGACTTCCTTTGAAATCGCTGCTGGAAGCACCACGCAAGAGAGCAAACATATGAGTAAACCCAACCATGTTTTGTCCTGGTTGGGTTTTGTAGCCTCGGTAGTAGGGAACGATATTTTCCCCGTAGGCATTTTGGTATTCATCGCTGTCGAGGTAAGAATCAATTTCTGCCTCGAAGCCTTGGGTATCTAAGATAGTGCTATGTCCTCTCATCTCTTCTAGGCCATCGGGAGCGCGACCTAGGAGATGTTTGAAATTGAGTTCCACAAAGCGGTAGCGAGGACAAGTATCGAAAAAGCGAGAACTGTAAACATCTGATTTTGCAAGAGCGCGGACAAATTCGCGTACACTCAATTCACCGCGTTTGAATTGCGATTCAGGAATTGTCGCCCGTTCGCTTTCCATGACGTAAGCATTACCCAAAACTTGCCGATAGACGGCACGAATAATGGTTTCTACTTCTTCTTCTGAACGTCCTGGAATCAGTTCTAAACAGGGTGTTTCTTCAAATAAACTGACTCCAAGTCGAGATGCAGGTCCAAAAACCATTTTAAAAATCTCCACTATTGTGTTATGTGAAAATATACCATAATTAGATGTTATATTAGAAAACTTTACATAATTTAACATAGCCTGGGAGGTGGCTGCTTCACGTACTACAGGTAGTTTTTTTGGTGCAGGAGTATTTTTTGGCGATAGGTGTGGCTGTAGTATGTGCTGCGATCGCCTGTAAATTATTCCCACGAACAATTAGATCTGTGGTAGTTCTGTGGCAAAACTTTGACGCTTTTCAAACCATAAAGAGCCATTATCTGATCCCCAAATCTGTTGATGAGTATTTACATCCATACCGCGATCGAGACTGCTCCAGGTTGTTTCGGTAATTTCTACGTCACTGATGAGGTAGGTTGAACAACCTTTTTTTTCGATGAGACACTGGTTTCCTGGTTCTACACTACCACGAAACATTTCTCCTTCTCGTTTGAAAACCATAGAGCAATTGTAGCGCCGTTGAATACAATCGGGTGTAATTGTCTTGAGTATGCTTAATTCCCGTGCTGCGCCGGCGTACTGCACTGCATCGTTGAGACTATAATTTTCTATATAAATTTGTGATCCCTGGTCAATTAATTTGTGCACTCCTTGACGGTAGGGAGTCCACATATCATGGTCATAAACCTGCTCAGAGTAAAATCCAATGGCATTGAAAAACTCAAAGGGTAATGGCCGGAAAAATATATGTATATGGGCAAATTGTTGGGGCTTTTGAAAGGATTGTTTGTAGTTGCTGAAATCTCCTGCCATCCACTGAGCGAGAGTGATTAAATCGTTGCTTTTAACTGAATTCATAAGCTTTTTTTAACTTGGTTATATAGCACTTGTCAAGGGAGGTACTGATTAGTAATTGGCGATTGGTAAAAAGGTAATTGGTAATTTGCGGCGAGTACCTCACTTGATTGAGAACCGCTATACCATTTATCAAAACTCTGGCTACGCAACAATTATTCGGCTTGTTTCATTGACTCTTTAGGTAAGGTGCGTCGCCCCGATATTGTCGATGAACATTAGGGATTGTTTGTGGCGACGCACCCTACAAATACTGTTGCATGATTTTTGATAATTGGTGTTATTTCGCGGAGAGCGATCGAATTTCTGAGGAAAATGATGCGGTTACTACTCCACTTCCTTTACTTGTTTTGATGAGGGAAACACGAAAGCGCAGGTTGGGATTGGCGAACCAAATTTTTTCTTCGGCTGCGGCGTTATCGTAGCTTGTCAGGAGGACAAAGGTGTCATCGTCTGTGATGTGATAGTCTGCGGCGGCGGGAATGGTTTCGGCATATCCTTGGTCTCGCAGTAATTTACCGCGATTGGGGACTGTCGGATCTGGGATTGGTACGAGGATACAACTGCCCTTCATTTCGGCGTTTTCGTCCCAATCTGTGTGTCCCTCCCAGGTCATTTTGAAGGGAGTGACTGCTTCGGTTGGGTCTATGTCGTAGGACTTGCAGAGGTCGATTACGGCTGTGTCATCGGGTGAGACTGCAACGATATCAATCACTGACTCGATCGCTTCAAAGTGTCGGAATGTCAAGTGATGGGCGCTGCGCTGCGATCGCCATTGTCCGAGGGAGTTGTCTACAAATTGCTGGATGTTCATGGAGATTATTGTACAAGCTGATTGACACAGATATTATTGTCAATAATTTTAAGATTGACAATATCACCACAGCTTGCGGGTATTGGTATTGTAGTATGTTGTTTGAGGATGGGAGTAGAAGGACTTGAACCTTCGACCTTGAGATTAAGAGTCACCTGCTCTAACCAACTGAGCTATACTCCCGCATCTAGGCTACTATAACACAACTGTTCTGAAAAATCAACTATTTTTGTATTTTTTTTTGCCGATCGCCCGCTGGCGAGTTTTCTGTAAGGGCTTAGGAGTTGATGGCGGCGGCAATTCCCGAAGCAGATCTCGTTTTGAGCTTCAAATTGCTCCAACAGCAAAAAGATCGATCGCCCCCAATCACAAATCGCGGGCGATCGATCTTTGTGTAAATTTATTGTAAATTTAATTTAAGGGCGATCGCTCAACCGCATTTATAGCCTCGATCAAAAAGATGAGGTATTCACCAATGAATTAACAATTCCTCAATCCCCCAATCAAAAATCAACAATCAAAAATGTCAAATTCTACCTCTTTATGAGAACAGCTATATATTGACTTAGGAATTAAGTCTTCTATCTTCTGCCTTTAAAAATGGGTGATATAGGAATTGAACCTATCTGGTACTGGTTAAAAGCCTGGTGCATAACCGCTCTCCCAACCACCCTAAAAAAATAATTTTATCTGTAATTACTCAAAAACACATCAAAACTCAGCCCAGCATTTTATCACCCAAAATATAAGGCAACAATTTAGCGATATTTCTAGCATCATCAATTCCTCGGTGATGAGTTCCTTCTAGAGGTAAACCCGCAAGTTCTAAGGCTTTTTCCATGCCGTACCGTTTTGGCAAACCTTGGGTTTCTGAAAACACTTTTTTGAGATTGACGTGAGGATAAGCAATGGGAAAAGGGAGTTGATGAAAGTTGCTATCCTTTTTAAATTGTTTGCGATCGAAGTCGCCCCAGGAACCAAATACACCGTTTGAGTAACCAGACAGCCAGTTTTTCAGCATAGCGCTTGCTTCTGGGTAAGTTGGATCGCGATCGACTTGCGTTTGGGCGATCGATGTTAATGACGTGCAGAATTCGGTAAGAATGGGATGGCGTATGGGTTTGACGAAGCTTTGAAATTCATCAACGATTGTTAGTGTTGTGGATTTTATCATCACTGCTCCAATTTCGATAATTTCCATGTCATTTCGGGCGATCGATCCTTTGTCGCAGCAGGTTGCTTCAAGATCGAGCACGAGATAATAGTTGAACTGTTTTAAATTAATCATAATTTAACCTAAGTTTTAATCGTCGCCGTGTTTCACTCGATAATGCAGCAGCATGAAACCGTTGCTGTAAATTTGGCGATCGCCTAGTTCCAGATTCGTCGGTGCGATCGCCCTCGCAAACATCGGAATTCCCGCCCCGATGACTACCGGATTCAACTTGACAATCATCTCGTCAATCTCAGAAAAAAGAGTTGCCGCTAACTCACCGCCACCGCACAGCCAGATATCTTTACCCGTTTCCTGCTTCAATTCCTGAACCAATCCAACAGCATTGTCCGAAACCAGTGCAACATTCCGATCTGGGCTGGCTGGCATACTGCGCGAAAAGACATACTGTTTCAAGCTGGGATAAGGATTAGTCAAACCCACATTTAGCCCGACTTCATAGGTTTTGCGTCCCATCAAAACAGCATCAAACTGCTTGTTTCCGGCGCGAATTCCTAGTGCTTCGTGAAGGTGCGCCGGAATAGTTTCGGGAAAGCGATCGAACAAATCGGCAAAATGTTCTCCTGACATCGGAAAACAATCAAATGAGCCATCTTCGCGAGCAATAAAACCATCAACGGTGCAAGCAACGTAATATATTAGTTTTCTCATATTTAACGTTTTTTAAGAAGTTTTGGGAATCACCAAGGCTGAAACCATCCTAGCAGTAGTGCTTTTCAAGTGCGCGATCGCCCACATCCCCACAGTCGATCGTCGGAAAGGGCGATCGGTACTCCGAAAGAAGATAAGCTGATGTCAACTAAATATGACTGCTGAAAATGGCCGAACAAGATGAAGCTTCCAAAACCATAAAAGTCACAATGCCCAACCGAATCCATCAAAAGCTCAAGAAGCTGTCTGACGAGTCAGGAATATCCATGTCTAAACTGATGCTCCTGGCAACTATCAAGGAATATAAGCTCATTGATGATAAAGATACCACCGAATAACCCCATTTAGTACCCAGTCTTACCCCATTATGCTATCCTTTAGGGAAATAGTCAACCCTGGAGGTGTACTTATGACTCAAGATCAACTCGAAGCCCTTGTCGATGAACTCGGCTTAGTGGCTGTCGTTAGCCTGCTGGCAACTATTTGCCACAACAAAGCCCGACAAACCTTGTGCATGAAGGGACAAGGGGCTACTCCTTATACCTCTTGGAACAGCAATGGCTTCTTGCTGAAGCAGTTGATGACCAGACTGCGCCCGATCGGCAGTTGCGATCGGGATGTCAACCTTAACAGCAACTGAGGTTCAACCCGTGCAAGGGCGTAAAGCATTGATTTGAGTCGGTTAACTGCCGAGTATGTATGCTTTAACTGTCAGAGTACGGGTTGAAACTCGTCGCTTTTGAATCACGAATGGAGAGGACGGGACTCGAACCCGCATCGATCGACAGCAGCTTTCAGGAAACGCGCTTCCTTACTGCCCGCAAGCAGACGGGAACTGCCCCCATCTCGGACTGTTAATTCCTTTCAGTGCCTCTGCAACCCGCTGCCAGTTTGCGGTTTCAGGGAACGTCGCGAAGCAACTTTTTACCCTACTCAACAAACGCGATCGTCCTTTTGAGAGCCGCTTTACCTAGTTTTTACGGTGCCATTCCAATTAGGCGACCTCCCCAAATTTCCTCCTATTGCTAATTAGGTGGAAATAAATAAATGCAAGAATGTCATTGCGAGGAACGAAGCAATCGCAGGCTTTTCGGATTACTTCGTTGCAATAATGTCATTGCGAGGAACGAAGCAATCGCAGGATTTTAGGATTACTTCGTTGTCTTTTGGGACAGGTAATATATATGTCCATCTACTTACAGGATAACAAATCTATCTGCAAAATCCCAGAATATTTCATTAAGGAAGATGAAGGAATCGAACCCTTACAGGTGTTACCTGTACCCTTGTTTTCAAGACAAGTTGCGAACCATTTAGCGGCATCTTCCATGATGTAAAATATCCATGATTCCTATGGCTAAAACATAGGAAATCCACCGGGGAGGTACTGCCCCTCCTACCTCTGCGTTATCAGCACAGATCCTCGCTTCTCGGATTCCGGTGGTGAACAAATTCCTGCCACATCGCACCGATCATTGTAGGGACACAGCACTGCTGTGTCCCTACAATGATCGGTGCAATCAACCGGATTTGAAATTAAAAGGAAGATGAAGGAATCGAACCTTTACAGTTGCCTGTACCCTGGTTTTCGAGGCCAGTTGCCAACCGTTTAGCGGCATCTTCCAAGGGTGCCTGACGGGACTCGAACCCCCTATTACTGGTTCCACAAACCAGCGCCGCTACCAGTTTGGCTTCAGACACCAGATGGAATCAAGGAGAATCGTAGGCGAAGCCTTCCCGAAGGGTACTCCTAACCTCTTGCGTGCAAAGCAAGCGCTCTACCAATTGAGCTATGACCCCTTTTGTGGTGGATGCTGGTCGGACTCGAACCGACATTTTCCTAGTTGCGAACTAAGTGCTTTTCCGATTAAGCTACAGACCCAATATTGGTGGATTGCGGTCGGATTTGAACCGACATCTTTCTAGCAGCCAGCTAGATGCTTTTCCAGTTAAGCTACGAACCCATTCAGTAGGAGTGGTAGGACTTGAACCCACAACATTCGAGGTAGAAGCTCGACACTCTATCCAGTTGAGTTACACTCCCGTATTTTTTGTTGATTTGCGATATTAATAGGACTAACGCACGGGTGGCCAGAAACCGGGTTTTTTGCGAAAATACTTCGTTTTTACTCGCAAATTCGGTGAAAAACCCGGTTTCTTCGATCCAATACGTAAGTTTTGCAATATAAAAAATTAACCATTCAATGGAATCAACCTCCTTAAATTAAAGTAAAAACAACGAGAGTGGCAGGACTCGAACCCACAACATCCGCGTCCGAAGCGCGGCGCTCTATCCATTGAGCTACACTCCCCTAAATTGGTAGTCCTGACAGGATATTACCCCGCTCTTGCTTGTAGCAAACAGGACTCCAAAAGCGGATGATGGGACTCCAACCCATGCGCTGAGAATGGCACGCTCTGATGCTAGCTTTTACATCACACCCGCAAACAAATTTGATATTTCAGCTTACACAAAACTCTCAATTATCAACAGTTATAAAACCTATCAACTATCAACTGTCAACTATCAACTGTCAACTATCAACTATCAACTGTCAACTGTCAACTGCCAACTGTCAACTGTTTAATTAGCCAAGCGGATAACGAGGCTCGAACTCGTGCCTAGAGTTTGGAAGACTCGAATGCTACCGTTACACTATATCCGCAATTAGTTTAGCGATTTTATCTGTTTAACCTCAACATACAGCCTTTACAAAATTGTCAAGTAAGTTTGCGTTGGACTGATGGGTAAAGTTACTAACCGCTGATTTTTCAAATCTAATTCAATTCCCAGAGCTTCCAGAGGAATCACGCCTAATAAAGGATTCATACCTCCCGGCAATTCCAAACACTCAAACGTACCTTCGCGTCCTACCAAATAAATTTTAGCATCCTGAAAAATTCTGGCTTTGCTAATGCCATTTGCCGTCTCTACATCCACTTCTTTGAGCAATTCTAAACCAAGTTGAGCAATGATACTTGCAGGTAAGCACAATGTTGTTGCACCTGTATCAACTAGCACGTTATTTAGAGTGACTGAACGGATTTGGTCGGGAGGCATAAATCCTCGGGCTGCAACATTCTGATCGGCGCGGTTAGTCACGGTGAGTGTGGTAATAATTTTTCCCATTGAGGTGTTGTCAGTTGCTAGCATAGTTTAACCTTGAACTACTCTACCTCAATTATGGCAAGTTTTTGGGAAACTGTTTTGTTGCAGCAAAACGACAACTGCAAATTTGGGAAGGTGGCGATCGCAATTCTGCCTAAAGAGCGATCGTATTTTCCCAAGCAGGTGGCGAGAGTTGAACTCGCAAGAAAGCTTTACAAGAGCCTCATGTTGCCAATTACATCACACCTGCATTTTTGGTGGCGGGGGCAGGAGTTGAACCTGCTATTAAGAGGCTTATGAGACCTCCAAGCCTACCCAGGCTACGTCACCCGCAATGTCACCAAATGCCCCTGGCTGGATTTGAACCAGCAACCTTCTCGTTCTAAGCGAGACACCTCTTCCAATTGGGCTACAGGGGCAATTTTGTTTAGTTAACCTAACATCTTGAACAATTCTCAACAAGCTTTGAGAAACCGGGTTTCTGACAAAAGATATCGGGTTTTATGCAAAGTATTTGCCAGAAACCCGGTTTCTGCCACAGGTGCAATATCTCAGGTTAAGAGGACTTATGCGCTCAGACTAAAGAAACCGGGTTTTTATCTAATCTGTGGGTTAGTGCGAAAATTTTTCGTAAAAAACCCGGTTTCTGACCCCATATATAAGTCCCTCCAATATTTATGAAAAATTCATGCTCCCGACAGGATTTGAACCTGTAGAAAAATAAGTTCTCGACCTAGCGCGTCTGCCGTTTCGCCACGAGAGCAAATAACAGAAATTGGCGATTAGCCAAGTACCCCTGACAGGATTTGAACCTGCAAAACACCGATTCTGATTCGATGATGTTTTCCAATTACATCACAGGGGTAAAGTCGGGATAGCAGGATTTGAACCTGCAACCTTCGGCTCCCAAAGCCGCCGCGCTACCAAGTTGCGCCACATCCCGTTCATGCTCCCGGTGAGACTCGAACTCACAATCTAAAATAGAACAGATTTTAAGTCTGCCGCGTCTGCCAATTCCGCCACAAGAGCAAGTAAAAACTTAGTTAAAAAATTGGTACTCCTGACTGGATTTGAACCAGTAACACACAAGGTTTGAGCTTGCCGCCTCTGCCAATTGGGCTACAGGAGCATCATCATTACTGCTGTTAGAAAAGCAGAACTCGGAAGGCAGGGTTTGAACCTGCATTGTTCCGCTTTCAAAGAGCGGTGCCATGCCAATTAGGCGACTTCCGAATAATTGAATGCCGGGGTAGGCTTTGAACCTACAAACTGATGCTTCAGAGGCATCCGACTTTGCCAATTTGTCCACCCGGCAATTTAAACAGGAATTGCACATTTCTAACCAAAGAAACCGGGTTTTTTACCTAATCTACGGACTACAGCGAAGAATTTTCGTAAAAAACCCGGTTTCTGGCCACCCGTGCGTAATTCCTATAAAAAAATGGCTGCCTCAGTAGGACTCGAACCTACAACCATCACGTTAACAGCGTGCAGCTCTACCATTGAGCTATGAGGCAACGCAATCCCCCAAGTCAGTGTCGAACTGACGGCCTCTTGTTCTTCACACAAGCGCTCTACCAACTGAGCTATCGGGGGAAAACGGAGAAGGAGGGATTTGAACCCTCGACGGTTGTTAAGCCGCTCTTTCTTAGCAGGAAAGCGCCATAAGCCTCTCGGCCACCTCTCCTCAATGAGCGAGAACGGAGGGATTTGAACCCTCAAATTTTCAGTTGTGCAAACTGAATTGTTGTCCAGTTACAACACATTCTCTCGATCGCAATTGCATATTACATACAGTTGCAAATGGGTCGGGCTGGAATTGAACCAACAACGCTTTAAGCTACTGTTTTACAGACAGCTACCCACACCAATAGGAGGGCCAACCCAATATTGAAAATTTGGTAGGTCGCCGAGGAATTGAACCTCGATCCATCCGCTTAAAAGGCGGCTGCAAAACCATTCTGCCAACGACCCACGCAAAGTGCTGACGGGAGTTGAACCCGCAAATCACTTGGGTGAAAACCAAGCGGCTTAAACCATTTGCCTACAGCACTATTGATTTTAGATTTTAGATTTTAGATTTTAGATTGGGAATTTGCAATTTTTGATTGCGATTTTTGATTGCTCCTGCGAATCAGCAAAAACAGAGGTTAGGGCGGGAGTTGAACCCGCGAAATTCGGTTTTGCAGACCGACGCTTTGAGCCGCTCAGCCACCTAACCTGGGAGTCCCGACGAGGTTTGCACTCGCAATCTTCACCTTGAGAGGGTGACGGCTTGACTTTTGCCTGCGGGACTTTGACGGGAGTAACGAGACTTGAACTCGCAACCTTTCGCTCGACAGGCGACTGCTCTAACCGGTTGAGCTATACCCCCGTGATAATCAACAATAAAACTCTTGCAAAAGTCCTTGTAATCAAATTTTCGGACGGGCAAGATGCCCATCCCACAAAAAGTTTTTTCTCTTGTGGGATGGGCATCTTGCCCGTCCTAGCTATTTTTGCAAGAGGTCTAATATTTTGTCCTTGAATTACTTAAGTTTGGGCGGCTGGCGGTTGATTCCGCGTACTACAACCCGATCGGGCTTTTGTTGCCGGAGTCTACACCGCCAAATGTCCGCAATTATGTGACATGATTAATTATCTATTCAGTTTTCAAGGTTCGTATTGCTTGTGGGCTAAAGCTTTGAAGCTCTTTCCCCTTTGCTATATATTTATACTACATTACGTACTACAGAACTGTCAAGGGGGTAATACAACTTTTTTTTAAATTGTTTTTTTTTCAATGGTGTCGATCGCCCCAACCAACACTCCCACTCCCCCGAACCCACGAAAAATCAGGACATTCGGCTGCTAAACTGGTGCTGTAGCGCGTGGTAAATCCGATGCTGAAACTGTACTACACTCCGATCTCTCTGAATTCTCGCCGTCGCGCGAGGTGGCACTTCTGGAAAAGCAGATTGAGTTTGAGCCGATCGCACTTAACCTCGACGGCGACCAATTTGGGCCGGATTTTCTAGCAATTAACCCCTTCCACCGCATACCGGTGTTGGTGGATGGAGATTTGACTTTGGTTGAGTCGCTGGCAATTCTCGATTATATAGATGCAAAATATCCCACGCCCCCACTGCTACCAACAGAGGCGAAAGCCTTGGGAATTGTGCGGATGGTGTCCATGCTGACTTTAAATGAACTGTTACCGGCAATGTTTCCCTTAACCAGGCAAATGCTGGGTGTGCTGGGAGACATTGAGGAAAAATTGGCACAGTCAAAGATCTACCGGGCGATTGAAATCGCGGCTATACAAACAATGTCCACCTCCGTGGACTCAAGAAACTTCTAACATCCTAAATATATCGGGTGATTGAAATCGCCCTTAATTTCTTCAACCCGCGTCGGCGGGTTTCGTCTGTGTCGGCGCGATTTCAATCGCCCGCTTCCCATCGCCCGCTTCCCATCGCCCATTTCCTGTCGCCCGCTTTGACCCCGCTGTCGATCGCCCGCTGAGACATATTTATCAAAAATAAGGTTTATTTTCCCTGAAATTCCCATTATCATGATCGGCAGTGTGGAGTGAAAGGAATCCCAAGTGACCGGAAATCATCTGTTTCAAAGACTGAGAAAAAAATGGCGTTTTGTGGCGATCGCCCTGGCAGCGGCTGCGATTAGCTTGATCATCGGTATGCTGCTGCCAGGAAACCAACAAGGAAGCGACAACCCTGCAACCGCTGCGGTGCAGGTGCAGAACCTTAACCAATCCTTAACCGTAAATCCGTTAGTAAAAGAGGTTGGGGACAATCAAATAGCGTTTAATGTCGATCGCACAATTGAGCAATTTCTGACTGTATTAGAATCAAAAGAAAAACGTCTCACATTTGTACCACCAGAGCAGTTTCAGGGAACAACTGTTTTTGAGGGAAAAATTAAAGATTCTGAGAAAGTTATTGCTTTAACAGTTGATGACGGCCCGTGGCCGGAAACGACTGAACAAATGCTCGATATTTTTAAGCAAAATGATGTTAAAGCCACATTTTTTTGGATAGGTAAATCTCTAGAAAGTTCTCCTGACATTGCTCGTCGAGTTGTGGCTGAAGGTCACGCGATCGGCAATCATACGTGGCATCACTGGTACGATCAGATGGATGCGGCGACGGCGGCTGATGAAATCGATCGCACGGCTAAACTTATTTACGAAACGACGGGAGTTAAGACTACTTTTTTCCGCCCGCCGGGGGGAGTTTTGAATAATGGCTTGGCTAAGTATGCTAAAGAGCAGAATTATGCTGTTGTGATGTGGTCGGTAACTTCTGCGGATACCGATCCGCGCGCTCAACCGTCGGCTTTTGTGAATAATGTGTTGAAGGGTGCGAAGCCGGGGGCGATCGTTTTGATGCACGACGGCGGGGGCGATCGATCTCGTACTGTTAAGGCTTTACCGGAGATGATTGCTGGTTTGAAACAGCAGGGATATCGGTTTGTGACGATTCCTGAGTTGCTGGAAATGCAAGGGCAATCAGCGTAAGTTGTGCGGGCGATTGCTTGTCTTGGGAGCATCCCGATTTTGTAAAAAGCGTTTTTTAGGAGTGCTAGCAAAATTGGGATGCTCCCCTCGACTAAGGAATACACAGCACACAGGTTATTTAAATCTGTATCCGAGTTACAAAAAATATTATATCGGATATTGAATCAGGGAGAACTGATAATTAAATGGCACAGAAAAGTTAAACATAAAGGTAATGCTGAAGCGTGAAAGTTAAATGGAAAAGAGCTTAATGCTGTTAGAACGTGCTACCATTGGGTGGCACAAGCACGGCTCTTGGTATTACCCTTTTATGGTATACTACTTTATGTCAATAGTACGAAGGAGAAATGTAATGAATTTTAGAACTTTTATTGATATGTCAAAGTGGGGAATCTTACTGAGAATTCTTCCCCTTACAGCACTATTCTGCTTAACGAAATGGTTTGTTCATCAGATGCATTGGGGACTGGGTAAGTCCGATAGTCAGATCGGTTCTCTGTTGGCGGCGGTAACATTCATCTTGGCATTTGTGTTGAACGGAACCCTGAGTGATTACCGTGCCAGCGAAGATATGCCAGACCAGATTGTGAATGCGGTTGAAACGATTCAAGATACAAATTTGCTGATTGCCGCCCGCCAGCCCGACTATGACCCAACTCTGCTTACTCAAGGTTTAGTTGAGATCCTGAACTCTGTTCTACTCTGTTTAAAACAAAATAAGCCATTCTTAAGAGTTGAAAATACTGTTACGAACCTCAACCAATTGTTGGTTCCATTGTCAAAGTTTTGCGAAGCTCCTTTGATGGCTCGCCTTCAAGGTGAACAGGGAAAAGTTCGTCTGGTTATTGCCCGAATTCAAAGAATTCGTAATACAGACTTTCTGCCATCCGCCTATGGCTTGCTCCATACTCTGATAATTGCCGCAAGCTTTGCTCTGTTGACAACTTATACCGAATATTTCATTGCCAATTTGTTGGTTTCAGGTTTTCTATTTACGTCATTCATGTATTTGTTGTTTCTCATCTACGATCTTGACAATCCTTTTGAGTACGACGGTAAATCAAGTGCGGATATTGATTTGTCACCTCTAGAGCATTCGTACCATCGACTGAGTACGAGTCTATCGGAAATCAATGATCCTTAAATACCTGTGTAATTAGTTGGTGGCGGGAGTAACCAATTAATGATACAGATTTCTCAGGAATGTTTGAAATTAAATCAGTAAGGTAGTATCTGCCAACCCGTTGAGCGCGACTTTTAACTTCCAACGGATGTGAAGACGTGCTACATCCCAAAGCGAATCGCTCGATGATTCCCACCAAAGATGATAAATTGCCCCTTTCTATCCAGACTGTCGCACGGCTTTTTTCCACTCCTTTTCCATCTTGATCGTGAAGCTATCTTCTGAAAGATATCCTCTGATTAAGATCAGCGCTTCAGACAATCCTTGGGATAGTTCAATCAAGAGGAGGTAAGGTTGATCCATACTGTTATTTTGTTGTTATTCCAAGTTTAAGTTAATTTGCCTACTTGGCGCTCAGATTTATCAATTTAGCCCGCCTTGCTATTCCCAAAAGCGGAACTGATTTTCCAAGGATTTTTGAAGGGTTTTTTCTATTACTTAGAGAAGACTTCTATCGCAACGGCAAAAATTAACACTGACGAAAATGCCGATCGCCCAAATCCCTAAAAAAACACCGATTAATTCCCGTGCCCGCATCTCCACAACCCAGCCCAAACCACCGTCACTGGCTGCACTCCTTAGATACCTGCCCGAGTACCAACACCTGGGCGATCGCCCGCGCGGCCCAACTGCACCACGGAGATGTAGTATTTACTAAGCGGCAAACCAGCGGGCGCGGGCAACACGATCGCACCTGGCACGCCCCAAGCGGTGTTTTGACTGCTAGTTTTGTACTCGACAACCTTAATCCCAATCTGTTGCCCGGACTCAGTTTAGCAGTCGGTTTGGCCGTGATTTTCGCGATCGAGGATTTAGTTCCCGAATGTCGCGATACGTTGCGGCTGAAATGGCCAAATGATGTTTGGATCGATCGCCACAAATTAGCCGGAATTCTCTGTGAAGCCACTTCCGGCAACAATTTTGGCACTCGCGCCGTTGTGGGAATTGGACTCAACCGCTGCGTAGATTTTGCGGCTGCGGGATTGGATGCCAGGGCGATCGGCAATGCGGTAAGCCTGCATTCTATTGCTAGTAATGTACCCGATGAACTGTGTTTGCTCGATCGACTGCGGCACTATTTACTCCAACTAGCCGATATGTTTTCCACCACCGACAGGCCACCCGAAAAGTCCGGTTTAGCGCTACTTTTGCCGGAATTGCGCCGCCGCGATGCGCTGATTGGGTGTAATGTGGCGATCGAGCTTGCCTCGGAAACCATCTGCGGACAAGCGGCGGGTATTGACGGATGCGGCCGGTTGTTAGTATGCTTGGCGGGCGATCGAATACAAGCAATTACCTCCGGGCGAGTGCGATTAAATTAAAAATCATTAATCACACCAAATCCGCCTTTAATACCGCCGACTTCTTCTTCTTCAGTCCGCGGAGGCGGACTTCGTTTGTGTAGTCGCGGTTTCTAACCGCCGACTCTTATTTACTTCGTTTGTGTAGTCGCGGTTTCTAACCGCCGACTCTTATTTACCAATTCTCAATTCTCAATTACTAATTACCGATTACCGATTACCGATTCCCAATTCCCAATTCCCAATTATCAATTCCCAATTCCCAAATTTAATTTACCACCTCAAATATGACCAATCTGCTCAGCCACAGCGGTTGATTAGCCTCCACACCTTCAGGACGGCCCTTAGTAGAAGCAACTTGAATTCTATTGCCATTTATCCCTTGTTTAACCAGAGCAGCTTTCACATTTATCGCCCTTTCCAGAGCCAACTTTTGATTTTCCGCAGGACTGCTGTTAAAATCGCTGTAACCAACTACCCTCAAACTCTTCGTGCTATTTTCCTCCATATATTCCTTGACTTTCCCAAGCTTTTGTGCTACGTCTTTCGGCGATAAAATTGCCGAACCCACACCAAAATAAAGGCGAACATCTATCGCCTGTGACGGCGGTTGAGTGCCTATTCCCACTGTATTTGTTACAGACTTCACCCCCGGAATTTTCTCAAAAGCTTGAGTGATTTTCTGAGCATCTGTCGCTTTGCTCACGCTCCCTGCAACGGCGACTTTTCCCTCTGCATAGCGAGCCGAGATATTAATGCTTTCTAATTTATTCAAAAGAGCCACAGTCCGCTTGACATCGGCTTCTGTTAAAACTGGATCTGGAGGTACTTCAACGGCTATAATTTTATTGTCAATTCTTAATTTGGGAGCGGCTTGCTGAGCGATTTTTTCTGCTTTCGCTCGCAGCTTTTGATTCGGCACTCGTCCCGAAATCTCCAACACTTGATCTTTAACATCTGCCACAAGACGATAAACCGATAACTCTGGAACAGATTGTAAAGCTAAATTTGTATCTGCTTCTAAAGTCGCTGAAATTCCGCTGCGGTATTGATGAATACCCCAAGGTACGCCAATTAAACCTAACGCTGCCAAACCGATTATTGGTAAAATTGGAATTTTAGCAGATTTAACTTTTACCTCTGTATCTATTAACTTTTGCAAATTCAATTTTACTTCTGGAGGTACACTGGTTGGATCTCCGTTAAATGCCTGAATTTTATCCCCGTATTCTTGAACAATATTTTTGAATATCGCTCGCATTTTGTACTTAAACCACTGGCGAGTTCCTCCTTGGATAACTACTGCTAAATAACACGAACCGGCTACTTCCAATACGATCGAAGATGTCCCGTATTCTATGGCATCAATCTCTGCAATATTTCCCGATTGAGATATGCAGTCGTTGACAAAAGAGCGAATAGCAGTCAGCATCCCCGATATCATTTCTGATTCTAGCTCTTCGCTTTCAGACGGCTGCACTGCCGAAATTACTAAGCCTGATGCTGCTTGGATTAAAAATACAGCTTTAACAGTCAATGGTGTTGTTTCTTTCATCAGCAATTCAGCTTCAGAAATTCCCTGCAATTTGGCTTTAATTTTGCGAGTAATTCCCTCTGGGCTTAAGGATGATTCGAGTTTTTCGTTGATATGCCGCATCGTCTCGGCCATGTATTTTAAAATTGTGCTGCCGATGATCGGATAGAGTGCATCTGACATGGCTTCTTGTTTGAGAGCAATTTGCTGTCTGATGGCAGAGGCCATTTCCGGTGCGATCGCCATTGCAATTTCATCGGGCGATTCACTGATTCTGTTGCTGATTCCCACAGGAAGAGACGCGGCTATGGCTAATCCCATCGACTGCCTGTTTTCTCGGGTTTTGATATTAATTACTTCATCAATTATCGGAGCTATGGTTTCGGCAAATAATTGTCTTGACTCATTAATTGTTTGGAGCATCATTTGCGGGAAAATCATTTTAATTTTCGCCACTAATTCTTCCCGATCGCCTCCCCATTCCGCATCAGTTATTTTGCGATCGAGCTCCTCTACTTTACCGTTGAGATTGTAATTATAACCTACCGCTTCATCTAATAATGGTAAAATAGATTGGATGACCGACTTTTCCAGTTGGGTGTGATGGCTAACCATCAGCTCGTCAATCAAAGGTTTTAGTAAATCGGTAAACAAGTCTGTCGATTCATAAATCCGGTGTTCGATCGCCACAATCTGTTGTTCGATATTCGCGAGTCTTTGATCAATCCTTTTATTCTGAATGATGGCATCGACAGCGGGGGCGATCGCAGATTCTATCTCTAGCTTTGCTTCCCCGATGTTTCGGGACAGCATTTCTACAATCACTGGCATTATTCTTGCCATCAACCCTTCTATCTCGGCTAAAACTTGCTGTTGAACTTCGACAATCTTAGTTTCATTATTTAATATTTGTGCTGCAATACCGCTGTTTTGAATAGCCGTGTTGACACCAGGTGCGATCGCCTCTCTCACCTCTAACTTTGTCTCCTCGATTTTCCGGTTCAGCGACTCGATCATTAACGGCATTAACCTTGCCATTATATCTTCCGGCTGAGATTTTTGCTGTCGCTGAAGATTATTTAGTCTACTTTCTACATCGCTCAATTTTCCTTGAACTTCTCTTTGAAGAATTGCTGATTCTATCAAAGGTTCAATCGTCGCTGCTACCTGTAATTTTGATTCATCGATTTTTTGATTCAGCAAATCAGTTATTGCGGGCATTAGCATCGCCATTATCTCTTCTGGCTTCTGAATTGGCGACTGTTGTGTAGCCAGTCGGCTTTCGATGATGCTCAATACTTTTTCTTCTATTTCTACCCAAGCTATTCTTACCTGTACTGAGGGGGTAACAGCTTCTACAATCTCTGATTTTAATTCACTAATTTTGCGGTTCAGCAATTCGCTAACTACTGGTACTAGCTGCTTGATTAAATCTTCCGGTTGCTGCTGGTAACGCTGCTGAATATTCGCAACTCTATCTTCAATTCTTACTACGTGTTCTTCAAGTCCGTTTTGATTGTGAATTACTTGATTGACTTTTGGTGCGATCGCCGAAGCTACCTCTAACTTAGATTCCTCTACCTTGCGGGTTAGCAGATCGCCCACCACCGGCATCAGCCGTTGCATTAACTGTTCTGAATTCGGCAGTTGCTGCTGGTTGAAGTTAGCAATTTGATTTTCCAAATCCGCTAATTTTGCCTGCAATTCGAGCGGATTATTATTATTACTGCTAGCGAGTGCGATCGCCTTTTTTAATTCCGACTTCAACCCCTCTAATTCATCTCTCACTAACTCAGGAATTAACGGTTTCAGTAAAGTCATCAACTCTTGGGGTTCAGACATCAACTTCTCAAAATTTTCTAACCTTTGTTCCACGCTCAAAACATTACTGTAAAATTCCGGTAAATCCCTTTCAAACAGCAGTTGCTGCAACCGCTTAAACTCCTCTACTGCTTGTTCTAACTCTTCCTCAGACGGTCGATTTTTTTTAGATACCTTCCCGGCTATAGATAAATCTGGTTCCTCATTATTGTTTTCTCGTCTTTGAGAGGGGATCTCTTCATCATTAGTTAATACTTCCGGTACAATACTCGGTGATTCGATCAGAAAAGACAATTGTTTGCGCCGATTTTCCTCATCCTCTAATCGCTGAACCGACTTTTCCGAAAGCGGTAATTTCAGCTCGCTTGGCTCTTTTTTGGATTTTTTCAATAACTGAAATTCAGTCAGTATGATTAGCAATTCCTGAAGTTGCTCTCCAGCTTTAGAACTTGCCTGAGTTGCATCAGAAACTTCTTTTTCTGACTGATATATTTTGCCTGAATTATCATTATATTCTGCCATACTGAGCTACCAAAAGTTGATTTTTATCGACCGAAGGAAATTACCAGCTTGCTTGCCGCCTCACCCCAGCGAAAATCAATAGGAATGACACAATTTTTCCAAGCGTCAGGCGTACTAAAGCTATCGCCCTATTTTAACTGCTGTTCTGCGACTAGCCAACTGAGCCGCTAACTGCAATGCTGCCTTCATGCTGGAGGCATCCGCAACCCCTTGACCTACAATATCAAAAGCTGTGCCGTGATCCGGAGATGTGCGGACAAAAGGCAAGCCAATTGTAGTGTTGACTGCTTTATCGAAAGCCATCAATTTTACTGGAATCAACCCCTGGTCGTGGTACATTGCCAAGTAACCGTCGTGAGCTTCTGTGGCTAAACCGTACCAAACTTTAGCCGGTTTTACCCACAGGGTATCGGGGGGGACTGGCCCGTCTAACTGCACTTGAGGAAAGCGATCGCGCTGCGTTTCCAACCACGGTATCATCCAATCTTGCTCTTCATTTCCCAGTTTGCCATTTTCCCCACTGTGAGGGTTTAAGCCAGAAATCGCAATTTTCGGTCTTTCCAGCCCAAAATCTTCCCGCAAACAGTCTATCAGTAATTCTAGTTTTTCACTCAGTAATTCGGGACTCAACGCATCGGGGACTTGACGCAGGGAAATATGTGTGGTAGCGAGTAAAGTTACCAGCGTCCAGCCGCTGTGAGGAGATGTGGCGGCAAACAGCATTCCGAACCGCTGCGATTTCGCCCTTTCTGCGAGGAGTTCTGTTTGTCCGGGATAATTGTAACCGGCCGCCTGCCAGCAAGTTTTGGAAATGGGGCCGGTGACAATGGCCGAGAATTCGCCGGCAAGGGTACGGGCGATCGCCTGTTCCATATACGCAAAGCTAGCCGCCCCGCTAGCTGCACTACCCACACCGGGGACAATTTCGCCCCACTTGCTGTCTGGTTCGATATCAATAATATTTAATGTTTCGGGATTTGCCGCTTCTGCTGCTGGATTGCTCGATCGCAACTTATCGTAAGTTTGCTGCAAAACTATCCTAGAACCTATAACCGTTACCATCAAAGCAGCAGCGGGATCTGCCAATGCCTTGAGAATCACTTCCGGGCCAATTCCCGCCGGATCTCCCAGAGTTACAGCTAGTTTTGATTCCCGATCGAGACTCAAGGCAGTTTTCTCCAACAAAATACAGGAATTTCGGCACTGAAATTCTAGCATTCATGTACCTGGTTGCCCCAAATTATATTATCTTTATTTAATGCGATCGCCCAATTAGACATATAAAACCATGAATCCTGAAATTTTCAATGCAGCCTTTTTGTCCTTTTCCCTAATTTTCGTGGGTATAGGCGGAGGCTTCCTCCTGCTCAAACTGCAAGGCGGCGAAGAATAAGTTTTTGCAACAATCATTCAGAAGTCTTCTAAATTAAGCCTTCTAGCTTCTGCCTGCCACCCATAGCCAGCCTGCTGCCGAAGCTTTTAAGTCCAAAATGAGAAAAAATCAGGCTTTTGTTAAGTTTTTATAAAAAACATAACGAAAACCTGATACTATCTTATAGAAAGTTTAAGATTCATAAATTAATCCCTAGATGACTTTATTGATTGTAGGAGCCACAGGCACCCTCGGCCGCCAAATAGCCCGCCGCGCCCTAGACGAGGGCTACCAGGTGCGCTGTTTAGTCAGAAATTACAGAAAAGCTGCATTTTTGAAAGAATGGGGCGCTGAACTCGTACCGGGGAACCTTTGTCAGCCCGACAGCTTGATTCCTGCACTAGAAGGCGTCACTGCTATCATCGATGCAGCAACAGCCAGCGCGGCAGATTCTGTCAGCATCAAAAGAGTAGACTGGGACGGAAAAGTATCGCTAATCCAAGCAGCAGCAGCAGCAGGCATCAAGCGTTACATCTTCTTTTCCTTTCTCGATGCTGAGAAATATCCGCAAGTTCCCTTGTTGGAAATCAAGCGCTGTACCGAGCTTTTCTTAGCAGAATCCGGTCTAGATTACACAATCTTGAGACCTTGCGGATTTTTGCAAGGACTGGTGAACCTGTACGCAATGCCGATTTTGGATGGTCAGGCAGTCTGGCTGCCCAACAAGCCGTCAGCCCTTGCTTATATGAACACTCAGGACGTGGCAAAGTTTGCCGTCCGAGCTCTTACCGTTCCCGAAACCGAGAAAAAAACCTTTCCGGTGGTGGGAAATCGAGCTTGGGATGCTGAGGAAATTGTGCGGTTGTGCGAGCGGCTTTCTGGCAAACAAGCCAAAATCACCCGCACGCCAGATGCCTTGTTGCAGGCTACTCGTCAATTTGCTAAGTTCTTTCAGTGGAGTTGGAACGTAGCTGACAGATTGGCTTTTTCAGAAGTTTTAGCAGCCGGAAAACCCTTGAAAGCTTCGATGGATGAAGTTTATAGCGTCTTCGGAATTGACCCCAAAGAAACTACTACTTTGGAGTCTTATCTCGAAGAATACTTTAATCTGATTATGAAGAAGCTCAAGGAAATAGAGTACGAGCAGCTTAAGACTAAAAAACGGAGTAAACAAAAAATGCCCTTTACATTTTAAAGTGCCGAAAGCTGGGATTATATACAACGACGTTAAACCTGTGGCTTGTCGCATCGCCGCAGAGTTGGAAGACAAGCTGACTGCCCGCGGCTGGGAGGTTTGCTCGGTTTCTGGTTCGGGAGGAATTCTGGGCTATTCTAGCCCCGATCGCCCGATGTGCCACAATCCGATCGACCAACTCGTCCCCCCCGGTTTTGACAGCGACATGGAGTTTGCAGTGGTTTTGGGCGGCGACGGTACGGTGCTGTCGGCATTTCGCCAAGTTGCTCCCATCGGAATACCGCTGCTGACTGTCAATACCGGTCACATGGGCTTTTTAACAGAAACTTACCTAAACTTGCTCCCGCAAGCTTTGGAAAAGGCGATCGCCGGAGAATACGAAATCGAAGAAAGGTCAATGCTGGCCGTGCGGCTGTTTCGGGACAATGCCTGCCTTTGGGAAGCGCTTTGTCTCAATGAAATGGTGCTGCACCGGGAACCGCTGACTTGTATGTGTCATTTTGAAGTGGCGATCGGTCAGCACGCCTCTATTGACATTGCCGCAGATGGAGTAATTATCTCGACTCCGACAGGATCGACAGCTTACGCCCTTTCTGCGGGCGGGCCTGTAATTATTCCGGGAGTGCCGGTGCTGCAATTGATCCCTATTTGCCCCCATTCGATGGCTTCGCGGGCTTTGGTGTTTTCCAACACCGAGCCGGTCAAAATTTTGCCGGCGAGTCCGAATCGCCTGGTAATGGTGGTAGATGGGAACGGCGGATGTTATGTTTTGCCGGAGGATTGGGTGCAAGTCGAGCGATCGCCCTACCCAGCGCGTTTTGTTCGGATACAATCCTTTGAGTTTTTCCACATTTTGCGGGAAAAATTAGGCTGGGGTTTGCCTCACATTGCTAAACCGAGTTCCGTTGAGTTGCCTTAATAGTTGTTGGTAATTAGCGGAGTGTAGCGGAGGGCTAAAGTCCCGTCCTTTTAGGGCGGGTTTTTCTTCGCCTTCAGGTTTCTAAGTTTTTTCGCAGGATAAGGCTCGATCGGAATCTCCTACGGAATCCTTAATTCTCGATCGAGATTCCGAACCATATCCAAGGTGAGGCAGCGTTTACGAGATAACGGTATAGTTGGAGTGTCTTCATTTCTATTCACTCTGCTTAGGACGGATTTCAAATTCTGAACGTGCCCGGAAGAAACAGACCTCAAACTCGAAGAAGAAATTAGCTTGCCCCAAAATCAAAGGTACATTGGTTGCTTGTGTCCAGGCAAATGCCAGGTCAATGATTTTGTAGGGAAATCTCTGAGCGTCAATCATTCTGTTCTTGTTGTTTTGTCGTCAGAAGATTCATTAAAACATTGGCAGCCTCAGAGCAATTGTAAGGCGACCAGACCGGATACTCTCGATCGGCAACAAAAAAGTTTGTTGCATCTTCTTCTTTGACCAGTTCTGTTGCCAGAAACTGCATCAGCCGAAGCTTGTCAATTTTTGAAAGTTCCTGGATTTTGGACTTGAGTTCAGCCAATGGCATTTAAAAATCTCCTCGTTTGAGGTTTGGCGAAAAGATTGGATCTACTAGCTTGTTGCATGGGTGCGCGATCGAATCGTATCTATTGATTCTACCAATTTTCTGTAGGTCAAGCTCTCGATCGAGATTCCGAATCCTCTCGAAAGTCAAGCAGCGTTTGCGAGATAACGGCTAAGATAAGCGGCGGCAAAAAAATTCACACTCAGCGCCCATGTCTTTCGTCCGTCCGCTTTATCGACTTGTTAGCCCGGTGCTCGCTACAACTAATTTAGTACCTCCATATGACCGACTTATAATCTTGTACTATCTTTGTTGCTTTTGCCAATGTTACATTTTTTGCAAAGGGTCTGTAGATTAATCATGTCATCAGAACCACCTTTTGACCGAGGAATGATATGGTCAACTTCTAATAAAACTCCATCCTCTCGTGAGGATCTACCGCAGCTAAGACATTTCCATTTATCCCTAGCCAGAACTGCCCACCATTTACCAGCACGGACAAAAGAATAACTATCTAGCTCAGGAATCTCTGAAAGCCCAAGATTTTCTTCCTCTTCTCCTTCTTCTATCTCATCCTCAATATTGGGAAGCTTGACATACCATTCCTTAAACTGTTCAAGCATTTTTGCAAGCTCAGGTTCTTCTCCCTCAGCGATACAAATAAATGACTCCTCCAACGCATAGAGTAATACGAATGCAATAATTAATTCATCAAACCCTCGTCCAGAACTCACAGGGAAATAATATTTCGGTGAAAAGAGCGTTATATATTTGTCCTTTAAAAGAATTAAATTATGCAAAGGTAGGAATGAATTATAAGAAATATGAGCTAAGGATAATAATGGAAGCAGAATCTCGCTGTGCTTTTCGACTAAGGCTGAAATTTCGGCTATGTGGGCATCATCAACATATTGACGAAATGGTAGTAAATTAACGTGCATCGTACCATTAGGCAACACATTGAATGTCAGATATGAAACGTGCAGAACAAAAGGAGTACCATCTCTTTTGATAATTCTCAGAGGTCTATCACGCCTTCTTTTTCCTGCCACTCCAATATGAACAAAGCCATAGTCTTTATTTTCCTTAGCCTTCTCACGATGACTAGGACAATAAACAAATGTCATTCTATCGTATGGGTTAACATGGTAAACATCCGCTACAACATCAAGGGTGTGACGTAAGAGTATCTCTAAACGTGGAAAAAAATAGTTCTGTAAAGTTGAGAGTCTAGTCTTAGTATCAGGAATATTAAAAATTTGAGTATCTCTTTTCTCAAAAATTAATTTATCAATGCTGTTAGAGCCTTGCACGTTCTTAACTCAACTGGTATTCAAATATATGTGGTAAGAGCTTGCTAGTTTGCACTATTCCCAATTTTTAGGGTGAGATCATCCAACAGATAGCTCTTATGGACTACTCCAACCCTAAACAAAGCTGGCTAACTTATAATTGTATCGCAGTTGCGGTACAATACTGGATATAATCGAATAATACCGCAGCTTGATGATGATGTATGTCAACCTGTTCTTACTCCCTATCGGAATCTCCTTTCCTCGATCGAATTCGCCGCACGATTCGACTCAATCACTTAAGCCACCGCACTGAAAAAAGCTATCTTTATTAGATTTTAGATTAGAGAGCATTTAGAGTCGATCTCACACTCTCGGCGATCGGCTGTATGAAGGCATGAATATTCAAAGAGCAACGGGATTGACTACTATTTCTACTGACGCTTTAAACTGTCCAATCTTCGATCGATAACCCTGTTACTTTACCAAAATCTCTATGATTACGGGTTAACAAAATCAACCCACGGAACATGGCAATTGCCGCGATCCGAGCATCCATCTTTGCCAGTTGAATCCGTTGTGACTGTAATCGATCAAATGTTGTAGCCGCACCTGTATCGAATGAGACAAGGGGCAACACTTTGAAGTCACTAACGAGCCGCGCCATCATTGTATACCCTCTCACTACGTCATCCGGGTTACGAGCACGATTAATATAAGCGTGACAGCCAAGCATCTGTTCATGAAACGTTACAGTCGATACGGCAAAATCTGATAGCGGGTACTGAGCCATGCGCGTCGAAAGGTTGCTAAAATCTATGCCTGCTTGACGTTGAAGAATACTCAGATGATCTGTATCCAGTAAATATTTCATAGCTCATCTTGAGCTTCGAGGAGAGACTCATCCCCTTGGCGAATCGCTCGTCCATAGGCAAGTAGCTCTTCAAAGGCAGGTTCATCTTTGAAAGACCCTATAATTTGTTGCAACCAATTCGTCGGTTGAGAAGCCACAATTTGCTTCTGCAACTCAGAGATCGCTGCTTCCACTGCTGCAAGCCGTTCCTCTAAAGAAGTGTTAATTGCCATTTGAGTTTCCCTAATTAATCCTTCCTATCCTATAAAAAATGATGAAAAAATACCCCTTGGGCGACAAGTTTTCATCAAAAAGTAATTTCATGCCGATAAGGTCGCGGTCATAAACCGACGCTCACGGTCAGCAGCATAAGCAATACAGGCTTTTAAATCTTCTCGCGTCAAATCGGGGAAATCATCTAGAATTTCTGCTTCGGTCATCTCGGAAGCCAGGTACTCAAGCACTTCATAAACCGTAATTCGCAAGCCGCGTACACAAGGCTTACCACCGCGTTTATTTGCTTCGATCGTGATGTGGTCTCGGTAGTTCATAAGAAACACTCGGTAATACCATTTTTCTGTGAAGCTGCATAGAATGTATCCTTTACAGGAAAGGATTTCAGGCTTCCCATTCTGTGCAGCTTCATACAGAATTACTATAAGTGGGAAACTCAGCGTCTTCAGACCTGAGAGGGAAACGACCTGCCAACTGCCAAAGTTTTATTCTTCTACCCGATAGCCCAATTCTGCCAAACGAGTGCGCGACTGCCGCCACTTCGGCTGCACCTTGACAAATAACTCCAAATATACCTTACCCTCAATCAACTTTTGAATCTGTTCGCGGGCCGCACTGCCGATCGATGGGAATATTTTGGAGGAGGTCTAGGTGTTTTTGAATGCGGTTTAGTTCGTTTTTGTCGATCGCGCCATAGTACAGTTCGGCTCTGGTGATAACGCTAATAGTTAGGTTATGGCTACCGATTTGACGTATACCATTTTTCTTTCATATGTGCTATGGATGAAGTCTGAGCCCCCCCGCGAGTTCGGGGGGGTTGGGGGGGTAATATCTAGCGCTACTTTATGAAATTGGTAGTAGTTCTTGAATGATAGCGTTGTTGTTTTTATAAAACTCAACGAGGATATTGGTGTCACACAAAATCATTGATTTTCTTGACCCCATGCGTCTTTGCGAATGTCGTCTAAGGTGATATTTTTCCCTTCCCAAATTCCCGCTAGGGCGAAAAAGTCTTGATTTTGCTCAAGGGGTGTTTGGGGTTGTTTTTCTTGTTGTCGATGGGCTTGAAATTCCAGAAATTCGATATATTCAATAACTTTATTGCGCTGTTCGGGGGGAAATTGTTGGATTTTTTGGATTGCCATTTCTAGGGTTAACATGGGTTTATCCTTGGTTAGCTTTCGTACTATTTTAACGATTTACACAAACATTTTTTGTAACAAGCTTTTTCAATTTTAAGGTGTTGTTTCTGGGGTAAGGTCGAGGTTTCGATAAATTTGCTCGATCGCAAAACTTAGGTTAATGCTTTTGAGTTCTATGGTGTCGCCTGCTTGGTAGTTAATGATCAGCCATTCGCCTGTATCTTTTTTATGATACAAGTCTATTTCGATGCTGGTGGAACTGACTAATAAATAATCTTGTAAGGCTGGATTTTTACTGTACATTCTAAATTTGCCGCCGCGATCGTATGCTTCGGTGCGAGGAGAGAGAACTTCAACGATGAGGCTGGGATAGGTAATATATTGGGTTGTGGTTTTATCGCGATCGTCGCAGGTGACGCTGACATCGGGGTAGGTGTAGTTATTTGTGCCGACAATGTTAATTCTTAGGTCTGAAGTTGCGGTGTCGCAGCTACTCCCTTCTAAATGATTACTAAATAATGTGATAAATTTGGCAGCAAGTAAGCTATGGTTTTTACTGCCGCCGCTCATCCCACAGATGCCCATAGGATAAACTTGACCGTTGATCAATTCGTGTTTTTCTAGTTGCTTTTCTTCCCAAGCAAAGTATTCTTCGGGGGAGAGTTGGGGAAAGTTTTCTTTAATGGCAATCATGGGAAATCATTCCTTGGTTAGCTTTGGTACTATAGCAGTCCTAAATCAGTTGTGTAATTCTTGTAGGGGCAACCCTCCGTGGTTGCCCTCTTTACGCTGGGGGTAGGCACGGGGGCACTACCCCTACAAATATGTACAAATCATTTAGGATTGCTATATTTTAACGATTTACACAAACATTTTTTGTAACAAGCCTTTTTTGAATTGCTTAGTTAATTCGATTTGTTGGGCAATGGCTTCAATCTTTTTATCGATCGCTGTCAAAAAATTAGCTATTTTTTCTGGTTCTTCTTTGGATGGAACTTCAATAGTTTCAATCTTCCACGCGATAGCCCAATTCCGCTAAACGAGTGCGGGACTGCCGCCACTTCGGCTGCACCTTGACAAATAACTCTAAATACACTTTACCCTCAATTAACTTTTGAATCTGTTCGCGGGCCGCACTGCCGATCGACTTGAGCATACTGCCGCTTTTACCGATTAAAATACCTTTTTGGGAATCCCGTTCTACGTGAATCGTCGCCAGAATGCGGGTAATTTTCGCTTCTTCTTGAACAATGTCGATCGCAATTGCTACGGAATGCGGCACTTCTTCCCGCGTCAGCAGCAAAATCTGTTCCCGAATCAACTCGCCCATAATAAAGCGTTCCGGCTGATCTGTGACCAAATCGGGCGGATAATAATAGGGCCCAACCTCCAGATGTTCGATTAACAATTGTTGCAGCGGCTCGACACCCTCGCCCGTGAGAGCGGAAAACTTGACGACTGGCCACTCAGGATTGACAATTTGTTCGTAAGTGCGATCGATCAACACGGAATCCTCCGGTTGTTCGTCCAACTTATTCATCCCCAAAATCACCGGAATTTTGCAATTGCTGAGAATTTCGATAATATATCGATCGCCCCCACCCGATTCCACCGAACCATCCACCACAAACAGCACCACATCCACAGACTGAATCGCCGTGCGCGCATTCTGCACCAAAACCTTACCCAGTTGGTGATGTGGCTTGTGAATTCCCGGAGTATCGACAAAAATAATTTGTGCCTCATCCGTCGTCAGGATGCCCCGCAGCCTGTTGCGCGTCGTCTGAGACACCGGCGAAGTAATCGCAATTTTCTGCCCCACCAACTGATTCATCAGCGTGGATTTGCCGACATTCGGCCGCCCGATAATACCCACAAAGCCCGATTTGTAACCCGCAGGAGCCGCGGGAACACTCATGATTTCCGATAAGTCTATAATTTTTTTGCTATCTTCCACTAAATTCACCTATTTCAAGCCCCTTCTCTGCCTATTGTCGCTTGAAAACACTCAAACGCCCATCGATGCACTGTAGCATCTTTCTCGCCCTGGGGCGAGCGCGTAACACTCAAAGGGCGATCGAGCTGCTGGGACAGTGTTAAGATGTGATGTGCGATCGGTAAAACTTGATATCTGAGACAAAATTTGATAAAGTTCCAATGACATCGATCGAAAATGAATCATTCTGGTAAAACCGACTCCCCAATGCTGTAACAACTTCAGATGTGTAAATATCTAACTCAACTGAAACTTTTCTACAGCTTGTCAGGCAAACCAGTTTTAACATTTTTGAAGATGTTTGGTAATAAATTAGGTAAATTGAACTCAAACTCAAAAGCTCAATATCATCAGGCGCTTTCTCAATAAAAGCTAGTGTCTTTTGAGCATACCTAAATTAGTGCTAATCGTCATAAAGTTGAGGAGATGAATCAGATGAAATCGAAATTATTTTGGAGTTGCTGCACCGTTTTGGTAGCAAGCTTGCCTGTTTCCGCCTTGGCTCAAACAAGCCCTCCCACAAGCCCTGAAGCAGGTATTGACTACAAGGGTGGATCGAAGAAATACCAGTTGCTACCGGGCAGAATCCAGGACAGAACCTTGCCCAGAGCTTTTGACTTTCCAATTATTACCAATGTTGCTACTGACACTAGCATCACCTCGGATTTCCTAATTACCGATCAGTTTCGCGCCCCAGCGGGTCGTACAGAATACACCGGAGCTCTCACCGCCTGGGCAGCATCAATCAGAGAATGTCTCGCCAAACAACCACTCTTGATTCGAGCCAGCACTAAGAACCCGATTCAGATTAATGGCAAAGTAGGCACGATTGTCAGAAACGCAAATAACCGTGCAGTTTGCAAATAAGCCAGCAATATCACAGGGGCTAAATTGACTGTAATTGCTGTAAGGGCGGGTTCACCAATATCTCCCATGCAAGCATCAATACACTAAACCCGTCACCGCAGCGATATTGGGGTCAATCGAGGTCAGTTGATATAACTTCCGCTATCTTAAAGATAAAAACTAGAGAGTGTTTTTGAACAAAAAGAGCAATAGAAAACCTATTGCTCTTTTTGTTGGCGAAATTTCAATTAATATCGATTAGGACTTCTATGATATCGGCTGAAACGACATCATATAAGAGGTTTGTAGTGAGGAATGCAAGTCCTTAAACTATGATAAGGACTTGCATTCCTCACTGCAAACGACATAATTACGCAGAAACCAGCTTTTTTCCCAAAAATCCCGTGGAACCGGAGGGATATGGATTTTAACAGCCGGTTTATGAAAGTTTGTCTGCGTAATTCACGATTTAGTAGCGCAAAATTCATGTGTACTCAGTAAAATTTCCCCATAATCAGGAATCCAAGCTAGCCACTGTTCTTCCGAACATTCACACAACAGCCACGCTTCGTCAAAGCTGAATGCGGTTGGCGGATTGAACAATTTAACCCACATAGAAGGAGCCAATTTTGGTGCAGGTATGGCGCAGCCAAATTTTTCCCAGTCGCGGACACCGGCGAAGCTTCCGGGCGTTGCTTGAGATTGCCAAGTACGAATATCTGTTTGCAGTTGCATAATTACTCCTGTCTGTCGAGCTAAGAGTCTGCACTCCTTGCGGGGTTTTAACAACCCAGAGCGGCAGATAAATTTTGATTATGTAGTCTATGTTACTGAATTATCTGGATCAATGTGTAGCTTGTTGCAAAAATTTACAATCGAGAGGGGAAAAGTGGCTCAAAGGTGGAAAGGTCGATCGGCTATTTGGGCGATCGACAATTATCAATTACGATCGTAAAAACATCGGATTCACAGCAACCGCACCCGACGGCTAGGAGGTTCTTAATTCCTCAGTCTTGGACGCACTCCGACTCTGAGAAACCGGGTTTTTTACCGAATCTGTGGGCTGCAACGAAGTAGACGCAAAAAACCCGGTTTCTGATCCTCATGCAATATCCATCCGTTACATCCGTTAAAAAATCCGTTGCCGAACTTCTTTATAGTATGAACCCAACCGAAAAATCCCACTGGAAAACCCTAGATAGATTTGTAGAAATCAACTCTCATTGGGTCAAACTAATCGCCGAACATCTCCAAACAACCGAAGGACAAATAGTAGAATATTGGCGAGTAGAAAGAGCAGATTCAGTTGTAATATTGACCGTTCAAGCTGACAAATTGCTATTTCCCCCACCGATGTATCGCCCCGGCGTAGCAGCAGCAACTCTCGACTTTCCCGGCGGTCGTGTACCAGAAGACACAACGCCAGCAGCGGCAGTTCCAGGTATAATCAAAAAAGAACTAGGCTTGACAGAAAGTGCGATCGCCCGCATCGAACCCATTAACACCGTCGGCTGGGCAATAAACAGTTCCTTCTCCAATCAAAAACTCTACGGTTTTGTTGCAGAATTGCACCCGACAGCCACAGTAAACCCCGAACTTCTCGGTGCTGAATATCCTGTCACCCCAGACGGAATTCGCGACTTGCTTAAAAAATTAACTTGCCTCCAATGTCGAGCATTACTGCTAGAATGGCAAAACCAAGACAATTTTAGATTTTAGATTTTGGATTTTAGATTTTAGATTGTCCCGCGACGCTAGCCGATTGACGATTTATTAAAACCAACATCACCGAAACTAATCATGCCTCTCAATAATGAAGTTGCTGTCGAATGCCTCGACGTTACATATCGTCTCAACCGCAGGCATTTAGTAGAAAAACTCAATTTCAAAGTGCTGCAAGGAGAAGTTTTAGTATTGCTGGGACGCAGCGGTAGTGGCAAAACTACTACCATGAAATTGATTAACAATTTACTAACGCCAACCAGCGGCGAAGTGCTTGTCATGGGAAAACGGACAACTGAGTGGGATTCAATTCAACTGCGACGAAAAATTGGCTATGTAATTCAAGAAATTGGTTTGTTTCCCCATTTTACCGTCGAGCAAAACGTCGGTTTAGTCCCAAAGTTGGAAGGCTGGGAGGGCGATCGTATTAAATCTCGCGTCCGGCAACTGTTAGAATTAGTCAACCTCGACCCCCAGCAGTTCGCCAAACGCTATCCCCATCAGTTATCCGGCGGACAGCGGCAGCGGGTAGGCGTCGCTAGAGCACTGGCGGCTGACCCTCCGATATTGTTAATGGATGAACCGTTTGGTGCTTTAGACCCCATTACTCGTCTGGAATTGCAGCGAGAATTCGGTCAATTGCAGCAGCAACTGGGTAAAACTGTGATTTTTGTGACTCACGGCATTCAAGAAGCTTTTTTGTTAGCTTCTAGAATTGGTTTGATGCAAGATGGACGATTGATTGAATTGGCAACACCTGATGATTTTCTCAAATCTCAGCATCCAGAAGCTCGCGCATTTCTTGAATGTTTGCAAGTAGCTAAATTTGAATAATTTAGCAAAAATTTGATAATATAGTTTTAGTAACTAAGCTGATAATCAAACGATGCACAGTCTTTACGAGACAGACTTCTATGCTTGGACGCAAGAACAAGCCAAGTTACTTCGCAAGTGTCAGTGGAGTCAACTTGACTTGCCAAATTTAATTGAGGAGATTGAATCTTTGGGCAAACAGGAACGTCAAGAACTTAGAAATCTTTTGAGCATTTTGCTGGGACATTTGCTGAAGTGGCAATATCAGCCCCAGCAGCGGAGTCGTAGCTGGCTGTCTACAATTCGAGTGCAGCGGCGGGACACTCAGAGACTGATACAAGACAACCCAAGTCTGAAACCTTACTTGCAAGAAGCTTTCCCAGAAGCTTATCAAAACGGTAGAGATTTGGCAGTAGGAGAAACCGATTTACCTCTCAAAACATTTCCTCAAAATTGCCTTTACAGCTTAGAGGAAATTCTGGATTCTCGCTTCTATCCTGGTGAACCAAGTCCTGAAATGGAAAATGATTTATAAGATTGACAGCAATCAGTAATAACCAATTACCCAATGATAAATTTTATCAACCGCTATGGCGCTGAGATAATTCAGCGCGCCAGTGAACACTTATATTTAGTAACTGTTGCAATTTTTATCGCTATTATTGTGGGGATGCCCCTAGGAATTTTAGTCACCAGAAAACCCAAATTGAAAAAGCCAATTTTGGGATTTGCTAATATTATGCAAACAATTCCCAGTTTAGCTTTGTTTGGCTTGCTAATCCCGGTGCCAGTAGTGGGCGGAATAGGCGATCGCACGGCAATTATCGCCCTCACTCTGTATTCTTTACTGCCAATTATCCGGAATACTTATACTGGTATTGTCGGCGTCGATCCAGCGATTACGGAAGCCGGAAGAGGCATGGGAATGACTGATATGCAACTGTTATGGCAAGTGGAAATTCCCCTGGCGCTGGGCGTAATTTTGGCGGGCGTGCGAGTTGCTACGGTAATTGCGATCGGGCTAGCAACGATCGCCGCTGCAATTGGTGCCGGCGGCTTGGGCGTGTTTATTTTTCGCGGCGTTGCTACCGTCAACAATCAGTTACTTTTGGCTGGGGCAATTCCGGCCGCTTTAATGGCCTTAGCTGCCGATTTTGGGCTGGGTTTGGTAGAAGCGCGCCTCTCGAAAAGTACATTAAAAACTATTAATGAGGACTAAAATCCTGGCTACCTTCCGTCAGCGTTGTCACTCTCTGCGAACCAGAAGCATTCGCAGGATTTGCTATCAGATTGCGGATTTCATTTGAGCGTTCAAGGTACTCTCGATCGCTCAAAACAGCTTGGCTCCCCTCCAGCGAAATAGCATCTGCCAAATCGATCCAAGAACGGCAACCGCCGTATTCAGGAATGTAGGGAATTTCGCGGCTTTCTGCAAGGCGATAAGCCCGCAGCAATAAAATATAAATTGGCTGAGTTTGTTTCCATTTTAGGCGATCGCTGACAAAACTTTCATTCCAAATATGGTAAGGAAATAGCGCCGTAATTGCCGGTTCCCAAGCTACCAAAAAAACATCAGTAATCTCCGCCCAACTACCAATTCTAATAACTTCAAGATGCCAACCAGATTCGACAGTCTTGACTTGATGTGCAAACTCCGGCTTTAATAAACCCGGCTGTTGGTGTTCAAAAGTTGGATACAGCAAAACCTGTTTGTCAGTGACATTGAACTGTCCTGCTTGCTCGCGAATTCCCCCCTTCCGCAACAGCACAATCGTTTGACCTTGTTCCAAAGCATTAACTGCTACATTCCATTCTTTCAGCGCCCTAGTAGTTGATTTCATAGGAATTTAGTTGGGTTTTAACAAGAGTAACAAAAATCGGTACTTTCAAGCAAGTACAGCCATTTGTTCCTGTTAAAATAAGGTAGTCCTGACTATGCAGGACTACCTTGTTTTGATAAAGACAATAATTGGTTGGACTACATAGTGGGCCAACTACTTTTATCTTTATTACTCTAACTATAAAATAATCGTCTCTTCTGTCTCCAAGCTATCCTCTACTATCACACCAGTATATTCAGCAATTTTGTCGTTAGTTTTTTTCAGGACTTTACTTAAATCCTTAATAAATTTTAACTATTATCGCATATTAAGTACAAAACAACCATATTTATATTTGTTAAAATTTAAATCTTATTCAAAAAGCTTAGATTATACTTATTTATAGTGCATTGAAAATTGTTTTTTAATTCGGTTCTGTCATAAATATCAGTATCCCTACTGAAATACCGACTGCTCTTCAATTTTTTATTAGTGAAAATACGCACATGAGTATTACTATTTTCGGTTACAACCTCAGCGAAGCCATTTACGAAAGTGTCAATACTATTATCGCTCTTTCATCACTATGGACAAAATAAAACAACGGCATACCAACTTTATCCAGAGTCTAATGTTGTATATCCACGAAATTTATTCATCATATTTAATAGTTCTAGAAATCCGGCTTTTAAGCTAGGAATATCAAAAATCAAGAGCCAAGGCTTGAGGAAATTGTAAAAGACATAGGGTTGAATTATCAGTCGCAAATTATTTAACGTAGATTTCCATCCTCCACTAAAATTCCACCACTAATGCTCACTATATTTTAATGGTTCTTGAGATATACCCTGTGTCTGAACGCAATTTAAGCTTTGGGATTCCTCTTCCACACTCTCGCGTGTCACTTGATTATTTCTCTGGTTTGTTTGTAAGCTAATTAACAAAAATGCACAACTAACTATTTCCAACCACTTGGATATTTGCTGATAACTTGTTACCCGAAAATCTGCCCAGCCTAGTTCGTTTTTGGCTTGCTTGAATCCGTACTCAATCCAATTCCTAAAACCATAGTGATTCCAATACTCGAATATAAATCTCCTGAAAAATTAGTCATTAAATACTCAAGTATTAGTTTTTCGCTCCCGGAAAAAATCACTGGTTATCTTCCAGTATCTCACCTCGCCAGAGCCAGGACAAATGATTTCTTGAATAAATCTTGTTTGTTCATTGGCATTAGAAAATACCCGGTCAAATGTTTGCCAGTCACTGTAAGTAACTTCT